>JAEEGK010003512.1_pt1 | contig 38962 bp, 34 predicted proteins | sample 8958771 | NCBI WGS metagenome assembly JAEEGK01 (sample SAMN16246547, study PRJNA631951) | gut metagenome | biome: gut microbiome; feature: rumen; material: SC-attached | host: Bos | place: Iran: Karaj | collected 2018-10
TATCCACCTTCAGAGGGACCAAAGAATCCAAATCCTACTTCACCTTCAGACATGGGGCCACGACTACTCTCAAGAGTAGCAGTATTGGTGACTTTGAATAAAGAATTCTCAGCCATATAGATTCTAAATGGACCTCCAGTTATTTCATTATATACTGTTAAATGCCTACCTCCAATGAAATTATTCGTCTCCACGCTACCGCCGCTATTGATCTTGAATCCCATGTCTGCGTCATTATTTGCAGACAAAGATGAAAGATTTATGTAGAAATCATTATTCACTAAGAGGTGACAGTTGTTGATGACATTCTTGCTTCCAGCTACATAAGTATAATCATTAGTTGTCCACTGTCCATTGTTGATCCAGCCCGAGTTGTTAGAATTGATATAGGTAGTGCCAGTAACGTTCCAATTAAGGAAGTTCTTTACAGCACCAGCATTCACCACAACATCTTTACAATCAATCACGCCATTATTTACGATTCGGCTTGAATTGCTTTCTGCACTCACTGTTCCATTAGTAGCTATAATTGTACCACTATTATATAGTATACTGGTCGAATTAACTTCCAGATCCTTAACTTTGATGATTCCGCCATTTTGAGTGGTTATAGCTTTCTGAGTATACACCTTTGCTCCACTATTTATCTTGAGTATCTCTGTCGTATTTGACGTCTCTAGTGTTGCACCATCTGCAATATAAATGGCAGCAACGTTGAAATTCTTGGCACTTGCCGCGCCTAGTATTAATTTTGAACCCTTAACCAGATAGATCTCCGAAGTGTTAGACGGTTGAAATTTCCATGTCGTTGCTGATGCGTCTCCATCGTTCTCGGATAAGTCAACGGTGCCCGTTACATAAATTTTACTGGCGCCTGCCCACGTAGAAACCTTAGTGGTACTTGCATCAATAAACCAAGAATTTGCTCCACCTCCATCTGCAGGCAGTTTATTAACACCGTCTGGCACAGCTTCTAAGAAATTGCTGGCGTCGCAATCACCTGGGAAAGTAATTGTAGGCTCGAAAACCTCTCCTCCTGCGCGGGTGAAGGCGCGGGTGCTGCTGTTCTTGCTGCCGAAGCCCCAGTCGACATTGGGACCGACCTTACCAAACGCTTTCTCGAAAGCAATAGCATACTGGTCGTTCAGAGCCTGCTCTGCTTTTTCCTCGTTATAATAATAGTCATCGTGACTACATGACGAAAGGATCATTACGCTTATCATGGCAAACATGGCCACTAAAGCACTGAAATAATTCTTCTTGTTCATAATTATATTTTTTTTAATGTTAAGATATATATAATGTAGGGACTGATCATTTTCCTGTTTGATCTGCACCAAGCATAATACTTCTGTCGCAAATATACGAATAAGAGAGCGTTATTCATAGAAAATTTAGCAAATAAATGTTAACGGACTGCGTTTTATGTATACAAAACATGGTATAGTAGAAGATTATCGGTTCTTCCTCCATGCTTTTGTAATCTTTGAGATAGCAAAATTGGGGTTGCTCATGTCGTCAGATAAGTGACTCTTTTTGCGCAGATAAGTGGCTCTTTTTGCGACCTAGGCAGGCTGCAATTGTTACCTAGGCAGGCCGCAAAATTTTCCTGGTATGAGGGTTCGGATTGCCAGCGAGCAGTATTCCCGAGGGCAGCGAGCAGTATTCCCGAGGGCAGCGAGCAGTATTCTCGGTTATGATGTCGCGTGGCTTGTTTTTTCTGCCATTCACAGATTGACCTTCGGCTCATCTGTTCTCACTCAGCAAAGCTCAAACAAGTTTGGCTTTTGCGTTCGCTTATTCACAGATTCACAATTCACAGTTTATTTTTCGAACCCCCCACCTTAGACTTGCGTGGGGAGTGTTAATATATATTAATATATGTATAAATATATAGATAATAATTAACATTCGAAGGGGGATACCCCCTTGAAATAAAACTGTGAATCTGTGAATCTGTGAATGTCTTGTGAATATTCTATGAACGATAGGTTTGGTGGTATCAGAAAAAGTTCGTACCTTTGTGCGCACTAATAGAAACGAAGCAAAAATGAAATCACAACTGCTGAAACTGGAAGCGCCCTACAACGTGATCTACGCTGGAGGCAAGGTGGGCAGGCACATCGCCACGCTGATGGTATGGAACGACGATGAGGAGGCTTTGGGAGGCATCACGGACGCTGCCTCCTATCCCGTCATCGACGAGGGTGAGGAATTCCCCGCCGGCACGCTCTGCGAGTATGCCGAGTTGCACGATTGCCGCGTGCTCTGTCCTCCCGAGGGTACGAACCTCAACTGGGTGGCCAAGATCATCGAGTACGACTTCCAGCAGTTGGAGCCCGCAGGAGCAGACTATATCCTGGAGCGCATGAAGCTGCTGGGCTGCAAGATTGCGATGCCTATGGAGGAAGACAAAGAAACAGGCGAAATGGTGCAGAGAATACACTATAAGGCCACGCTCGACGTCTGGTGCATGCAAGGCTTCGATGGCGAGCCCGATGCCGTCTATCGCGTCCGTAGCAATCGCTTCGAGGGTTTTTATTTCCAGTCGGAAGGTACGGCCCACGAGATATATAATGACCTGAGCTATCAGCTGAATGCCTATCTGGGCTACTTCTATGACGATGTGAGCTGCATACGTTTTCAGACGAACGACGGGCAGTTGACGGAGGTGACCAATCGATTGAATGCAGACCAACATATCGAGGGATTCAAACATGAAGACGACGCTGACTGGGATTGAACCCATACCCGTGGAGTATATTCTGCGCATCGCACAGAGCAAGGCTACAGCTGCCCAGCGGCGCCCCTACATCGAACTGATTCTACAATGGGGCGAGGAGATGGGCAGTCCTGATGAAGCCCAGCGGCTGTTGAAAAGCCTGCGTGAAGGTCAGGTGCTCGATCCCTGCAAGATGCCGCGTGACTTCATGCCCCGTTTCCGTCAGCAGGAGGTGGCCGAGAAGCTGATTGAGATCGTTCGCAAGATTGATGACGTCATCGCCTCGAAACAGGAGAACTGGACGTGGGCGCATGTGATGCGAGTGATGTGTGACGAGGGCATCCTCTACAAACCCACCATCAACCGCTTCGACCAACTTATCTGCGCAATGATTCCCAACAAGGGCCGCGACACCGTGCGCAAACATGGCGACTATGCTTTTATCATGGAAGAACAAGAAGACCCGTGGACCCTATGGCCTAAGGATTCCTATCTCAATCCCACCTTAGCCGCCGAACGCTCCATCTGCAACCAGATCGCCCTCGAGTTCGCCCCCATCCTCACCCGCACCATCCGCCTCGAGTTCTGATTCAATTCGGAATTTAGTGGTAGAAACATGCTTTTTATCGTATTTGAGAAGTAAATTGACGGAAAAACATACATATTGTATCGGCACTGGAATGGTTGTCGGGTGTGAGCGTATAGAGTGCGATCCCTGCGTAACATAAAGAACCGCCCCTTTTGTGTATAGGGCTATAGATGTATTGAAAGAACCGTCACTTTGATATACACAGCAAAATCTGTTGTCTCAAACCTCAAAATGAAAAAAATGAGGCTCCTTAACATTTATTAAGTGCCTCACTCTTGGTTTTGTCTTAGAAATCTCAGTGAGTTCACTTCGAAGTTAGGGTCTGACTCTCTTTTGGTTCTCTTCAATGACGATGCCATGCGTGTTGTCGCTGGCGGGGGTACCGTCAATGCGATAGACACGAGCAGAGGAACGTTGTGTGGCATTCACGGCAGGAGCAGCAGTCTCCTGACCTGACTTCTGAGCAAACTCGGCACGGGCGGCTGCAATGTCGGCGAGAAACTCGGCATTGGTGTGCAGACGAGCATAACCGGCTGCTGCAACGAGACGCGAGGCATCGACGTCGCTCTGCCAATGGTAACCGGCTATGACGCGGCTCTGGCCCCACTCATAGCCCAATTTCAGGATCTTGTCCTGAGCAGCGGGATTTATTTCGCAGAGTAGCAAAGCCATAGCCCATCCACGCACAGTATGGCCGGAGGGATAGGAACCATTCAGGCGCAGGCGTTCTTCACCTTCAGGCAGTAGTGTAAGTTCGTTGAAGCGGGTATAGGGCCGTTTGCGCATATACTCGGTCTTCGGTTTTGTGGCCGCGAGGCGTACGGTAAGCACGCCGCGATAGAGGGCGTGGTAAATAGCAGGTGTATTCTCCTTCGACAGTTCCATGCCAAAAGGTACGCTAAACTGCTCAAGCATCTCGGGAATTTCCTCCACAGCATTATCGATGGCTTGTTGGGCGCGATCCGCATCGACACGTTGCTGCTTGCCCCATATATACTGTGTAATGTCATAGACGAACTGCGTTGATGCGGTGTCGGGTGGGGCCGGCAGCCATTCAACGGCATTGGGCATGTCGTCGATTTCGAAATACATGGCCTCATTGTCGAGGTCGATATCGGTCTGAGCCTGTATGCTCACGGTTGCCATGATAGCGGCAACGGTCATCATAAATTGTTTTACCATAACTGCTTAATTACAAAAACTATAGGTTAATTCGGAATTTATTTGTATTCCAGTCATAGCCGACGGCATTATGCCCCCCCCCAGCTTCACGTCGAGTTCTCCTTCGGCGGAAAGTGAGCTCGTTAACTTGCGTCAGATGGTAAGGCGAACGCACGTTAAGTTTGTCGGCAGAAAGTATCATTGGGCAGTCTTTGCTTCTTGTTCGCGGATTTGTTCACGCCACCTCTTACGGGCGTCAATCATCTGCTGGAACGCCTCAGCATACTGCTCAGGGCTGTCGTAGCGTTTAAAAATGTCTGATACCATTGTTTTCATATCTCCTTTCTATTATTATCTTTCGGCTGCAAAAATACGATATTTTTCTGAATTGACAATGCTTCTGCTAAGAATAATATAATTATTTGGGTAAAGTATGCAAAAAACAGCATTTATTTTTTTGTATTTTTCCCAAGAATGTGCCGAGAAGGCTCCAAAGATATCCAATATTTTTCCGACATTTTCCGAACTTTTTCCAACACTTTTCCGAAGGGGGGAAAGCGGGGTAGAAGGCTTGTTTTTACCTTTTTTTATTAGTAACTTTGCAGTGCGGATTTGGTGGAGAGGCACCCTCTGCTGATGCCCGCCAGAACAAATGTTTCATTCTTAGAAGAAAGGAGATTGTATGCAGAAAAGCATTACGATGATGGGCTTTGCCCAAAACGTGAAAAGCAGCGTCACGACCTGCACCATGAATCAGTTGTATGCCGCTATGGATGCAACCATTACTAATGATGTCTGCGCTGAGATCAGCGACGCCCTCGAACAGGTGAAGCGAGGTGAGATGAGCCGCGAGGACTTCGAAACCTTCAAGCGCGACAAGAAGAAGGAGCTGATGGTGCTGACACCACATGCCACCTTCACTGACGGCCAGCGACAGAACAAGTCGGCTGTGCCCTCGGGCCTGTCGATGTACGACGTCGACCACATTCCAGACCCTCGCGGTTATTTCCAGACACTGGTGAAAGACCGCTGTGGTGAGCTGGGTATTGTGATGGCCCATGTAACCCCCTCGACTGAAGGCCTGCGATTGATTTTCGAAGTGCCTGAGGGAATGAGCCTGGCTGAGGCTCAGCAGTGGATGTCAGAACAGCTGGGCGATGCCAGCTACGACGGCTCCGTGAAGGATTATGCCCGTTGCTCATTTATCGTGCCTCGCGCGTACCTTCTTTATATTGATGAGGAGGAACTCTGCAAGGAGCGAAAAGTGGAGAAGCTGGAGCAATCGGAGAACTTTGAGAAATCAGAAAACATCAAGAAATCTGAAACCTCTGAGAACTTTGAGAAAATCTCAGCCTCCGACCGCAACCTGCGCCTCTTTGATCTCTGTCTGGCAGAAGCTGGTCTGAAGCTGGAGGAGATCGATCAGATGGGTGTCTACAACTGGCACAACACGCTGGTAGCCATCCTCAGCGTTGGCATCTGCCGACTGATGACTCAGGACGAGCTGAAGGCCGTGCTCAGCGTGAAGATGCCCAACTATGCCAAGGAACAAGACTGTCAGCGGCTGGTGAGCGACTTCTACAAGGACTACACCAAGATGAACGCCCCTATGAGCCTGCGCCTGCGTGCCATCTATGCGGAGAGTGTAACGGGTGAGAAAGACAAGGCCCTCACTACTGAAGATGTGCTGGGTGATGTGCCTCCACAGTTGCCCAGGCGTCTGCCCAAGCTGGTGAAGCTGTTGCTTTCGAAGGAGCCCGATGTCTACAAGCCGGCTTGTGCGATGGGTATCTTCCCCGCCTTGGGAGCCCACCTCGTGGACGTTCACTTCCCCTATGCCGACCACACGATGCACGAGGCCACTTTCATGACCAATTGCATGGCTCCGATGTCATCGGGTAAATCGTGTGTCAACCGTGTCTGCGAACCCATCATGGCCGACATCAAGGCCCGTGATGATGAGAATCGTAAGCGTGAGGATGAGTGGAAAGAGGAGTGCCGTTCGATGGGTGCCAACAAGCAGAAACCCAAACGTCCCGACGATCTGATCATCCAGATCATGTCGAGCGACCTGACCAATGCAGCCCTCGTTCAGAAATTGCAGGATGCCCACGGGCATTTCCTCTACACCCAGCTTGATGAAGTGGAGCTCTTTGATCAGCTGAAGGTGAACGGCAAGTCAGGACAGATAGGCAAGATTTTCCGTCTGGCTTACGATTGCGGCTACTACGGTCAGGAGCGTGTCGGCATTCAGAGCGTGACGGGTCGCCCCCAGATGCGCTGGAACTGGAATGCGTCGTGTACCATTCAGCGAGGCCAGCACTTTTTCCGCTCGATGATGGCCGATGGCACCCTCTCGCGCCTCAGTTTCTCAACTATCGTCACCTATCGCGGTATGCTCATGCCCATTCACGGCATCTATGACGAGAAGTTCGGCGAGGTTCTGAAACCTTACATCGACCGCCTGAATGCTGCCCAGGGCATCGTGGATCTGCCACAGGCTCAGCGGCTCATCCAGAAGCTTGACAAAGAGGCTAAGGACACCGCATGGCTCTGCGACGACGAGGTGTATGAAAAACTGTCGTATCGTGCTGTGGTCAGTGCCTGGTTGAGAGCGATGGTGCTCTACATTGCCGAGGGCAAATGGTCGAAGGATATCGAGAACTTTGTGCTGTGGACCATGCGCTATGACATGTGGTGCAAGATGCACTTCTTTGGCGATCAGATGCATCTGCAGATGGCTGGCGAAGAAGTACGAACACGAGGCCCGAAGAATATGCTCGACCAGCTGAAGGATGCGTTTACCCACGAGGATGCACAAGCCATTCGTATCCGTGAGCGCAAGAAGAAGAGCAATCCGACTCAGATGCTCTGCACTTGGATTGATCGTGGCTATATCACCCGCGACGAGAATGGTGTCTATCACAAGACGCCGACCTACCTCAAACGCAAGAAAGTGGCATAGTCAATACCACCATTCACAGATTCACAATTCACAGTTTATTTTTCGAGGGGTATACAAAAGAGGGGCTGCATTCCTCGCGGAGTGCAGCCTCTCAAAAATATAGGCGAATAACTTAGTTAATGCTTATTTTGCGGGTGTCTCAGCCACCTCGTCGTCCTCCTTGATGGTGCGGCCCATCGTCAGATAAGCCGTAGGAGCAGCGATGAACAGTGAGCTCAGCGTACCGAATACCACACCGAGGATCATGGCGAACGAGAACGAGCGGATGCTGTCACCACCGAGGATGAAGATAGCCAGCAGCACGATCAGCGTCGTCACAGAGGTGTTGATGGTACGGGCCAGCGTCTGGTTCAGCGAGTCGTTGAACAGCTGCTGACGGTCGCGCTTGCCATACAGGCCGAGGTTCTCACGGATACGGTCGAACACCACCACCTTATCGTTGATAGAGTAACCGATCACCGTCAGGATAGCACCGATGAACACCTGGTCGATCTCGAGCGACATCGGAACCCAGCCCCACAGGATGGAGTAGAGACCGATCACGAGCAGAGCATCCAGCGCCAGAGCTACCACAGCACCTACAGAGAAGGCGAGGTTGCGGAAGCGCAGCAGGATGTAGAGGAAGATGGCGATCAGGGCGATGATCACTGAGATGATGGCACCGTAAGTGATATCCTTAGCCACTGAAGGACCTACCTTTGCAGAGCTGATGATAGAGCCACCCTCGCGGATATCAGGATTCTTGAACGACTCCACGTTAGCCTGGCTTACGAGACCGGCCTTCTTCAGAGCGTTGAACAGGATGTCCTCAGCCTTGTCGTCGACCTCAGGATTGTTCGACTCGATATCCCAGTTGGTAGAGATACGCACGGTCTTACCGTCGGTACCCAGAGCGATGACAGAGGTGTTAGCCTCCTGCTGGGCCTTCTCGCCCATCGTGTTGATGAAGGCACCGGCCATTGCCTGACGGACGGTCTCAACGGGTGTCTCCTTGTCGAGCGTCACCACATAGTTACGACCACCAGTGAAGTCGATGCTCTGGCTCAGACCACGAACGGCGAACGAGATGATGCAGATCAGAGCCATAGCACCCCAGATGGTGAAGGTCTTCTTGTACATACCCATGAAGTGGTACTTGGCGTTCTGCATGAGGTTCTTAGAGTAACCGGTCACGAAGGTGAGGTTAGTCCACTTGTCCTTCGACAGCATGTAGTCGTAGACCAGACGGGTCATGAACACAGCGGTGAAGAAGCTGACACAGATACCGATGATCCAAGTGGTGGCGAAGCCCTTCACGGGACCTGTACCGAAGTAGAGCAGGATGATACCTGTGATCAATGATGTGAAGTTAGAGTCGAAGATGGCGCTGAAGGCGTTAGAGTAACCCTTGTTGAGGCTCTCCTTCACGCTGAGGCCCTTCTTCAGCTCTTCCTTGATACGCTCGTAGATCAGCACGTTGGCATCCACAGCGGTACCCAGCGTCAGCACGATACCGGCGATACCAGGCATGGTCAGAGCAGCCTGGAACGATGTGAGGATACCCAGTGTGAAGAACAGGTTGAACAGCAGGGCGATATCGGAAAGGATACCTGGGATGAAGCCGTAGAGCAGAATCATGTAGATCATCAGCAGCACGAAGGCTACGATGAACGACATGATACCCTGCTGGATGGACTGTGCACCCAGCGACGGACCAACCACCTCTTCCTGTACGATACGGGTAGGAGCCGGCATCTTACCTGAGTTCAGGGTGTTTGCCAGGTCCTTGGTGTCCTCGATGGTGAAGTTACCAGTGATCTGAGAGTTACCTCCGTCGATCTGAGTGAGGATACGGGGAGCAGAGTAGACGGCGTCGTCGAGCACGATGGCAACGGCCTTACCGATGTTCTGCTTGGTGATCTGGCTCCAGCGACGGGCACCGTCAGAGTTCATCTGCATCGATACGCAGGGATGACCCATCTGGTCGAAGTCGTCCTTACCATTGGTGATCACGTCACCCTCCAGCGGAGCGCGGCCTGAAGGCTCAGTGATCTTCAGGGCATAGAGCTCGAAGATGTCGCCCTTGGTCTGGCCTCCGAAGTCCTCAGCCTTTGCACCCCAACGGAGCTTCAACTCAGCGGGGAAGATCTGGCGGGCGAGGTCGGAGTAGATCATCTTGTTGATTTCAGCGGTATCGCGGGCGTTGGCATAACCTACGACAGCGAGGGTGTTACCCTGTGTGGGCTGGAAGATAGCGAACAGGGGGTTCTGCTTCTTGGCCAGCTCATTGGCCTTTGATTCGAGCGTTTCCTTTACGTCCTTCTTGGCCAGCTTGGCAGCGAGGTCGCTAGAAGCAGCCTTAGCGGTGTCGGCCTTTGCAGAGTCGGCCACCTGAGCCACCTGGGCAGCGGCCTTAGCCACATTTGCTGTATCGACGGCAGCGGTGTCGATCACCTGACCGCCCTGAGCAGCCCAACGCTGGTTCAGCTGAGCCAGCAGCGGTGTGATCTCCTGAGAATTGTAGGTCTCCCAGAACTCAAGGTTGGCAGAACCCTGCAGCAGCTTACGTACACGCTCGGGCTCTTTGATACCAGGCATCTCGACCATGATACGGCCAGCCTGACCCTCCAGCTTCTGGATGTTGGGCTGAACCACGCCGAACTTATCGATACGGTTACGGACTACGTTGAAAGAGTTGTCGACAGCAGCCTGCACTTCAGCGCGCAGTGCGCTCTCAACCTCAGAGTCGGTAGACTGTGTGCTCACCTTGCCCTTCATCTGCTGGGTAGCAAAGATGGCGGCGAGGGGACGGCCCTGAGCCTCTTGTTTCCAATACTTCACGAACAGAGAGATGAAGTCGTTCTGGCTGGTCTCCTCTTCCTTCTTGGCGAGCTCCATTGCCTTCTTGTAGGTAGCGTCGGTCTTGTGGTCAGCGAGCACGTCAACCACATCGGGCACTGATACCTCAAGAATCACATTCATACCGCCTTTCAGGTCAAGACCCAGACCAATTTCCATCTCACGGCACTGCTTCAGAGAATAGATGCCCATATACACCTTCTCGTTGTTGATTGAATCCAGGTACTCTGCACCTGCCTCCTCACCCATAGCAGCAGCCTTACTCTCGTAATGGCGCGTCACGAATGAGAAGGAAAGGTAGAAGCAGCACACAAGAATCAGAAGCACTGCAATAAACTTAACAATTCCTTTGTTTTGCATTTTGATTTTTAATATTATTTGTAATTATTATATTCTGTTCGCGTATAAATGAGCGTGCAAATATAGTGCTTTTTTTTGAGAGGAAAAAATTTCTCGGTGAAAAAGACACATTTTTTAAGGTTTTTCCCTCATTTTTATGTGACAGATGATGGGATAATGGTCGCTGGCATCCATATCGTCGTCAATCTCGCAATTGTAAGGTTGGAGATCTGGCGAGCATAAAATGTGGTCGATTCTGAAATAGAATCCTTTCTGATTATATGACAATCCAAGTCCTCTACCCGTTGCTTGGAAGCAGTCAGTTAGTCCTTGTGCGATGGTGCGTCGTGAATAGGAGATAGGGGTGTCGTTGAAATCGCCACACACGATGACGGGATACTGCCTGTGGGCTTCGATGTAGCGGTGAACGGCCTCTGCCTGAGGGGCGCGGCGGGCATTGTTGTAGCCTAGTTTTTCGATTAGGAACATCGATTCTGCCTTGGCGGTGTCGCGTTCCATCTTTCCTCGTAGCAGACGTTTGTAATTATCGCGCTCTGCATCCGAGAGGTGGGTGCCTTCCAAATGGTTGTTGATGACCAACAAGGTGTCGCGACCCGTATTCAGGTAATAGGCCACAGAACCGTTGGTCATGGAGGGATATGGGATACGCTCCTTACGAATGATGGGAAATCGGGTATGGATGCCTACACCATTGAAGGTGAGGGCATTCTTGTGGAGGATAGTGGTGTCGTTGTAGGGGTAGATTTTCTCATATCTCTGGAAAACGAACCTGCGCCATGTGTCTACGTCTTCTTGTAAGCAGACAATGTCGGCCTTCTGTCGTTCCAGATAACTGAAGACAGTGTCGAAGCCGTTGTCGTATTTGTAGTTGCCACCATAGGTGCAGACGTTATATGAGATGAGTTTGATAGATCCTTCGGGCACCTCTTGACGCATGTTTAGTGGCATGAACAGTGTAATAGGCACGTAGGCGGCAGCAAAGCCGGCAATAGGAATCCACGCCTTCTTCCATTTAACGGTGAGCCAGAAGAACAAAAACAGCAGATTCGCCAACAGGAAAATCGGGAAGGTCATACCCATGACAGAGAGGATGGGGTGCTGCTCAGGATGGATCCTGTCGGAATAGCCCGCCAGAAGCATCAGCAAGATGGTGGCGATGTTAGCGCCCGCTATCAGGTTAATAACAAAAGACTTAATTTGCTTGATCATTGCTTGCTAGCCTCAAAAAGCTTTTGTTTCTCCTCCTTGGTCAAGCTGTCGTAGCCACTCTTACGGATTTTATCGAGTATGGCGTCAATCTCCTCCTGATTCCTTTGCTTACGGGCATTGTACTCCATGTCATCCTGTTTTGAACCTCCTCGCTCAGCATGCATGTGAGAACCGGTGCTCTTTTGTTGCTGACGCTGGTCGAAATTGCGCTTCAGACCCTCGAAAAACTCGCGGCCTCTGCTTCGGTTGAAATTGGCATCCGGATGCCGGTTCCAATAGCGTATCATCAGGAATCCAAAGAGCATACCACCTAAATGGGCCGTATGGGCCACACCATCGCCGGCAGCCGTGATAGAAGAATAGAACTCGATGGCTACATAGCCTAACACAAACCATTTGGCCTTGATGGGGAAGGGGAAAGGTATGATGAACAACCGCTCGTTGGGGAACGACATGCCAAAGGCGAGGATAACGGCGTAAACTGCTCCTGAGGCACCAATAGTGGTCCATGTGTTCAGTTGCTGACTGAGTTGCTGGCCCACAACGAATAGTTCAGCCACGCCAATGCTCGGATCCTGCTCATGGATAGTCAGATAAAACGACACGAATTGGGCGATTTCCTGACATAAACCGGCACCTATTCCACAACAAATGTAATAAAAAAGGAATTTCTTCGGACCCCACACATTCTCTATCACACAACCGAACATCCACAAACCGAACATATTACTCAGAATATGCATGAAATTGGCGTGCAAAAAGAGATAAGTAACCAATTGATAGAAGTGGAAATCCTTGGCCATGAAAAAGTGAAGACCACCGATATCGGCGAGGTCGATTCCGCGCATCTCGAGGACTATCGTAGCCAGAAAGGCGATGAAGTTGATAATCAACAGATTCTTTGTAATGGTGGGTATGCGAAACATCTTCTTTACGTAATATGCTTAATTGTATTCTTTGATAATCTCTGATTCAGTGCATAAGCACTTTTCAATATTTGGGCGCAAAATTACGAAAATTATCTCGTTTTTAGGTCAAAAATGGGGCATTATCAACTATTTTTCAATAAAAAAGCAAATTTTTCGGTTTTTTTGTTGTTTTTTTAATAACTTTCCCTTATATTTGCGAAGGAATTCGTGATTATTTCAACTTTTACTATAAATTTTTTAAATTAACAACATTATGAACAAAACAGAATTGGTAGAGAAGATTGCAGCAGGTGCTGGTCTCTCAAAGGTAGACGCTAAGAAGGCTCTCGATGCAACAGTTGCAGCTATTAAGGATGCTCTGAAGGCAGGTGACAAGGTACAGCTCGTTGGCTTTGGTACATTCAGTGTAACCAAGCGCCCGGCTCGTGAGGGTATCAACCCCGCTACCAAGCAGAAGATTAAGATCGCTGCTAAGAAAGTTGCTAAGTTCAAGGCTGGTGCTGAGCTCGCTGATGCTCTCTAAACCTTATTTTGTAAATAAAAATTAAGGGGTTCCGAGCGGAACCCCTTTTTCATGATGTTTTATTTCGGTTGCTTGCCAATATAGGCGAGAATTCCTCCATCGACATAGAGGACATGACCGTTGACTGCATCTGAAGCGTGCGATGCGAGGAATACGGCTGGTCCTCCCAGTTCAGAAGGATCGAGCCAGCGGCCTGCAGGTGTCTTGGCACAGATGAAACTATCGAACGGATGACGACTGCCATCGGGCTGCTTCTCACGGAGAGGTGCTGTCTGCGGTGTAGCGATGTAGCCCGGGCCAATGCCGTTACACTGGATGTTATACTCACCATACTCAGAACAGATATTGCGGGTGAGCATTTTCAGTCCACCCTTGGCAGCTGCGTAGGCACTGACGGTTTCGCGACCTAACTCAGACATCATTGAGCAGATATTGATGATCTTTCCTTCACGGCGTTCCATCATCTCAGGGATAACGGCTGAAGAGCAGATGAACGGACCTACGAGGTCGATGTCAATCACCTGCTGGAACTCAGCGCGCTTCATCTCATGCATGGGGATGCGCTTGATAATGCCTGCATTATTCACAAGGATGTCAATCTGGCCAACTTCCTTGTGTATGGTCTCTACGAGGGCTTTCACAGCATTCTCGTCAGTTACGTCGCAGACATAGCCCTTTACGTTGCTGATGCCAGCTTCCTTGTAGTTGTCAAGGCCGCGCTGCAGAGCTGCCTCATTGATGTCGTTGAAGATGATGGTCTTTGCGCCAGCTGCTACGAAAGCCTTGGCGATGTTGAAACCGATTCCGTAAGATGCGCCTGTAATCCAAGCATTCTTTCCTTCGAGTGAAAATAAATTTGCCATAGTAGTTAAGTAAATATGTATTAAATAATAAAATCGCTATTTGTAGTTTGCAAAATTACTAAATAATATACGGATGGCCAAAAAAGAATACTTAAAAATGATAAAAAACTCCGTAATCCTTTACGCGCGTACCTATATTATAAAATCTTATATGAGGAGGGAAGTTGGACGACTCGGATTCGAACCGGGAATGACAGAACCAAAACCTGTAGTGTTACCATTACACCATCGTCCAATGCGGCTGCAAAGGTACGAAATAAATTTGAAGTACCAAAATTTTGCAGCCAAATATTACTTAACGATCAGCAAGTAGTAGTTTTTCTTACCCTTCTGGGCCAGCAGATACTTGCCGTCGATAAGATCATCAGCAGTAATCTCGCGATTCTGATCGGTGAGTTTCTCTTTGTTTAGGCTGACACCACCACCCTGCACCATCTTACGCATCTCACCCTTTGAGGGGAATACTGGAGCAACGGTCGTGAGCAGCTCAATGGCAGGCTGCCCAAGCTGATCTTTTGAAATCTCATGTTTCTCCACACCATCGAACACATCGAGGAAGGTCTGCTCGTCGAGTTTCTCGAGGGCTTCCTTCGTGGACTTGCCGAAAAGAATGTTTGATGCCTCAATGGCCATCTCAAGGTCTTCCTTCGAGTGGACCATAACAGTAACTTCCTCTGCAAGGCGTTTCTGAAGAATACGACGTCCGGGATCCTGTTTGTGCTCTTCGACAAGGGCATCGATGGTATCCTTGTCAAGTGAGGTGAATATCTTGATGTAACGCTCTGCATCCTCATCACTTACGTTCAACCAGAACTGATAGAAACGGTAAGGTGTGGTGCGGTTGCGATCGAGCCAGATATTGCCGCTCTCCGTCTTGCCGAACTTCTTGCCGTCGCTCTTGGTAATGAGCGGGCAGGTGAGTGCGAAAGTTTCCACCTCGTTGCCGAGAGTACGACGGATAAGCTCTGTGCCTGTGGTCATGTTACCCCACTGGTCATTACCGCCCAACTGAAGTTTCACGCCATAGTGCTGGTAGAGATACAGGAAATCATATCCCTGCAACAGCTGGTAGGTGAACTCTGTAAACGAAAGACCGTCGCGGGCAGTACCGTTCAGACGCTGCTGCACACTCTCTTTTGCCATCATATAGTTGACGGTGATATGCTTACCCACTTCACGTGCAAAATCGAGGAAGGTGAAATCTTTCATCCAATCGTAGTTGTTGACCATCAGGGCAGCATTGGCATCCTTCGACTCAAAGTCAAGGAACTTGGCCACTTGTTTCTTAATACACTCCTGATTGTGGTAGAGAGTCTCATTGTTGAGAAGGTTGCGCTCCTGGCTTTTGCCAGAGGGGTCGCCAATCATGCCCGTAGCACCACCTACAAGGATAACAGGTCTATGACCGCAACGCTGCAGGTGACGCAGCATCATAATGCCACACAGGTGTCCGATGTGCAGAGAGTCTGCTGTGGGATCAGTACCCAGGTAGGCTGTTACCATTTCCTTCTGGAGGAGTTCCTCGGTACCAGGCATCATCTGTGCCAGCATACCGCGCCATTTCAGTTCTTCAACAAAATTCTTCATATCTTTTTATTTTTATCTTAATTCTATTCTGGATTATCAAGACATTCCTGCCTCTCTACGGCACAGGGTCGTAGCCGGAGCCCCCCCAAGGATTACATCTCAGAATACGCCAGACGGCTAGCCAGAGTCCCTTAATTGGTCCATGCTTTTTTAAAGCTTGCTTTGCATATTCACTACAGGTGGGCGTAAATCGGCACGTTGCTGGTGTAAAAGGTGAGATGCAAGTTTGGTAGAAGACGATAGGGAGGCATAGGAGGAATGAGAATGCCTTTGAAACAAACTGGATGATTTGTCGGATGATCTTCATTGTCTCTCAGCTACTTTTCCCAATAGTTTTGTTACGCTCTTCTCCACCGTTGCACTCTTGAAGAGTTCATCAGCCAGCCAGATAAATGCAATGACAAGTGTCTGCTCTTGTTGCACCTTTTCCGTTAGTATCTGTTTATGGTGTCGATAGGCCTCACGCACTTGACGCTTGATCCTATTGCGGTCCACCGCATGTTTGAAGTGCCGTTTTGATACGCTAACCAAAACCTGTACGGGTATATCGTCTGCCACACGGGCAGTCTCCATGACCACAATCCTCAGGGGAAAGGCAGAGACGGAAAAACTGCTGCCTTTACTGAAGAGCTGTTCTATCAGTTTTTTCCTGACGATTCGCTCTCGCTTGTTGAAGGTTGGAGACGCGATGCCCGCCATTATATAATAATGTGTAATTACTCCTGATTCTCAATCAGAAAATGCTGCAAGGCACTCGTCATTGAGGGATATTTCTCCGATGGAGCCTCTATGTCGAGCCGCAAACCTGCATCCTTGGCAGCCTTCGCTGTTGTGGGGCCAAAGGTGGCGATGGCAATCTTGTCCTGTTTGAAATCCGGGAAATTCTTCATGAGCGACTCAATACCTGAGGGACTGAAGAAAATAAGCATGTCGTAGTCGAAGTTCTTCACCTCTTCTTCTGTGAAATCGTTACTGACAGTCTTGTACATCACACACTCGCAGTGCTGCAACTTCTTGGAATCGAGCAGCATCTCCAGGCTGTTGTTGTGCACATCGCTCATCGGTACAAGATACTTCTCGTTCTTGTGCTTCACCATGGTTGGCACCAGATCGTCAATCTTGCCCGTTTCTCCAAAGAAAACCTTGCGCTTGCGATATTGCACATACTTCTGGATATACAAAGCAATGGTCTCTGTTACACAGAAATATTTCATGTCCTCTGGAATCGTGATTCTCAACTCCTTTGCCATATTGAAGAAATGATCAATGGCGTGGCGCGATGTGAATACGATGGCAGTGTGGTCCAAGATGTTCACTTTCTGTGTTCGGAACTCCTTGGCAGAAATACCTTCAACCTTGATGAATGGACGGAAAATCAATTCCACATCAAATCTGTTCGCAATATCGTAATACGGCGACTTCTCACTTGTTGGCTTAGGTTGTGAAACCAGAATCTTTTTGATCATCGGTGTCCTAATAATTTATTGTCAATGCATTGGTTATTATTCCAAGTCCACCCCAAAGAGCGAGCAAAGGGATGATTTCGAGGGTGCAAAAGTACAAAATAATCTGCAGAAACAGCCCGTTTTTTCTGAAAAAGATAACAAAACACTTATAAAAAGTGAAGATTTTAACTAAAACGAGCACAAAAACGGCATATGTGATGACGTTTTGGGGTGGTGCATCGAAATAACTCTGAAATAGGATGGCTGGAAACAACAAAGCCCCTTCGATGGCAGAAAGCAAGAGCATGGTATGAATCCATTGTCCATTATTTTTTCCTGAGAAGAATGTATAGTTCACTAGGGTGTATAATGGATATTTCAGAATCGTATAGATTAAAATCATTAAAAAGATGAGACCAATGAACAAATATTCATCTTCGTATACAAAGGTATCTGCCACGTAGGCCTTGACGTAGAAGAAATAAGCCATAGCCAGTAGCAGACAGGTTTGTAATGTGAAATACATCAGGGCTATCACCTCGCTGGATGTGGGTGTCTTAATATCTTCACGCTTGGGAATATAGAAGAAATGCTTGATTTGCTGTATAACGAAATTCTTACTAAGGGCAAACGCTAGCAGCGTCATAACGAAGCATCCCAGTAGGAGAGAACTGATGATATTGTCGTTGCTGATATTGTATGGAACCGGGTCGCCTGCTACACCAAAAGGTTCATGCGCCAACTCTGGATGGTAGAGACTGTCATCTGCCAGAAAACGTTCCTTATTGTAGTCGGGTATGCGGATCTCCCGCGGGTTATGGCCTTTGTCGTGGCCTGGTAGGTGGAGCGTATCAGGCTGCTCACTATAATGTATTTCTCCTGGCTGGAACCACGATTGGATAGCAGAATCTTGCTGTTCTGGAGTCGCATCCTTAGGCAACAACTGCAGCACCTGATAGGGCGTCTGTGGTTTTGCCGGATGTCTCACCACAGTATCTGCAATGAGGTCTGTGGTGGGTACGCTTGTTAAGATGCTATCCTTTGTCAGCATAGATTATGACAGACCAAAGGCTTTACGTATATCTTCCACGCGATCAAGTTTCTCCCAAGTAAATAGTTCAACATCAATGGTCTTCGTCTCATGGTAATGGCTGGTGAAGGTTTTCTTGACAATCTCAGACTTGCGCCCCATGTGTCCGTAGGCGGCAGTCTCGACATACATCGGCTGGCGCAGCTTCAAGGTGCGCTCAATGGCTTTAGGACGTAAGTCAAAGAGTTCTTCTATCTTCTTGGCAATTTCGCCGTCTGTCATCCCCACTTTGCTGCGACCATAGGTGTTCACGTAGATATTCATTGGTTGGGCAATGCCAATGGCGTAACTTACCTGTACTAACATCTCATCGCTGACACCTGCTGCTACCATGTTCTTTGCAATGTGGCGGGCAGCATAGGCAGCACTGCGATCTACTTTCGAGGAATCCTTGCCTGAGAAGGCTCCGCCTCCATGAGCACCCTTACCGCCATAAGTGTCTACAATAATCTTACGACCTGTGAGACCCGTGTCTCCATGAGGACCACCAATGACGAACTTGCCAGTGGGGTTCACGTAGTATTTGATATCGGTGCCGAAAAGATTGAGCACTTTCTGAGAGTGTATCTGCTGCTTGACGCGAGGGATGAGGATATTGATCACATCATCCTTGATTTTTGACAGCATCTTCTCGTCCTCGTCAAACTCATCATGCTGAGTGCTCACCACAATAGTGTCTATGCGCTCAGGAATGCCATCGTCACTATATTGTACCGTCACCTGACTCTTGGCATCCGGACGGAGATAGGTCATCACCTTGCCTTCCTTGCGGATATCGGCTAGCGTACGCATGATCAGGTGAGCCAGATCCAGACTGACAGGCATGTAGTTCTCCGTTTCGTTAGTGGCATAGCCGAACATCATACCCTGGTCGCCAGCGCCTTGCTCGTCTTCGTTACCGTTGTCAACACCACGGTTGATATCGGCACTCTGTTCGTGGATGGCACTCAGAATACCACACGAATTGCCGTCAAATTGATACTCGGCCTTGGTATAACCGATGCGCTTGATGGTGTTGCGTGCAATGGTCTGTAGGTCGATATACACCTCACTGCTCACCTCACCCATAATAACAACTTGTCCTGTCGTCACAAACGATTCAATAGCACAGCGTGCCTTGTCGTCATAAGCCAGGAACTGGTCTAATATGGCGTCACTTATCTGGTCGGCCACTTTGTCGGGATGTCCCTCTGAAACTGATTCTGATGAAAATAAATATGACATATGCTTCAAATTTGGGTGCAAAGGTACAAAAAAAAGTGAAGAGTGAAGAGTGAAGAGTGAAGAATTTGTCGTCGCCCTACTATTTTTTGCCTTTTTACTTCTTCATGTTTCTCGGATGATGCTCCAGAATCTCTTTTCTGAGTATCGAGGTGTCAATATGCGTATAAATCTCCGTTGTGCCAATGCTTTCATGTCCTAATAGCGCTTGTATGACACGCAAGTCTGCACCACCCTCCAGTAGTGCTGTGGCAAAAGAGTGTCGCAGGGTGTGGGGGGAAATCGTTTTCTTGATGCCCGCCGTTTCTGCTTGTCGCTTTATCATGATGAGTATCATTGTACGCGTCAGATGACTGCCATAGCGGTTCAAGAAGACAAAGTCTTCTTCGCCAGGCTTAATGCGCATTAGGTTGCGATCGTTAAACCAAAAGCCCAACTCCCTAATGGCTCGTTGCGAGATGGGCACGAGCCGCTCCTTGCTGCCCTTTCCCAAGATCCGGACATATTCCTCCTCCAGATAGAGATTTGAGAGTTTCAGATTGACCAATTCACTTACCCGGAGCCCACAAGAGAAGAGCACTTCGATAATAGCGCGGTTTCTGTGTCCTTCCCATTTTGAGAGGTCAATGCTGGCTTCCAAGGTGTCAATCTCCTCAGGTGATAACACCTCAGGCAGATGTTTGCCTATCTGAGGCGATTCTAATAATTCCGTGGGGTCATCGTCACGATAACTGTCCAACTGCAAAAAGCGAAAGAAACTTCTCACGCCACTTAGGATACGGCATTGACTTCTGGCGTTGATACCTATATCGTGTAATCCTGCGGAGAACTCTTCCAGATCCTCGAGTGTTACATCGCGAACATCTTTTTCTTTAAGATAGTCAAGCAGTTTGCGCAAATCGTGCTGGTAAGCATCAAGCGTGTTGCCTGACATACCCCGTTGTAACTTCAGGTAACGTATGTAGCCTTTTACAATATCCTTCTCCATTAACGGATACCCAGACGGGCTTCGACAACATTCACCACATAGTCGCCCAGTTTCTCACACTCGTTGATAAGGTCCATGTAGATGGTGCCCACAGCATATGTGTATTCGTGGTTGTTGACATCAGTGATGTTTTGTGTCTTCAGCTGGTTCCGGTAGTTATTGATTTCATGCTCGATGTTAAACGAACGGTTGATATCGAAAGACTCCTTGCGTCCCAACATCAGACGGTTCATCTGTGACAAAGCCTGATCTGTGAGCTCCATCATCTGATGGATATGATCATATTGCTTCTCTATGAAATGGTCTTCCTTGCCATTGTACTTGCGTGAGATGGTACGGGCCATATTGTAACAGGCATCGCCAATACTCTCCAGCTCAGAGATTTCACGGAGCATAGCACGAATCTTTGCCTTTGTGTCGTCGGAAAGGTGGGCATCACTCACAGAATCGAGATATTTGGCAATCTCCAGCTCCATATTGTCGCTGATACCTTCGTATTTCTCAATGCGTGTGAAGAGTTTATTGAAATCGCCTGCCTTGTTGTCTTTCTTGTTGGTGGCACTGCTGGAGAGGGTGAGCAACTCGCGTACCATATTAAACATACGATGCATACGCTCGGAGAACGCTTGTATTTCTTTCTGGGCCTCGAGTACGGAAAGTTCTGGGGTCTTCATGATACCAGAGGTGATGAAATGCAGACGGAATTCGTCTTCTTCGTCAACCTTCTTTGGCTTGATCACCCAACATACGAAACGCTCAATCTGTGGGATGAACCATATCAGGATCAATGTGTTGGCCACGTTGAAACAGGTGTGGAATGCTGCCAGCACGAAACTCAGTTTGGCTGCATTGGCCAGGAACACACTACCCTCGACAGCTTCCTTCTGCATTGTGACATCATAGCCTACGAGTCCGCAGACGGCATCAATAAAGGGACGGAAGACAAACAATATCCAGATGACACCGAACACATTGAAGAACATATGTGCCAAGGCTGCCCGACGAGCTTGGGTATTGGCCGAAAGAGCAGCGAGATTAGAGGTGATGGTAGTTCCGATGTTCTCACCCATCACCAATGCGATACCTTGGTAGATTGGTAACGCACCACTGGAACAGAGAATCATGGTGATGGCCATGACGGCTGCTGATGACTGTACGCAGAAGGTGAGAATTCCTCCCAGCAACAGGAAGATCAGCGTAGTGAGGAAGGATTCGGAATCGAAAGAGGCGAAGAAATCTAGTACGGCCTGGTTCTCGCCCAAATGCATCTCGGTACCTGTCATACGAAGGGTACCTAATCCTAAAAGCAGGAATGAGAGACCAAAGAGGAAATCTCCGATATAGCGATATTTCTTCAGATAAATCAGGATGATGCCTAAAAAGAATGCTGGATAGACGGCACTGGTGATATCGAAGGACATACCAGCCGACATGATCCACGCTGTGAGGGTGGTTCCGATATTCGCACCCATAATGACGGAAATAGCCTGCGCCAGCGTGAGAAGCCCCGCATTGACAAACGAGACGGTCATCACTGTTGTTGCTGTGGAAGACTGGACAGATGCCGTTACTAACATACCCGTCAGCATGCCGGTAAAACGGTTGGTGGTCATCGCACCTAAAACATGTCGCAACTGGGGACCTGCCATTTTCTGTAAAGCCTCACTCATGGACTTCATACCGAACATCAGCAGGGCAAGGGATCCGAGTAGTTTGAACAAAATTAGCATAGAAATTTCTTTTTGATAATGAGATTTCGGCCACAAAGATACAAAAAAATATTAAATGGTCATTCATTATTCGCAATTATTTTGTACCTTTGCCAAAAAATAATCCTAAAACATAATAAAATTGATATGGAACAGACCATTCAGATCCGTATTCGAAATAACGGCAAGACCATCGAGGCACCTATGGGTGCTACTTTGGAGGAGATTTTTCAACAGTCAGGCATCGAGATGAGGCACGGCCCTTATTCGGCTCGTGTCAATAATAAGGTGGAAGGCATGCACTATCGCGTTTTCAACCAGAAAGACGTGGAGTTCCTTGATATTACCTCACCAAGTGGTAACAGATGTTACACCCGTAGCCTTTTCTTTGTGCTTTGTAAGGCGGCACATGATTTATATCCAGATTGTAAGGTGTGGATAGACATACCTGTCAGCAATGGCTATTATGTGTATTTGGATATTGAACGTCCTGTGACGCTCGATGATGCAGGAGCTATCCGCCGTCGTATGCAGGAAATAATCGATTCGGCATTACCCATTCATCGTCATGAGACAACAACAGAGGAGGCTATACAGATGTTCAGGGAACTCAAGCAGTGGTCGAAGGTGAAATTGCTGGAGAGCATGGGCCGCCTTTATACTACCTATTATGATATTGATGGTTACAAGGACTATTATTATGGTGCCTTGTTGACAAATACTTCGCAGTTGTATCTTTTCGGATTGGAAAAATATTACGATGGATTGCTGCTGCGCTTGCCGTCTTCTGCAAATCCGGATGAACTGGGAGAGATAATACATCAGGATAAAATGTTCGGTATTTTCAAGGAACATCACCAATGGCAGGATATTCTTGGACTGCGTACGATCGGCGACTTGAATGAGATTGTGACGAAGAACCACTTCTCTGAATTGATTAAGATAAGCGAAGCCTTGCAGGAGAAGAAAATCGCCAGGATCGCGGATGAGATCAAACGACGTTCCAACCTAAGGATGGTACTGATTGCCGGCCCTTCGTCTTCTGGTAAAACGACTACCTGTAAGCGTCTTAGCGTCCAATTGGCTGTTAATGGCATCTGGCCTGTAGGCATTTCACTCGACGATTACTTTCTGGATCGCGATAAAACACCCCGTGATGAGAAAGGTGACTATGATTTTGAGAACCTGTATGCTTTGAACCTCCCTCTTTTGAATGAACATCTGACGGCACTCTTCCGTGGTGAGGAAATAGAACTTCCTCGCTATGACTTCCCCACAGGTACCAGCCAGAAGAGTGGTAAGAAGCTGCGACTTCGCGAGAACGAAATCCTGGTGGTGGAGGGTATTCATGCTTTGAATCCGGAACTGACCTCGCAGATTCCTGATGAGCAGATATTCCGTGTTTATGCTTCTGCATTGACAACGATTCTGCTTGACAACCACAATTATATACCCACAACCGACAATCGTTTGTTACGTCGCATAATCCGCGACCATAAGTACCGGGCTGTGTCGGCTCAGGAAACCATTCGTCGATGGCCTTCTGTACGAGCTGGTGAGAATAAGTGGATATTTCCTTTCCAAGAGAACGCTGATGCCATGTTTAATACAGCGATGCTCTTTGAATTGGCTGTGATCAAGGGGCAGGCGGAGCCTCTGTTAGAGCAGGTGCCTGAGAATTGTCCGGAGCATGCAGAGGCCTATCGCCTTCTGAAGTTCCTGCGTTATATCAAGCCAATCCCCGATACGCAAATACCACCTACCTCATTGATACGAGAATTCCTTGGCGGATCATCATTCGAATACTAAATCTCTTTTGATAAGTCGGAGTGACAAAAGTGTCGCTCCGATATTTGTTTTTAAATTCTTTAACCTAAAAAGAATTGTGTGCGCACAAAATTTCAAGGTTTATGGCTTTTAATTCATAATTAATTCGTACCTTTGCAGGCGATTTCAAATAACAGAGGATGATATTCACAATTTAAAAATAAAAGTTAGTAATATGGCAAAGTTAGATTTGACTCAGTATGGCATCACCGGTTCTACCGTGATTGCTCACAATCCGTCGTATGAGTACCTCTTCGAAGAGGAGACAAAGGCTGGTCTCGAGGGTTTCGACAAAGGCGTTAACACCGAGCTCAACGCTGTAAACGTTATGACTGGTATCTACACAGGTCGTTCACCTAAGGATAAGTACATCGTAAAGGATGCACAGAGCGAGGACAAAGTATGGTGGACATCCGAGGAATATAAGAATGACAACCACCCCATGAGCGAGGAGGTTTGGGCCAAGGTGAAGGACATCGCCATCAAGGAGCTCTGCAACAAGAACCTGTATGTGATGGACGCTTTCTGCGGTGCCAACGAGGCTACCCGTCTGCGTGTCCGCTTCATCGTTGAGGTGGCTTGGCAGGCTCATTTCGTGAAGAACATGTTCATCCAGCCCACCGCTGAGGAACTGGAGAGTTTCGAGCCTAACTTCGTAATCTATAACGCTTCTAAGGCAAAGGTTGAGAACTACAAGGAACTGGGTCTGAACTCAGAGACTTGTGTTGCCTTCAACACTACTACTCGGGAGCAGTGCATCATCAACACCTGGTATGGTGGTGAAATGAAGAAGGGTATGTTCTCAATGATGAACTACTATCTGCCCCTGCAGGGTATCGCTTCTATGCACTGCTCTGCCAACACCGATATGGAGGGTAAGAATACCGCAATCTTCTTCGGTCTGTCTGGTACAGGTAAGACCACACTGTCTACCGATCCTAAGCGTCTGTTGATTGGTGACGACGAGCACGGATGGGACGACGAGGGTGTGTTCAACTTCGAGGGTGGCTGCTATGCTAAGGTTATCAACCTCGACAAGGAGTCTGAGCCCGACATCTACAACGCTATCCGTCGCGACGCTCTGCTTGAGAATGTGACTGTTGACGAGGCTGGCAAGATCGACTTCGCTGACAAGAGCGTGACTGAGAACACCCGCGTGAGCTATCCTATCAACCACATTGAGAAGATTGCTCAGAAGGTGAACAAGAAGAGCGCTGGTCCTGAGGCTAAGAATGTGATCTTCCTGAGTGCCGATGCATTCGGCGTACTGCCTCCCGTATCTATCCTGACTCCCGAGCAGACCAAGTACTACTTCCTCTCTGGTTTCACAGCTAAGTTGGCTGGTACAGAGCGTGGTATCACTGAGCCCACTCCTACCTTCAGTGCTTGCTTCGGCCAGGCATTCCTTGAACTGCACCCCACAAAGTACGCTGAGGAACTGGTTAAGCGCATGGAGAAGAGCGGTGCTAAGGCTTACCTCGTAAACACTGGTTGGAACGGTACTGGCAAGCGTATCTCTATTAAGGATACACGTGGTATCATCGACGCTATCCTGGGTGGTGACATCCTGAATGCTCCTACCAAGAAGATTCCTTACTTCGACTTCGAGGTTCCCACACAGCTCAACGGTGTAGCATGGGGCATTCTCGATCCTCGCGATACCTATCAGAACCGCGACGAGTGGGAGGAGAAGGCTAAGGATCTGGCTGGCCGTTTCATCAAGAACTTCAAGAAGTACGAGGGTAACGAGGCTGGTAAGGCTTTGGTTGCTGCTGGTCCGAAACTCTAAGAAGTTTTTTTTGACTTACATCAAAATAAAGGGCGATTCCTGCGGGATTCGCCCTTATTGTTTGTTTGTTATCACGAAAAATCCGTACCTTTGCACTTGTAATCGTGAGATTACGTTCATAAATTCATTAGGTTTAGTAGTTAGATTTTTAAGGTAAAGATTATGTTATTAGATTTTCAAACGACGGTTATGTTGGTTTGCGTCGTTGTAGCGATGATACTAAGTGTCATAACGCTGATGCATACTACCATCCGTTAGAAGAAGTGCGGGGTGAGTGATTCATACCGCACTTTTTTGCAAAACTAACTTAAAATCAGTCAAATTTCAACTTATTTTCTTTAATTATAAGGTGAAAATGACACATTTTTGAGGAATTGTGCGTAAATTTGCAGCCGAATTTCGAATTTTACATGGAACTGATGAAAAAGAACCTCTATACGATAGCCGTGCTATTGGCCCTCGCCGTAGGAGTGACCTCTTGTCTGGGTAGCTCTGAGGATGCAGAAGTGACGGTCTATGACGACACTGCTATGGGCGCATTTTCGCTTTTGGCTGTCAACAGATATATCCATACCACCAACAAGTCTGGAGATGACTCTGTCTACCTGTCCAAACTGACGGTAGCCAGTTACCCTTTCACCATTGATCATTATAAGGGCAAGATCTATAATACGGACTCTTTGCCTGCTGATTGTGACTTGAAGCATGTCCTCGTAACAGCTACAGCCACCAGTTATTCTGGTTCCATTGGTGTGAAGAGTGCTACGAGCGATTCTGTGCGTTATTATAGCAGTGCCGACTCCATCGACTTTACGACGGAGCGTGAATTCCGCGTCTATAACAATGTAGGCTCGAAATTCCGCGCCTATCAGGTGCAGATAAATAAGAAACAGCAACAAGGATCTGCCATGATGGTGTGGAAGCAGATGCCTGTGGACACCAGTATGCCTGTTACACCGATGGGAGGATGGGAGTTCGCTTACAATGAAGCAGGCAATGGTATCGTGGCCTCGAAGGATCATTGGGTTACCCGCATAGAAGAGACGCTCGATGAAGACAGTCGTCTGCTGCCTGTGAACGGCAGTTTCGCCTGTTGGCAATTGGATAATGGACTGAGCTATGCCCTGCTCGTAGGCGATGCTGATGCACAGGAAACGTACGCTGCTGTATGGCGTAAGGTGATTGATAACGATCACCCGACGAGTTCAAGTTGGGTTTATGTCCCCATCACTTCCAACAATATCTATTGCCTGCCAAAGGGTCAGCACTATTTCCTGCTGCCCTATACGGGAGGCAGTGTGTTGGCAGTCAGCGGAGATGGCCATATCTACCAGAGCCGTGATCAGGGTATTACCTGGAAGACTTCCAGCAACCTGACGTCGCCTGTCGGTAGTGTTGCAGCAGCTTCCACCGATGGACAGGGAGGTGTCTGGCTGAAGGAGAGTGCGACCAATGTCGTTTGGTTCGGAAAAGTGGGAAAATAAGTAAGACGGCAACATGAAGAAGTTTCTGCTGATGATGCTTCTGGCTGTTGCCACAACGGCCATACAAGCCCAGGACGAGCCGGAATACCGCCTGGAGATAGGCGCTGGCGCTGGCACCGTGAGTTATCTGGGCGATTACAATGCGTCTCTCTTTGGTGAGATGCAACCCCTTGGGGCCTTGGTGGTCAGATATAAGGCGAATCCGAGAACGGCTGTGGCGCTCACTGCGGGCTTCGGAAAGCTCCAGGGCTCTACAGACAAGGCAAAGACCTGGTATCCTGAGGGGGAACGTTACGAATTCAGCAAGAGCCTGATTGATGTCAATCTGCGCTTTGAATACAACTTCTGGGCCTATGGCACTGGCCGCGAATACCGTGGTGCCCGCAGACTGGCGCCTTTCATCGCCCTGGGTTTAGGGTCTGCTATTCATGGCGATCCTGAGAAGGGCTTCGCCGTGAGCCTGCCAATCGGAGCTGGCGTCAAATATAAGGTCGCCGAAAGAGTAAACCTCATTGCAGAGTGGTGTGTACATTTTGCCCTGAGCGATCTGCTGGACGGCAAGGAAGACCCCTACGGCATCAAAAGTAGTGGACTCTTCAAGAATACAGATGGATACAGCGTGCTGCAACTGGCAGTAACCTACGACCTCTGGGCAAAGTGCAAGACTTGCCACAATGATAGAGACTGAGAAAAGATAAAAAAGTAAAATAGAGATATATGAAAGAACTATTGGACATGAACCGCATCCCACAGTCTGTTGCCATTATCATGGATGGTAATGGTCGCTGGGCTACTGATCGTGGGCTGGACCGTACCTTCGGACATAAGGAAGGTTTGGAGACTGTGAAGAAGATTACAGCCGAGTGTGCACGTCTGGGTGTGAAATACCTGACACTTTACACCTTCTCAACGGAGAACTGGAATCGTCCTGCTTATGAGATTGAGGCACTGATGGGACTCGTGCTGGGTTTTGTCGAGATAGAATTGTTTACCGAAAACAATATCAAGTTCCGCATGATAGGTGACAGGGGCCGCCTGCCCGATGGCGTTCAGAAAAAGATCAGTGATCTGGAGGATATCACGAAGGATAACACCCATATGACTGTTGTGATGGCCATGAGCTATAGTAGTCGCTGGGAGATTACCGAGGCAGTGCGACGGATTGTGACAGAGGTGAACGATTTGGAACTGCCTCTTCCACAGAACAAACTGAAGAAACTGGTGACGGGAGGCATCCGTGCCGAAGATATCACAGAGGAGTATATCAGTCAGCACCTCTGCACCAATTTCATGCCCGACCCGGAGCTGCTGATCCGTACGGGTGGTGAAAAACGTATTTCCAATTACCTGCTTTGGCAGTGTGCCTATTCGGAGTTCTACTTCTGCGATACTTACTGGCCAGACTTCGACGAGGAGGCTCTTTACAAGGCCTTTGTCGACTATCAGAGCCGTCAGCGTCGCTTTGGTAAGACCGAAGCCCAGGTGGAGGAAGAAGGAAAAAGTGAAAAGTGAATAGTGAAAAATTTGCTACCGCTAAATAAAGAATGAAGTATATATTATATAATAAGGTGGAGACAAGTTTGAAGATGAAGTGCCTTCTGTTGTTTATGGCATTCTTCGCGCTTCACGCCTCACTCTTCACTGCTACTGCTCAGGATAAGATTGTACATCCGGATATCTCGTATGCGGGCACCCCACGTTCGTGTATCATTGGCGGTCTTGCCGTTGAGGGTGTCGAAGGCTATGAGGACTATGTGCTTACAGGACTCTCCGGCCTTACTGTTGGTCAGGAGATAGAAGTGCCTGGAACCCAGATTACCGAGGCCGTGAAACGCTACTGGCGTCATGGACTGTTCTCAAGGGCTCAGATCAGTGCCGACTCCATCGTGGGCAACAAGATCTATCTGCGTATCACCCTTGCCATGCGTCCTCGTGTGAGTACAATCAACTACTTTGGTATCAAGAAGTCGGAGCGTGAAGACATGGAGTCGAAGTTGGGTATCATCAAGGGTAGCCAGATTACGCCTAATATGATCGACCGTGCTAAGATCCTCGCCCAGAGATATTTCGACGAGAAAGGCTTCAAGAATGCAGAGATCAATATCGTCCAGCGCGATGACCCCGACAACAAGGGTCAGGTGATGCTCGATGTCAATATCGACAAGAAGGATAAGATGAAGGTCCGCAATATCTATCTGACGGGCAACGAAAAACTCTCCGACAAGAAGATCAAGGGCTCGTTCTTCACCAAGGGTGCCTTCGGTAAGATTCACGAAGCCGGCAAGTTCGTCAACTTCTTCAAGGCGAAGAAATTCACTGACGAGCGCTATAAGGAGGCTAAGCAGAAGCTGATTGAGAAATATAACGAACTGGGCTTCCGCGATGCCACCATCATCGAAGACTCCGTCTGGAACAACGATGACAAACATGTCAATGTCTATCTGCGTGTCGACGAGGGCGACAAATACTATCTGAGGGACATCACCTGGGTGGGTAACACGGTGGTAACCACCGACTATCTGAATGCCGTACTGGGCATGAAGAAGGGTGATCCCTACAACCAGCGCCTGCTCAAAAAACGTCTGCAGGAAGACGATGATGCTGCCAGCAACTACTATTATAACAATGGTTACGTGTTCTCCAGCATCGATCCGGTGGAGGTGAACATTTCCAACGACAGTATCGACCTCGAGATGCGTATCATGGAGGGTCCGCAAGCCCGATTGAACCACGTGCGCATCTATGGTAACGACCGCCTTTATGAGGAGGTGGTGCGTCGTGAGCTTCGTACCAAGCCTGGCGACCTGTTCAATAAGGATGCCATCATGCGTTCTGCCCGTGAAATCGGTTCTTCAGGATTCTTCGATGCAGAGACCATCAACCCCGAAATCAAGCCGAATGGCGAAGACGGTACCGTTGATATCAACTGGCAGCTGGAACAGAAAAGCAACGACCAGCTGGAGTTCTCACTGGGTTGGGGACAGACAGGTATCATCGGACGTATCGGTATCAAGTTCAACAACTTCTCGCTACGCAATCTCTTTGGCAAGAACAAGCTCCATCGTGGTATCCTGCCCTATGGCGACGGTGAGCAGCTGGGCTTCAACTTCCAGACCAACGGCTCCTACTATAGCTCGTTGAGTGCCAACTACGGTACCAGCTGGTTTGGTGGCAAGCGTCCGAACATGTTCAATATCAGTGCTTTCTACTCAAAGCAGAGTGATATCAACAGCATGTACCGCAACAACGCCTTCTATAGCAACTTCTACAACTACAGCTATGGTTATGGCGGCTACAATCCCTATACCTACAATTACGAGTCGATGCTCGACGACGACAAGACGATGACGGTCTTCGGAGCCGCTGTCTCCTGGGGTAAGCGCCTGCGCTGGCCTGACGATTACTTCCAGCTCTCCGCATCATTGGGTTACACCCGCTATATGCTGCGCGACTGGCAGTACTTCTATATCAACAACGGTAACTGTAATAACATCAACTTAGGCCTGACCTTGTCGCGTAACTCTACCGATAACCCGCTGTTCCCGCGTCACGGTTCAGAGTTCACGGCCTCTGTCACGCTCACGCCGCCCTGGTCGCTCTTCGATGGCAAGGACTATAGCAATCTGGCCAAGAACCGCCAGTCGGCTACCTATCAGGACGAACTACAGGATGTGTACCGTTGGATTGAATACCATAAGTGGAAGTTCAAGTCGCGTACCTTTACTGCTCTCACGGGTGGTGCCAAGTGCTTCGTGCTGATGACGCGTGTGGAGCTCGGTCTGCTGGGTGCCTACAACCAAGACAGGCGTTCGCCCTTCGAGACCTTTTACGTCGGTGGTGACGGTATGAGCGGCTACAGCTACGGCTATTCTGAGGAGACCATCGGTCTGCGTGGTTACGACAATGGTGCCATTTCCTACTCCTCATCCTACGACCTGATGCGTCAGGGAATCAATCCCTCATCGTATAATGCCTATGCCTACGACCGTTTCACCCTTGAGTTGCGTTATCCGTTCATGCTGGGTAACACCACCATCTATGGTCTCGGCTTCCTCGAAGGTGGTAATGCCTGGGCACAGGCCAAAGACTTCAATCCCTTCAAGATGAAGCGCTCTGCAGGTGTGGGTGTGCGTATCTTCCTGCCGATGGTGGGTCTGATGGGTATTGACTGGGCCTATGGTTTCGACTACGTGACGACCAGCCAGTCAGGCACGCGTACAAAGGGTGGAAGCAACTTCCACTTCATCCTCGGACAGGAGTTCTAAAAGAAAACTTTAAACCACAGTCGAGTTTTCTCGTCAAAGGTGATGTAACAATAAATAAAAAGGAATATGAAGAAATTAATCATCTGCGCAATCTGCGTAATCTGCGGTCTGACATCTGCTTCAGCCCAGAAGTTCGCACTGGTGGATATGGAGTATATCCTGAAGAATATCCCCGCCTATGAGCGTGCCAACGAGCAGCTGAATCAGGTGTCGAAGAAATGGCAGGCTGAGGTCGATGCATTGACCACTGAGGCCCAGACCCTGTATAAGAACTATCAGAACGAGGTGGTGTTCCTCTCGCAGGAGCAGAAGAAAGCCAAGCAGGATGCCATCGTCGCCAAGGAGAAGGAGGCTGCCGACCTGAAGAAGAAATACTTCGGCCCCGACGGCGAACTCTTCAAGAAGCGTACGGCCCTGATGACGCCCATTCAGGACGAGATCTACACTGCCGTCAAGGATATTGCCGACCTTCGAGGCTATCAGCTTATCCTCGACCGTGCCAGCGATACGGGCATCATCTTCGGCTCTCCCAAGATCGACATCTCCTCGGAGGTGCTTCGTAAATTAGGATATAGTAATTAACATTCAATAAAGTAGAAAAATGAAAAAGATTATCATTTGCGCAATCTGCGTAATCTGCGGTTTTGCTACCGCCAACGCACAAGGAAAGTTCGGACATGTGAATACTCAGGAGATCATCCAGGCAATGCCGGAGTATCAGAAGGCCCAGACAGAGATCAAGGCCCTCCAGGATCAGTATGAGGCCGACCTGAAGTCGATGCAGGACGAACTGCAGAAGAAGGGTGAGGCCTTCGACAAGGAGCAGGCCACTCTGCCCGACAATATCAAACAGCGTCGTCAGCAGGAGCTGCAGGACATGTACACCAAGATCCAGCAGAGCTTCCAGGACAATCAGCAGGCTCTCCAGAAGGCTTCTGGTGAGAAGATGCAGGCCATCCAGACCAAGGTGCTCGATGCCATCAAGTCTGTAGGTACCGCTGGCGGCTATGTCTACATCATGGAGAACAATTCGCTGCCCTTTATCAGCACAACGCTCTCTACCGATGTCACTGCTCAGGTCAAGGCAAAACTCGGACTGAAGTAATAGTGAATAATTAATAGTGAATAGTGAATAGTAAAGAAAGGATTGTTATGAAGAATAAGATCATTATTGCATTGAGACTGGTAGTGATACTGTTCACTATTCACTGTTCACTTTTCACTGCTTTTGCCCAGGATGAAGAGGCAAAAGCACCCATCCGTTTCGGCTATCTCAACTACCAGCAGGCCCTGCAGGCGATGCCTGAGTACCGTTTGGTACAGGAGCAGATGGCTGAACTCCGCAAGCAATACGAGGCTGAGATGCAGCGTGTCACCAATGAGTTCAACCGCAAGTACGAGGAGTTCCTCGAGGGGCAGCACGAGTTTCCGAAGACCATTCTTCAGAAGCGCCAGACCGAACTGCAGGAACTTATGACCCGCAATGTGGCTTTCAAGGAGGAGAGCCTCAAGCAGTTGGCCGATGCTGAGCGTGAAGCCCTGGCTCCTCTCAGGATCCGTTTGGCTGAGACGGTGGCCAAGATTGCCAGCGAGCGGGGACTTGCCCTCGTGGTCAATACCGCCTCCGACGCCTGCCCCTATATCAACCCCGAGATGGGTGAGAACATCGCTGAACTTGTCATCACATCACTCACCACCCTCTCCACCTTACCCAGGCAATGAGTAATCTCTCATCTCTTCCTGGCCCCATCGGCGTCTTCGACAGCGGCTATGGCGGTCTGACCATCCTGCATGGCATCCGTCAGATGTTACCCGAATACGATTACCTCTATTTGGGCGACAATGCCCGTACGCCCTATGGCCCGCGCAGCTTCGAGGTGGTCTACGAGTTCACCCGTCAGGCCGTCATGAAGCTCTTCGAGATGGGTTGCCATCTCATTATTCTCGGCTGCAACACGGCCTCTGCCAAGGCCCTGCGCACCATCCAGCAAAACGATATCCCACAGATCGACCCCGATCGTCGTGTGTTGGGAGTCATCCGTCCTACGGCAGAGGTGATTGGCGAGCTCACGCGGAGCCGTCATGTGGGTGTGCTCGCCACAGAGGGAACCATCAAGAGCGAGAGCTACAATCTGGAGATACAGAAACTTCACCCTGATATTCAGGTCACGGGTGTCGCCTGTCCTTTCTGGGTGCCCCTTGTGGAATACAATGAGGCAGATTCGCCTGGTGCCGACTATTTCGTGAAGAAGCGCATAGATCAGATTATGCGTCTCGACCCTGAAATCGATACCATCATCCTCGGCTGCACCCACTATCCGCTGCTCATGCCGAAGATCCTGAAATACCTCCCTGCTGGCGTCCGTGTCATTCCTCAGGGGGAGTATGTTGCCGACAGCCTGAAACACTACCTTGAGCGCCATCCTCAGATTGAGGCCAAATGCTCCAAGAACGCTACCGTTCACTACCTCACGACTGAAAACCCCGACAAGTTCAAAGAGTCAGCCCAAATCTTCCTCCACGAAACGATCGACGTGGAGAACATTACGCTAGGCTGACGTCACAAAGTATCCAGTCCCCGGTGTGACACGGATTGGGACTTCGACTATTAGCAGCAGAACAACATGACAGCCTAGCGGGCTTTTTGTCTGCCTACGGCTCGCTATTTATTCCCACACTGGGAACGTTTCATTCCCACGGTGGGAACATTTCATTCCCAGTGTGGGAATAATTGTTGCTCTTAAAGGGAACAATCCGGCACCTTCTTATCAATGGATAAACGGCTCTTTATCATCGAGGCGATGGACTTGTTTCAAAATACAAGGCTTCAGAGAAACCTATATACACTCCACCCAATCGTCAGGAACATCGATAGACACTAGGATTGCACTAGGGTAGGTGATATGCAAACACTCCACCAAAGACCTAACCAAACACTCACCCTAACACCCACCCTTCGCCTCATTTTGCCATTTTTTCAAAGAAAGTCCACCTTCGTGGCCCGCCTGCTGCCTCCAGAACTTCGTGTGTATTACTTGGATCACTTGAACCTCTCGAACAAGTTCGATAAGGAGATGGCCTTGACGAACAATCTGATTGTCAACCTCGACGAGTTGAATGCCATCCGCCCCTCTCAGCATGCGGCTCTGAAGCAGACGCTCTCGAAGAGTAAGGTGAACGGACGTCCTATCTATGGTGCCTCGCAGGATGACCGACCTCGCTATGCCTCGTTTGTGGCGACGACCAACAATCCTCATCCGCTGTCGGATGCAACGGGTAGCCGTCGATACATCTGTCTGACCATTCCTGAAGGGCTGTATATCGATAATTCTGGTGAGATCGACTATCAGCAGCTCTATGCACAGGTGGTTCATGAGGTGAAAGACCTGAAGGCTCCCTACTGGTTTAACAATCAGCAGGTGGCACGTATTCAGGAACTGAACCTGAATTACATGGAGCAGAAGGATATTGCAGAGGTGATTGAGGCCTGCATCCGCAAACCTAAGGAGGGTGAGCAAGGCATCCGTATGAAGAGCGGTGAGATTGTGAGCCTGATCCGTCATAAGTATCCTTCGATTAAGAACGACCACAGCACGAAGATCCATCTGGGAATGGCGATGAAGGAACTCGGCTTCGAGGGTAAGACGCACGGAAACCAGACGTATTACAAGGTGATTCCACTCAAGGCAGCCTAAACCTGAGGGATGGATGTCTGGTGGAGTGTTGGGGTAGGTGTTGGGGTGAGTGTTTAAGCAACACCCACCCTTTCGCTTTTCTATTATCTAAAGGGTTCTCAATCAATCAGGGTGGGTGTTTCACAAAGTATCTTGACTGATGTGACATTTTCTGCGATACAGCACTAAATATTGTATTTTTTTAGTATCTTTGCGGCCGAAACTGAACATGTATGAAACAGCCCTCATTATGGTTTAACATTATTTTGCATTTTTCCGTAAAAGGAATCCGTCACTTTGGGTACTAAATGGGTGAATAAACTCTTGAACAGATGAAAGAATTAGAATTAGAATTTACCAAACTGGTTCGGGAATACCGTAAGACAATATATACGGTATGTTACTTCTTCTCGAACAATCCCCAAGACGTGGATGACCTTTTCCAGGAAGTGTTGGTCAACCTCTGGAAGAGTTTTCCGAAGTTCCGTGGCGACAGCAGCCCCAAGACGTGGATATGGCGCGTCAGCCTGAACACCTGCTGCAACATGGAACGAGGCAAGAAGCGGAATGTACCAACCGTTCCGCTGGTCATTGACAAGGGCGTGATGAGTGATTCCGATGAAGGTGGCAAACAGATCAAGATGCTGTACGACAGGATCAACCGCCTTGAGTTGTTTGACCGCGCTATCATTCTTCTGTGGCTAGAGAGTATGAGGTATGATGAAATCGCCGCCATCGTGGGGCTCACCCCCGCGGCAGTCACCAGCCGCCTGTTCCGCATCAAGGAACAACTCAAATCAATGTCTAATAATTAAAAAGTACCAAAGTTATGAATGAGAATATTTTAGAACTCCATGAGTTGGATGAGCTGAAGGCCGCCTATAACCAGATGGATGAGCGTCTGGACGGTCAGGAGATCGTTTCAGATGAGAACCTCCGCGAGGCCATGTACAACAAGTTTGCCAATTTGCGCCAGAGTGCCAAGGAAGGACTCGTCTATTTTAATCTGATTTTTGTACCAGTGATATTATGGAGAGACTGGTCCAATCAAACCATTACTCTGTTCGGCGCCATCGTGATGACAATCTATTGGGTGGCTTCGCTGCTGTTCAGGATGTTTATCCTGAGAAAGACGAAGAAAGAGGATTACGGCACTTACGACCTCAAGACACTTACCGAGAAGGAATCCCGATACCAGAAGTATCTCAAGTGGGGCAATATCGTGTTTGTCCTGTTCTGGGCAGCGTATTTCGGGCAGATGCTTTTGGTAAAGGGAACGACAGCGTTCTTCGTATTCTTGGTTTTGTTCCTTACCCTTCTGATGCCAGTCCTTATACGCTATCTGATTATCAAGTACAAATATAATGGTGAGGCCATCGACCCCGCAACAGGTCAGCCTCGTAAGCTCACGTCAACATATTTTCAGGTGCTCGGTCTGGTCTTTTTGGGTATCATCTTTTGTGCCATCCTGACAATATTCGTTTTGGGCCTTGTTCATGCCGAGGGCTTGTATGATGTGCTCAACGTGATGAACGTATTGCCAGTGTTCGTCGCTTCAGTCGCATTATTACTGACAGTATTCCATGTGAAGAAAAAGATCACGGTTTCCAGCAAAGTGATAACTGCCCTTATCGCCATCGCCATCGTCATGTCATTGGCCATCATCGGCATAGGCTATTTCATGAACATTGGCATCAGGACCGGTACAAACTTCCTGTTTTCGGTCGCCTGCTTCTCCATCATGGCACATTATTTATATAAAACGAGGAAATAAAAGACTGCAAACTATTGCGAACAGCGCGCAAACTATTGAGAACGAAAAAGTTTGGAGGCTTGGGAAAAAAGCCTTAACTTTGCAACCGAAAATTTTAAAGTATCACGAATATGAAACAGTTATTAGTTATTGCAGCCCTGATGCTGGCTGTGCTGCCCACAGAGGCGCAACAAGTGAAGTATACCATTAACGGTATCAGTAGTGACAACGGAAAAACGGTCAGTCTGATCGACCGCGGCACCAATCAGATTGTCAACACCGCAACAGTGGCCGATGGCAAATTCTCGATGAGCGGTGATGCCGACAAGGATGCCCTCATGGCTATCGGAATCAGGGAGAACCCCTGGGCCACCCTCTTCTTCAACGACGGAACGCCCATGACCATCAACCTCAACGACAGCACGCTGAAGGGCTCGCCCATGAACGAACGCCTTGTGCGCTACGATGTCGACATCAATGCCCCCTACGGCAACTATATGATAAAGATTCAGAGCATGTCGGAAGAAGAACGCGAGAAGAAAAAGGTGGAACTGTCTCTTGGACTGATGGTCGCCATGTCGAAGATGATGGAAGGCGTGGATAAGGTCTTCAAGAACGAGCGCGAGACGCTCATTCCCGTAGCCTTCATCAGCGAGTACGTGCAGATGTTCGGTATGGAGAAGTTCGACAGCATCCTCGCCACCAAACCCGGCTGGACCAACCATCCCATCGTGAAGCGCATGGTGGAGCAGGTCGCCAGGGAGAAGGCTGAGGAGGAAAAGAAGCAAGCCATCGTCGGCCAGCAGTTCATCGACCTCGAGGAGCCTGACACCGACGGCAAGATGCACAAGCTGAGCGAGTATGTAGGCAAGGGCAAGTGGGTGCTCGTCGATTTCTGGGCATCGTGGTGCGGTCCCTGCATGCAGGAGATGCCAAATGTGGTGGCAGCCTATGAGAAATATCAAGCCAAGGGCTTCGACGTGGTAGGCCTCTCCTTCGACAACAAGAAAGAGCCTTGGGTGAAGGCCATCGCCGACAAGAATATGCCTTGGACGCATCTCTCCGACCTGAAGGGCTGGAGGACAATAGCCTCAGAGACCTACGGTGTGAACAGCATTCCCGACAACCTGCTCATCGACCCACAGGGCAAGATCGTAGCCCGCGGCCTCCGTGCACAGGGGCTGCAAGACAAACTGAAGGAGATATTCGGCGAATAGGCCTAGATATTGACCAGGAAGGAAAGACCAAGGGTGACATAGTTCATCTTCTTGGTCTTTCTGAATTCTATGGGTTCCATCAGGAAGGATGTGTCCGACTCCATCTGCATCAGCTTGTAGGTTGCCGGCGTCACATTCTGCTTCAGGAAATGATAGGGGTCGTATTTCAGCGTGAAGTCTTTCTCGGTGTAGTCGTAGTCGCAGAACAGACGCCACGAGAAGTTTGACTTGTATTTGTAGGTCAGCGAGATGCCTGTGCCGAACGAGGTGGAGCTCTTGGCGCCAATGGTCAGATAGTCCCATTGGTCAGACCATTTCTCACCGGTGTTCTGGGGGTATTCCAGAAGGTGAAGGGTCTGGACGGTCGAGCCTTTCTCGTTGCTCAAGGACATGAAATAGTCGATATCCTTTACGTTACCCTCTGCATAGCCGTCGATGTCGAGCTCCTGGGTGAAGGAGCGGCCGATGAGGAGCTTGGAGCCCAGGGCGAAATGACGGCTCAGCGGTAGGTTGAAGTAGAGACCGAGGCTGCCGGTAAACTCTGCGAGATGGTCGCTCTTAACCGTACCGTAGATATTGGTAACGGGCGAGTTGGCCATGAAATTAGCCTCTTCAGCTTCATCGATATAGATGAAATTCATATCTCTCAGGTATTGGATATAATTGACGGCCCAGTCGTCATCGTTGTATTTCTCGGGATACTGATCCATGTAGCTGCCTAACATGCCACTCCAGGCATTCCAGTCTTCTATCT
>JAEEGK010003514.1_pt1 | contig 38952 bp, 30 predicted proteins | sample 8958771 | NCBI WGS metagenome assembly JAEEGK01 (sample SAMN16246547, study PRJNA631951) | gut metagenome | biome: gut microbiome; feature: rumen; material: SC-attached | host: Bos | place: Iran: Karaj | collected 2018-10
ACAGGAGAGGGTCCTTCACTTGATACGCCATCTGGTCTTTGATGTAGACTTCGCTTCCTTTCCTGTCCGCTGGAGTAATTATTCCATTTTTGTTTGTTAGTGACAGTTGAGAGTTGAAAGTTTTTGATATCCAGTTTACGGAACATTCTTTGGATACTTCCGGTGTGGTGCTACGGAACTGTGCGCTCAGCGGGAAAAATACCGCAATTAACAGTAATACAAGAAAAAAAGTCTTTGATATATTAAACGATGACATATAAAAACACCCTCTTTACTGGTTTAAAAAAACATAAATTACAAAGGTTTATTTATATATCGGCACAAAAAGCTTCGTCCCTATACGAAGAATATCAGTTTCCACAATATTATTTGTTTCGCACAGTTCTTTTACGGTTAGTCCGTAGCGTCTTGAGATACTCCAAAGGGTGTCGCCCTGCTTTACAATGTAGATGTCGGCTGCAAAACTGCTCAGGCGAGTAATCGCGCCCGCCACGACTTCTTCCTTTCCTTTGGGGATGCGAAGCGTATATGACCTGCCGTAAGGGGTGACAGGGTAGGTGAGTGATGGGTTAAGTACTTCAAGCTCGTTTATGTCTACGCCCGAAAAAAGCGCGAGCTGCTCTAATCCTATTTGTGTTGTAAGCGTTATCGTTGAGAATTTTAGTTCTTTGCTTTCGTCGTATTCCGGCAGGTCAAGGTCATAGTATTTTGCGTTCGTTATTATGTCCGCAATGGCGATAAACTTTGGAACGTAGTTCGTTGTCTCTGCTTTTAGGTAGCCGCCGTCAATAAGCTTCCAAACGGAAGAAACCCCAGTTTTCTTTATGATTGAGGCAAGCCCGCCTCTTCCCATGTTGTATGCGGCAAGCGCGAGCGCCCAGTCATTGAAGTAGTTGTAGTTGTCCTTAAGCTTTTCCAAGGCGGCTTCCGTTGAGAGCCACGGGTCTTTGCGCTCGTCGACCCACTCGTCTTTCGTAAGATAGCCTTCTATGCTGTTCTCCATGAACTGCCACAAGCCTGCCGCTCCTGATTTTGAGACAGCCTTTGTATTGAAATTCGACTCGATTATCGGGAGAAACTCCAGGCAGAGAGGCATGCCTTTTTCGGCAAGCTTGCGCCGGATGTATGGTCTGTAAGGGGCAGCCCTTTCGAGTGTTTCCTGAAGTTTTTTAAGGCCGAAGCCTGTGGTGTATTCATTGTGAAATTTGTCTATAAGCTTGTGGTCTTCGTATTCTATGTCAAGGAATGTGTATGGAGTGAAGGTGTCTTCCTGCTGCCCCGCGAAAGCGGTGAAACTGAGCGTTTGGAGAAAAGCAAGCAGGAAGCAGAGCACAAGTGTACGCGGGCGCTTATGTGGCGCAGAGATGCGGAAATACTTGCACGGCGCGGAGACGCGTGTTTTCATAGCATCTCACCGTAGTAAATGCCGGCCCATTCCCATCTTCCGTGAATCTCTGGATCAAGCGGGAAATTCACTTTTCTGAAGTAAAGGTACCATACGTTTACGTAGACTGAGCTCCAGCCCCATGTCCTGAGGAACGCTTCGTCCGGTGTCGAGGATTCGTTAAGGTTCTCGTTGTATCGTATGCGGTTCGAGCCGGTCATGAAGTCTTTCATGGTGAAGTTAGCTATACTGTGTTCCTGAGACTCGTCCTGTCGCCATGACATAGAGAAGAAATTGACTTTTGACTTGTATTTTTCGAGCGTGTTCGGTTCGTAGCGCGAAATTGCCCGTTTTACAGCCGATACAAGCTCGTCGAGCGTCTCGAAAGTCCAGTCTTTAGACGAGTTGTTAAAGTCGACAATGTTCTTTGCGGTTGAATAGGCGTTAGGCATTCCGAGTATCTGAATTTCAGAGGCGTCGCTCCTGGCAAGAAAATCAGAGTAGCACCGAAGCATCTGGTTCCAGTCGCCTGTCTTTTTATATTCTTCGCCAAGGCGCATGTAAAGCTCAGTTTTGTTTACTTCATCAGGATACTCGTTTATAAGCTTTGTGAAGTACTGAATTCGCGCCGTCGGGGAAGTGGAAATCTGGATAAGGTTTTGCAAACATAGAAGATGTATGGATTTATCCATGACTACAAAATCATCGTATGTGTTCAGAATCCGCTGGAAATACATCTCGGCAATCGGTTCCGCGCCTTCTTTTTGATATGTGTAGGCGGTTCTCAAAAGCCAGTATGGGTTGTATTTATCGTCCGGGTTCTGGTTTACGTGGTCTGTAAGAAAAAGTATAAGCTCATCGGATTGGTTGTTGCTCTGCATTCCCTGAGAAATCTGATTGATTACGGAAAAAAGGCTTTCTTCCTCTAAATCATCGTTTTCAAGCAGGTCAAAAAGTTCCTGCCGGTAGCTTGTTTCTTTTTCAATCGAGCAAGAACAGAGGCAAATTAGTAAAAAAATAACAAAAAAAGCTCTGTTCACTGTTTTAAATGACATATTTCTATTTTATCATGCACAAAACTTATTGGCAAGACTGATATCTTTGTGTATTCTTTATGTATGTACACTGGAAAAAAATCTCATGATGCAATTCTTGGTAGCGGTTTATTCTTGGTAATAAGCGGAATAGTTCTGCTGTGCTGTTTTGCTTTTGACATAACGCCAAACATGCTGATAGCAATTCCGATCGTGATTATATTGGTCGGAGCTTTCTTTCTTTTCCTCTATTACACAAGAAAGAAACTTGTGCGGACAGCCTTTTTGGGATATTTCCTAACTTCATCCGGTATTTTCGCGCTTGTTGTTTGCTTCCGAGATTTTTCGCTTTCGATGGGCAATCTTTGGCCGTGTTTTGTATTGTTCTGCGGACTGTCTTTTCTTGCGGCTTCCCTTCAGGTACATCGCCGTTTCACGATTTCCGCAGTTGTTCCGTCCATTGTGCTTATCGGGCTCGGTATAATGCTTCTTTGTTTTTCGCTCGATATTATAACAATCCCATTCCGTGTTTTTGTTGCGAGATGGTGGCCAGCTTTTATTGTTTTATTGGGAATTGCGCTTATAATAATATATGCGTATACGCAGCGTTCCGACGCGGCTGAAGACTCTGAGAATGAAGTGATTGCCGAAAACGATGATGACGATTAGGAGAAAGCTTCTAATTCTATTATTATTTTTCTCTTCTGTTTTGTGCCTGTTTTTTTCGTGCGCATCTGACGCGGAGCCTGATGATAATTTGCCTGTGCCAGTAAGAGAAGTTTCTCCGTCTTCGGATAAAGAGACTTCCCCTGCGCGGCAAGAGACACAGACACCAACAGCTTCTGTAACGCCATCGCCTTCTCCGGCTCAGCCGACGACACCCGCAGCGACAACTTCAACAAGGCCGACGACTGAGCCTGCCGCTGTAGTTTTGCCGACAGTTAAACAAAAAGCCTCATATTTTGAGAAAATAAACAACGATATTCTGGTGAACGTAATGAAAGGTTCTCCTGCTTCATTACGTGCCGCCGCCACTGCGCTCCATAAAGCCGATGAGACAATGTACACCGAGGAAGAAAGGGTTCTTCTCTATATCATGTCGTCAATTATGAAGTACGCATGGCCGTCTGAAACGATAAGTTGGACAATTCCTACGCTTTTGCCGGACAACGATTACACGGCGGCGATAGAGTCAGTTAAACTTGGTGTGTACGACACGAGCGCGGGCAACGCGGACTTTTTTACGCTTGTAATTCCGTCATTGCTGCTGTGCGCCCAGAAAGACAGAACGAACTATTTCGCTGACTCAAAGAAAGCCCTTGATGAAGCTTCCGGACGTTTCCGCGATTCAGTTCTTCTACATTACCTTTACGGCTTGCTTTATGCCCGCCAGGGAAAAAGCGATGCCGCTCTCATTGAGTATGAAATAGCATATACGCTTGATACGACTTGTTTTGAAACTTCATGCGCTTTGGCTAACGCATACATTACAGCCGGGCGCACGTTGGACGCAAAGGCAATTTCGGACAGGCTCTATGTGGTTTCTCCGGGCAACGTTGAAGTTCTTAAGCTTTGTGCGCTCACTTCGTACAACACAAACGACATGAACGCTGCGGAATCATTCGTCGCGCAGATTCTTCAGCGCGAACCAGATAATACAGAATACATTCTTTTCCGCGCAAAGATTCTTTTTAACAAGGGCGAATACATAAAAGTTTCGTCACTTCTTGATGTTTACGCAAAAACGAACAGGACGAACCGCGACTACCTGCTTCTTAAGGCACGGCTCCTGCTCACTTGGAATAAAAACACGACTTCTGCTTTCTCGGTAGTGCAGGATGCGCTCTCCCGCTATCCGGACGACGAGGAAGTTATCCTTCTTGCCGCCGAGATCGCTTCCGAGACAGGCACTCTTGTTAACGGAAGGTCTGCGTCCGAGCTTGTCGCTCCTGTATTGAGAAAAGACCCGGGCAACCCGGCGGCGCTTAAGATAAAAGTTAAAGAAGCAGTGCTTGCGGAAGCATGGGAAGATGCATATGAATCGAGCAGCATCCTGCTTGCTTTCGACGATACAGACAACTCAAAGCTGCTTCATGTGGAGTCGTGCCTGAACACCAATAGAATTTCCGAGGCTTCCGGACTTATCCGCGAGCTTTACGACAAAAACAACAATGACGAAGGTGTTTTAGAGTATTACATAAAAGTCCTTATTGCGGAGGGCAACACAACTCAGGCGCTCGCGATGATAGAAAAGCGTCTTCCTTCTGTTTCCGCAAAGCTTAAAAGCTCCCTTTACTATGAGAGAAGCCGCCTGCAGACTTCTTCCGACAAGATTCTTGCCGATTTGCGCTCCAGCCTTACATCGAACCCGCGCAACAGAAACGCGCTTTTCGCATTGTATTCCTATTATATGGATGCCGCCGATTACAGAAAGGCGCAGTATTACCTTAAACAGGTTCTTGCACTCAATCCTTCCGACCAGACAATCATAGAGCTTAACAATAATCTTGATGCAATTCTCAACGGTAACTAGACAAAAGCCGTTATTGCATGGTATTCTGTTGAGCAAGTTATTTTAAACATAAAAAAGGATGGGTTATCTATATGCAGTTTTTAGCCATGCTTCAAGATGCCGCTACAGCTACTGGCGGCTCTCCGCTTATGACAATCATCATGTTCGGATTGATTTTTGTCATTTTTTATTTCTTTATCATCAGACCGCAGAATAAAAAGCAGAAAGAGACAGAGAAAATGATCGCCGCGCTCAAAAAGGGCGACAAGGTTGTAACAATCGGTGGTATTCACGGTACAGTTGTTACGACAAAAGAAGCTACTGTCGTTGTTAAGGTTGATGACAGCTCAAGAATTGAGTTCAGCCGTTCAGCAATTGCGACAGTCGTAGTTGATAAGAAAGAAGAAGAGAAGCTTGCTAAGAAGAACGCCAAGGAAAAAGAAAAGGCAAAGCAAGTTGAGGATAAAACTGGTACAACAGAGAATACAGAAGCTCCCGTTGCGGATGCAGAAAATAACACGGAAAAAACTTCTTCAGAAGAATCAAAATAATTGAGGTAATTAGAAATGAGCAAACGAAGCCGTTTTGTACTCATTCTGGCAGTTTTAGTTGTCTGTTTCCTCTTCCTTTGGCCTTCAATCAGCTGGTATGCATTGACACCGAAAGAAGATCAGGCTTTGGCATTAAGCTCGCTGGAAAAAATCAAGGATTATTCAAATCAGATGGCTGCCGAGAACGTGGCTTCTCTGAAATCTGCGGTTAAGACAAATCCTTCCGCTGAGATTGATGCTGAATACTCCTATCTCGTTAAAGAAGCCAAAAAAAACTATAAGGCTCTTGGAAAGGATGTTCCGTCTCCTATGACGGTTCGTGATGTTCTTGTTTCGTTCTCCACAGAGGCAGATCTTGTTGCTACGATTGAGTCACATTATCGTGATGAAATCCTCAGCGCGAAAGACAAGTACACGAACTCTGTAAAGCTCGGTCTTGACCTTTCCGGTGGTATGAGCGTAATCGTAAAAGCTGACCTTGATGCTGTTGTTGCTGCACAGGGAGATGCCGTAGAGGATGAAACAGCTTTGCGCGAGTCTGCAATGACTCAGGCTATTGAGACGCTTACAAGCCGCATCGACAAGTTCGGTCTTTCTGAGCCAGTTATCCGCCAGCAGGGCGATGACCGCATCTACATAGAGCTCCCTGGTGCAGCTGATTCAAGCAGAATCAACTCTATCATCATGGGTAAGGGTATTCTTAATATCCGCCACGTAGATACAGATGCTACAAATGCTTTCAAAGAGTATTATGCAGCAAACCCAGGAAAGACATTCGCTTCTAACGGCGAGCTTCTTAATCCTGATGTAATTCCTGCTGATACAGAAGTTCTTGGTTACTACACAAAAGATGACTATGGCCTTGACGAGTTCGTAAGCTACATGGTCGTTAAAAAGGCAGTAGTCCTTGACGGAAAATATATCAAATCTGCTGTTGTAGCAAGTGACAATATTACTGGAAAACCAGAGGTTCACCTTACGCTCGACGATGAGGGAGCTGAGATTTTCGGTACTTTCACTACAGAACATGTAGGAGAGAGCCTTGCAATCGTTTCTGATGACAAGGTTAAGTCTTACGCATCCATCCGTGAGCCAATTCCTGGCGGAAACGTTTCTATAAGCGGTTTCGGTCTTGAAGAAGCTCAGAACCTTCAGAAAGTACTTCAGACAGCATGGCTCAGCGTTCCTCTGACAGTTGAAAGCCAGCAGGTTGTCGGTGCTTCTCTTGGAGAGAAAGCCATTAACGAGGGTGTTAAAGCTCTTTTGATCGGTCTTCTTTCTGTTATGGTATTCATGCTTCTTTGGTATAAGGGAGCAGGTTTCAACGCCATCGTAGCACAGGTTCTGAACCTCTACATGATGTTCAGTATCCTTTCTGCGTTCAACCTTACAATCACACTGCCGAGTATCGCCGGTATGATTCTTACAATCGGTATGGCTGTTGACGCAAACGTAATCATCTTTGAACGCATTAAAGAAGAGCTTCGTGCTGGAAAGAGCCGCTCAGCTGCAATCACAGCTGGTTTCGGTCACGCTTTCTGGGCAATCATGGACTCTAACATCACAACGTTCATAGCTGCTATATTCCTTTCTCAGCTCGGTACTGGTTCTATCCAGGGATTCGCCGTATCTCTCGCAATCGGTGTTGTTTCATCAGTATTCACAGCTCTTGTAGTTTCAAGACTTATGTTCGATTTCAACACAGACGTGCTCAAGAGACAGAAGGTTAGCATCAGCTGGAGGATTAAGTAAATGAAAAAAATGATCAAATTCAGCAGATTCTTTGTTCCTGCAGTTATAATCAGTGTTGTTCTGATTGCAGCCGGCGTTGTTTCTCTGTGCACACAGAAAATCAACTTCGGTATCGATTTTAAGCCAGGTCTTATTGAGGATGTTCGTATTGCTCCTACTGCAATGACTGTTTCTTACAACGGTGTTGCAAACGTAGAGATTCAGATGAACGCACAGGGTGTTTACCTTGTTGTAAGCGGTGCTGGTTCTGAAAACAGAACGGAGACTTTCCGCTATATCGACTATCCTACAGTAGGCGAGATGGTTGCTGCTATGTCAAAAGTTGAAGGAATTACGGCAAATGCTGTAGCTCCTGCATCTACAAAAGCAGACGGATTCTTCGGAAGCTCTTCACAGTCAACAGTTCTTTCTTCAGAGAATTTCAGACTTTTCTACAGCGACGAAAATGCTGCTGTAGTTTCTGTTGAGGAAGTTCGTGAGCTTTTCGCTAACGACAATTCATACAGCGTAAAACAGAGCGGTGAAGTTTCTGCAAACACATACCAGATTCGCGCTGGTGATGACGGTTCTGATCCTGAGATCTCAAAGAAGATTCAGGAAGAGATTTACAGCCGTTTCGTAAGAAAATACGGTGCTGACAAAGTTGCGGTCATCAAGACAGACTTTGTTGGTTCACAGTTCTCAAGCTCACTTGCTTCAAAGGCAATTATCCTTGTTATCGGAACAATGTTCCTTATCTGGCTGTATGCGACAATCCGCTTCAAGTGGGACTTCGCTTTGGCAGCTATCATTGCTCTTTTGCATGACTCTCTTATCATCTTGTCGTTCATTTCTTGGACACAGATGGAGTTTACGTCAACGACAATTGCTGCAATCCTTACGATTATCGGTTACTCAATCAACGCTACGGTTGTTATCTTCGACCGTGTACGCGAGAATATCCGTACAATCAGAACAGACAAGTTCGTAGACATTCTCAATCAGTCACTTTCTGACACATTGAGCCGTTCTTTGATTACGACAATCACTACAATGCTTGCAGCCGTTTCATTGTACCTGTTCACAACTGGCTCAATGAGAGATTTCGCTCTTGCTTTGATGGTTGGTCTTTGCTCTGGTCTGTATTCTTCAATCTTCATCTCAGGTGCTTTCACTGCTATGACAAGACGCAACTGGAAGCCTTCTGACGAAGAGAAAAAGACACAGACACAGTCTGTTGAGACAACAAACATTTTCGCTGAGTAAGCGAATCTGTTCGTAACTAGTTAGAACTGAACGCCCTCTTAAACGAGGGCGTTTTTTTATGCTTGCATCTGCCTATATTAGCTGATATTATAAATAAAATGCTGAAACAAGAAGAGTATCCGAACAATCCGCCTGTAAAAGACGGACTTATAAAAACATCATCAGAAAAACAAGTCGATGAAAATAAATATCGCCGCGTTGCTAAATTTCTGCTTCTCATAGGAATTGATGAGGCTGCAAAGATTCTTGCGCATTTGCCGCAGGATCAGATTGAGCGGATTATCCCCGAAATTGCGTCTATTCGGAGTGTCGAAAAAGACGAAGCCGAGGTTATTCTTGCCGAGTTTCAGGCGATTGCCGCAAAAAGCCGGGAGCAGGGTGGAGTTGAGACTGCCCGTTCAATTTTGGAAAAAGCTTACGGCAAGGAGCGCGCCGACATCCTGCTTAAAAAATACGTTCCTGAGCCGGAAACTCAGCCATTTGAGTATCTTAACGAGCTTGAAAGCGAAAAAGTTTGGATTCTGTTAAAAGACGAAAGCATTCCTGTACGGTCCCTTGTAATTGCGCATCTTAAGCCGCAGCTTGCCGCCGATGTTATAAATCAAATGCAGGGCGAAGAGAAAACAGAGCTTATAAAGCGCATAGCAAAAATGAAAGCAATGGATCCAGAGGCAGTGCGCCGTGTAGACAAGGCGATGCACGAAAAAATGAAGGCGATTGACACAAATCATTCAGAGACTATGGACGGTCGCGGTGCGCTTGCCGAAATCCTTAAGCGGATGTCATCTTCGGCGGAGAATGAAATACTTGCCTCATTGGAAGAATCTGACGCTGACCTTACGAGCGATTTGCGCCGCCGCCTGTTCACAACAGACGACTTTGTAAATGCCGACGACCGCTTTATTCAGGAATATCTTAGAAACATGGAAGACGGCGACATTGCCGTGCTTATCGCCGGAAAAGACGAAAAATTCCGCGCGAAGATATTCTCCAATATCTCCAAAATACGCGGCGCAGAAGTGCTTGAAGAAGAGCAGCTGAAACTTCCAGTAAAGAAAACAGAAAGCAAGGCAATGACCGACAAGTTTATGAACGCAATGCGCTCTGCATGGGAACGAGGCGAGCTTATAATTGCCGGACGTGACGATGAATATGTTCTTTAGGATAATAATTAGGAAAACAAAATGAAAATCAATGATATATACAACGGATGGAAAGTCCTTAGCGTAACTGAAATGCCGCAATATAAATCAGAATGTATTTGGCTCAAGCACGAAAGAACTGGAATGGAAACATTCCACATGAAAAACAACGATGAAGAGAACTTATTCGCTTTTTCATTTAAGACTCTTCCCGCTGATTCCCGGGGAACGGCTCATATTCTGGAACATTCGGTGCTTTGTGGTTCAGAGCATTATCCGCTCAAAGATCCGTTTATTGTGCTCATAAATCAGAGCGTAAAGACTTTTATGAACGCGCTCACATTTTCTGACAAAACGGTTTACCCAGCAAGTTCTACGGTTGAAAAAGATTATTTTAACGTTATGTCTGTGTACGGCGACGCTGTGTTTTTTCCGTTGCTCCGAAAAGAGGTTTTTCTGCAGGAAGGACATCATTTCGAGTATGATGAGAACGGAAAGCTGACTGTTCAAGGTGTCGTATACAACGAGATGAAAGGCTGCTACTCCAGTTTTGAGAATGTTGCCGGAGACCTTACGCTTACGACACTTCTGCCAGGAACTTTGTATGAGCACGATTCTGGCGGTGATCCGGAATGCATACCAGAGCTTTCTTACGAAGATTTTATCAAATTCCACAAAAAATATTATTCACCGTCAAACTGCAAGCTTTTCCTTTATGGAAACATTCCGACAGAGAAACAGCTTGATTTTATAAACAGCCATTTTCTTGACGGACATGATTTTCCGTCTTTTTCTGGTGAAAATGATAATCCGCTTGTCCATTTTGATTCACCAAAAACAATAGAAGCGACCGCGCCGTCACCAGAGAAGGGGAGCGGCGACAAAGGTCCTACCGTTGCTGTTAGCTGGATGACTGGTGAAACGGCGAGCGCAGAAAACTTCATGCAAATGGTTTTGCTCGACGAGCTTCTTATGGGGCATGACGGTTCGCCGCTTTCAAAAGCATTGTTGGAGTCGCCGCTAGGTGACGATATCTCGCCTGTTTCTGGGCTTACAAGTGACATGAAGTACCTTGTGTACACAGTCGGAAAGAGAAACGTAAAGGCGGCGGACGCAAAGGCTTTTGAGAACCTTGTTCTTTCTGTTCTTGAGAATGCGGCAAAAAACGGCTTTTCAAAAGAAGATGTCGATGCCGCCGTCATGTCCGTTGATTTTGCCAGCCGCGAAATAAAACGCCAGAACGGACCGTATTCGCTCAAACTTATGCGGATGTGCCTTCGCGGCTGGATGAACGGAGCCGCGCCTGACGTTACGCTAAGAAACACAGAGGCTTTTGAGAAAATTAAGCTTCAAATGGCAGAAGACCCTGAGTATATACAAAAACTTGTACAAAAGCTTCTGCTCAACAATAATCATCGGGTAACGCTTACAGTTAGGCCAGACAAGCATTATCAGGCGGCGCGGGAGCAAAAATTGAAGGCATTTTGCAGCGCGAAGGCGGCAGAACTTAAAAAACAAGATATCGAGGCGGAACTTGATTTACTGAGAAAATTCCAGACTGAAAAAGATACGCCTGAGCTGCTGCGGCTTCTGCCGCATCTGCGTGTGTCAGAGCTTCCCGCGAACAACGACCGCATCGAAATGATAAAACGTTTAATAGACAGCATTCCTTTCTACTCACACGCAGAGGCTGTGAACGGCATAAACTACGTAACAGTCGGTTTCCCGGTAGATACTCTTCCTCCGAAGTTTTACAAGTTTTTGCCGTTCTACACAATTGCGGCGACGAACATGGGGTTCGGAGACCGCAATTGGGCAGAAGCCGCCACAGCGGTTGCCTCTGTCTCCGGCGGTTTCGGTGCAAGTTTGTTTTCATCTTCAATATCAAAAAGAGTCCTTTCCGAGTATGCCGGAGAAAACTGTCCGCCGCCGGAGGTTTCATCTAGAATCTATGAAAAAGACCCGTGTCTCGCTCGGCAGTGGATGTTCTTCCGCATAAAGATGCTCGACGAAAAAACAGACGACGCGCTTAAAGTCTTCTTTGACTGCATTAAAAACGTTTCGTTCGATGATCTTAAGCGCCTTGAGACGCTTGCCGTCGAGTACAAGAACGACATATCCTCGTCTGTTGTGCCGAGCGGCAATGACTATGTGGCATCCAGGGCATCATGCCGAAAAACTCGCTCCAAACTTTGTGACGAAATATGGAACGGCTTGAGCCAGCTTTATACTGCGCACGAAATTGTCTCAATGAAAATGGAAGAGCTGTCATCAATTCTCGGCTCAATTAAAGAAAATCTTCTTAAATCCGGCATCGTCGTTGACATAACTTCAAGTGATGAAGGCGTTGAAAAGACAATTCCGCTTGTTAAAAAACATCTTTCTGCTTTCTGTGCTCCAGTCTCTCCGGCTTTTTATACGGACGAAGAGTTTAACAAGTACTCTCTGCTCCCCGGACAGGACGATGCCTCATTTGAAGAGAATGAGTATTTCAATGCAAGTTCTGAAGTTGGCTTTGCCGCAGCTGTCCTTGATGCCGCCGATGTGGACGAGCGCGAGTCTGCTTGCGAGCTTGTTCTTTCACACTGGCTTTCTAACAACGTAATGTGGGAAAAATTAAGGACAATCGGCGGCGCGTACGGCGCATTTGCTTTTGTAGACAGCGCAGAACGAAGCTTTTCTTTTGCAACATACCGCGACCCTGATCCAGAAAAATCGGTCGAAGTTTTTTATGAATGCCTGAAGACGGCGGCTGACACGCTTTTGGATGAAGATTCCATAGAGAAAGTCATAACAGGACTTTACAGCCGGATTATTCAGCCTGGTGCGCCATCCGGCAACGGTTTTAAAGGGTTCGTGCGCTGTCTTTACGGCATCACTGATGAAAGCCGGGAGCAGCGCATCGAGTGGATTAGGAGCGTCACTCCTTCTGATGTGAAGAAAACGGCTGAGCGATTAGCAACAAAATATGAAAAATCGAAAAAAGCCGTTATTTTAGGCAAAAAAATAAAATTTGCTGGTAAAATCATTGATTTACCAGTATACTAAGCTTGTTCTGGAAAACTGTTTGTTTTTGGAATTGCTTTTTTTCAAGAAAAATACTTGAAAAAATATGTTTTTTTGCCGATGTAACAGGTGGAAGTTTATGGATAAAATTTTAAAAGAATGCAGTGAAAAGCTTAGGAAACTGGTTTCTGACGTTCAGGGTGCACCATATCCTGGATCATTGGAAAATGAGCTTTACATGATATGGTATGAGCATATTCAGAAGAATGCTATTGAGTGTTTTGAATTTCTTGACGAAAATATTCCTAAGGAACAGGAAAACGATATAAACAATACACTTGAGCAACTTTAAGCTTAATACGCTTTAACTGTTTTCTTTTGAACTGATATTGCAATTCTTTTTCAGGTGGGATGACTGTTATGAATGCCAAAAAGAATAAATATATGCTACGTGGTGTTCTAAAAAAGAATGGATATGACTGGTGGTGGCATTCGTTTACTGGCTACAACAAAAGCAATGGTGAGCCAAAAACTTTTTTCATAGAATATTTTATCGTTAATCCTGCTCTTTCTCCACAGGAAATTGTTTTTGGGCAGAAGAAAAGCGAAAAATCTCTCCTTGTTGACCAAGCCCCGGTTAAACCATGCTATGTAATGATAAAAGCAGGTGTATGGGGCAAAGATGCCAAGCAGATTCATGCCTTTTATCCCACAGAAAAGCTTGTAATAAAAAAGCACGATTTCAGTCTTTCTGCAGGTTGTTGCAATCTTTCTGAAACTTATATATCCGGGGCGGTTGCTATGCCCGAAAGAGAAGCAGTCGCACATCCTGAATATATGAGCAATGCCGGTTCTATGGCATGGAAACTCAAGGTCAATAAGAAAATCACGTTCGATGTAGGCTACGGCACATCTTGGCTTTTTAGAAAGCTGAACCTTTTCCAGATGTACTGGCATGCGCAGGGCGTAAAAACTGAGTACACAGGCTCTGTCGTATACGACGGGCAGGAATATATCGTACCGCCGGAAAAATCATACGGCTATGCGGACAAGAACTGGGGAACAGATTTCACCAGTCCGTGGATTTGGCTTTCAAGCTGCAACCTTGTAAGCCAGATTTCTGGCAACAGACTGGAAAATGCTTGTTTTGACATAGGTGGGGGATGCCCGAAAGTTTGCGGAATCCCGCTGAACAGAAAAGTCCTTGCGTTCTTCCATTTTGACGGCAAAAACTATCAGTTCAACTTTTCGCATTTTTGGAAAAAGAGCAAGGTGGAATTTTCGTTCAGCGAGGAAGGCGAGCTTCTTCACTGGTTTGTGTCCGCCGAAAACAGATCGTTCCTTTTGGATGTAGATGTATATTGCAGAAGGGAAGATTCTCTTTTTATAAACTATGAAGCTCCTTCCGGCGAGAAAAACTTTGACAGGCTTTGGAACTGCGGTAACGGATACGGAGAACTCAAATTCTTCCGTAAAAAGCGAAAGGCTCTTGAGCTCGTTGAGGATGCAAAAATCTATAACTGTGGCTGTGAGTACGGCGAATACAAAGATATCGCGAAAAACTGATATAAACGAAAAATAACAATATCAGTATGTGTAATCCATTGCGTTAAGAGTATCTTTTACAGATTGAATTCTTGAAAGCTCTCTGTTGATTGTCTTTTCATAATCAAGATCGCCTGTGTAGATGCGTTCCCTTTCATCTTCCCAAAACTGTAAGTCGGTTATGTGCAGGAACATGAACTGCTTTGCGTTGGCTTTTTCTGCCCATGCTTTCGCCTCGTTCCAGTAATAAAGCCCGATTGTGTAACATTCTTCGGCTGTATCAAGATTCCTGAGATATTCGTCTTTCCAGGGCGCGTCGTAAAAGTGCGCTTTGTATTTGTCCCAAGTTCTTCCGAGTCTCAAATGTTGGTCGGCAAGCTTGATATTTAAGTGCATCATAAAAAGATAGCGGTATTTTTCCCAAGTCTTCTCATCCTCGATTTTCGCAAGCGCGTACTGAGGGTTGCAAAAATCAGCTGCTACAGCCCTTTGAAGCCAGTAGATATTCTCCATCACGTCTTCCGGGTACTGCTGGTAATGAGTGTGGAACAGGTTGTAATACTGCTCCTTGTACGTAATTGCATATGGAAAGACAGACGATACGCTGATAAAAAAGAGTAAAAATGCTGCTGAAAAAAACTTGTGAGTCTTCACGTTATGATTATCGGGAGACTGCCGCAAAAATTAAGACCTGCGCGGATTAGGAAATCTTTCCCCGCTCTTTAAGCGTTGTCTCGATAATTTCGCTGACTTTTTCAACCGGAAGCGTCGCATCAATCTCGACGATTTTCATCTCTGGCGCGTTCTTCTTAAAATCTTCCATAACCGCTTTGTACAAGCGTTCCGTCTCCCTTAGGAAATCCTCTTTTTCATAAATTTCAGTCGTATCTCTACCGATAATTCTTTTAAGGGAAACAGCTGGGTCTATAGTAAAATAAAACAAGATTTCTGGAAGAGGGAAGTGAGAGTTAAGCATCTTAGGCAGTTCTTCGCCACATTCCTGACTTTGGTAAGCCAGGCTTGAAAAAAGGTATCTGTCCGAGAAGCACAATATGCCTGAAGAGGCTTTTTCCTGAACGCCGTCTTTTCCGTAGATATGCTCGCATCTGTCTGCTGCGAAAAGATATGCGGTTGTTTTAGGATTAACTGGAATTTCGCCGGAAAGAATGCGCCTTAGAAACTTTCCTGTTTCGTTTGTTGTTGGTTCTGCGGAGAAAAATGCTTTATCCGACGGAAGCTTTTTTTTCAATATGGCAAGCTGAGTGGAAGTTCCCGCTCCGTCTATGCCTTCAAAAACGATAAAATTCTGTAGTACCATTGTTTTTTCCTGTGAATTTGATATATTGGTTTAATGCATAAAGCAGTAACCGGCGCTTCATCGCCTTCGATAGGATTCTGATGAAATATAATTACCTGAAGTACGGAATAGGCAGTATCATTTTTCTCCTCATGATTTTCGCGGCTTTTATGCTTATTCGCCCCGTATATCTGGAGATAAACAACAGGCTTCAGGATCTTAAGGACTATGCTTTTTCTTACATAGAGGATAAGACAGGTTTTTCCATCGATTATGAATCGCTTTCGCCGTCTATTTTATCAGGAATTCGTATTTCTGGTATAGAGGTTAAGGAGCTTGATAATGATTCAGTAGTCGGAAAAATCGATTCGGTTGTCATCAATTACAGACTGATAAAGCTTTTTGAAAAAGATTTTTTAGGGGCCATTCGTTCTGTTTCCGTCAATGGATTTGAGCTTGGCTGGAACGAGCATCTTACGAAGATGGTCATGGGAATTGTTGAGTCCGTAAAACAGCCGCAGGAAGAACAACCTGATGCGCAGAATCAGTCAGGGAATGAAGAGGAAACCGATGTTACGGCTATCCTCGCTGGTATTTCAAAGTTCAACCTTCCTTTCCCGATTATTTTCAGGCAGGCGAAACTCCGGTACTCAGCCGGAAAAACTGCTTTGGATTTGCAGCTTGATGGTATAAAAGCGACAGAAGGTGACGGAAAGAATACTTCATTCTCTGTAGATTTTTCAGGCAGATTTTCGGTATCCGCGCCAATCCCGGAAATTTCGGTGGAAGTATTGAAAGGCGTTTTCCCAGACGTAATGACGCTTACAACTTCATTCAGCGCGCAGATTGTAGTTACTCCGGAGCTGGAAGGAACTTTCGCAAAGCTTAAGCTTTCAAACTCGAACGGAAACAGTTTTTCTGTGAGCGGATGTGATTTTTCCGCAAACATGAACGGCGACCGTATTTCATGTTCTCTTTTCAGCTATGGAAACCCTTTCGCTGTAACGCTCACGCATAATTTTTCATCAAAAAAGACTTCAGTTTATTTTAACGCCGAAGATTTTTCGCCTTTCTCGTTTATCACGATAAAAAACAGCAATGATTTCCTTAAGAAACTCGACTATGTTAAGCTTTCAGGCGTGTACGGCGTGGATTTGTTCGATAACGGAGAATCCCTTACGTACAATATGTCCGGCGGACTTGATATTCCTCTAGGGCTGCTCCCCGAATCCTTGTTCCCGGACGGAGCCTACATTGTCGCCGACCTTGAGGGAAGCCTGCAATCCGTAAAGATAAACACGCTTCACCTAGTCTCTGAAAAAATGGACGTGTCGTATTTCGGCTCGCTTGATATAGTCGCTTTGCAACCGGAAGGTGAGCTGTACATCGAGACTTTCCAGCTTCCGTCCGGGCAGAACGCACAGGGCGAGTTTTTCGCGGAACCTTACGGAGAAGGCTTTTCTTTGTTCGCTCCGCAAGTTTATTTGGGTTCAACAGGTTTGACCGCTGTTCAGGCGACTTGTATACCAGGTTCCGTCTCAACCGACTTCAGTTTCAGCGTGAGCGATTATTCGAGCGGGGAGCAGCCCGGCACAATCTATGCGGACGGCAGCCTTCTTATGGAGAACAATATGTTCCTGCAGGCGGGTGTCTCCGTAAATAACCTGAGTTTTTCGAGCGTGATGAACTTAATAAACAGCGTTCTTCCCGCTGAATCTTCCTTGCCTGCCTCGCTTGTTGAAACGGTGTCTCCTTATACGGCTTCTTTCAATTTGTACGGAACTTCTGACTTTGAAAGCTTTACGTACAATCTTTCAAACGCTGTCATAGTAAACTCGACAAAAGAAGGTGAAAGGCTTTCTCTTTCGCTCGACGGCAACGAGACGACCGTTCAGATTTCAGACTTGGAGCTTTCTTACGCCGGACAGGAGCTTACCGCGTCTTTGAGCGCGGATGCAAACGAGGATTACTCTGAAATATTCTTCTCGTCCGATTTCCGCGTAAATACACTTCCGTATTCGTTGTCCGGCGTGTTCCAGCGTGATGAAAGCCTTTCTATAACAGGCGACTACGGCTTCGACGTTAATTTGGAATTCGGTAGGGACGGAATGCTTTCCGGCTCTGTCGCGGCTTCGTCGCTGCCTCTTATGATTTTTGACTACATCGCCTCTTTCGATGTTGAATCAGACTTTGTTTTCTTTTCAAAAGACGACTGGCACATAAACGTGAGCCATTTTGCCGCCGTAGAGAACACCGGCAAATTCAAGCTTGAGCCCGGAATAGAGTTCCAGTGCTACGCAGATATGTACGGCGTTATGCTCGACAATGTTGCATACGGTGACAATGTTTCCGCTCTTACAGGAAACGGCTCTATCGCATGGGATTTTTCAGGCGGCAACCTGTCCAGCGCTTCTTTAATGCTTAACATGAGCAACCCCGACACAAGCGAGGCGCTTATCATCGATTTGTCTGGTTCCAATCCTCTTCAAATGGCTTTCAGCGACGAAGGATTCATGGAAAACTTCATGATTTCTGGAACCACAGACATTGTGTCATTCCCGTCCGCAAAACTGTTGGCTCAGCAGGATGCGGATAACACGATTACGGCTTCAATTTCAGCGCTCGGACCTCTTGGAGATCCTTTTGTTTCAGTGGAAATTCCTAGCGCATCGTTGAAGTTCGGCGGTTCTTCAATGGAAGTCGCCGGTGCTTTCGAAATGGAAGAAAAAGTCGTTACTTGCAATTATCTTGAAGGCTTTTGGCAGAAATTCTCGCTCGGAGAAACAACTGGAAGTTTCTCAATTGAGGACATGGCGGGAACTATCCGTTCGAATTTGAAGGCAGATTTAGGTTCTTTCTTGAATGCCTCAAGCCCTATCGAACTCAATGTGAAAATCGGGAAAAAAGAAGAAGACAACCAGCTTGATGCAAGCATTTTGTTTGAGAAACTTGAGACAAACTTGATAGATCCGATTGAAAACTACAAAATATCTGTCTCTAGGAAAAAAGGAAAGATGGAGTTCACCGCCGGTCAAAAGGGGCTGATTTATGGTTCTTTCTCTGATGAAGGCGAGCTTTATGCAAAAGTTGACGGCGATTTCCCGATTACATTCACTGCGGGCGGAAATATAAAAGAAAAAGAGATGGATATCCTGCTTACTTCCATCAAGGGCGATATCCTGACTTTCAAACGATTTATCCCGGAAGAGCTTATCAGAGTTGAAAGCGGTTTGTTGAGCGGTCGTCTTCACATCGGCGGACCGTTTGTCGATCCTGAATTCTCCGGCTCTGTGAAGCTGGAGAATATTTCCGTCGCCCTTGATAACTTCCTTAAAAATCCTATAACCGTCGATTCTTTGACGATAAACGCCGACCAGAATATGTTCATCCTCAATGACGGTAGAATCCATTGCGGTAATGCAGAGGCACGCGTTGATGTAAATGTCGAGATGGAGCAGTGGGGCTTGGCTTCTTTGCTGCTTAACTTTAAGACTTTGGGTGGCAAAACAATTGCTGGCGACATAAAGCTTCCGTTCGCTTCAATTACTGCTGGAATAGGTGGAAACCTTTCTGTCGAGCTAACTCCCGAAGATATAAGCGTTACGGGTTCTGTATCCACCGAAAACGCAATATTCTCGCTTACAGACGTTACGGCATTAGGAAACGACAGCGAAGAAGATGAAGAGCCGAAGAAAAAGATGAACGTACTCGTTGATCTTGATTTCCTGCTTGGTCCAAAGACAGAGATTTATTATCCTGACAAGAACAACCCTATGGTGCGCGGACTTGTTAGTGCGCAGGCTCCTATACATATTGGGCTTGATACATTTTCCGAGACATTCAATTTGAACGGTGAGCTTTCGTTGAAGGGCGGCGAGATTTCCTTCTTGGGACGAAGCTTCTATTTGAGGGAAGGCCACATCGACCTTAAGGAGAATGAATCTGATTTTAACCCGGAGATTTCTTTCCGTGCAGAACTTAGGGAGCGTGATGCTGACGGTACTCCTATAAAAATCATTCTGTCGGCGGATAAGCAGAAACTTAAGGATCTGAACCCACGCCTTACGTCGGAGCCTAACCGTTCCGAAGACGAGCTCAGAAAACTCCTTGGTGCCGCATTGTTCTCTGTTGGTGACATTGGTTCAGAAACCTTCACCGCAACAGAGCTTTTGGGACAAGTTGCAGCCGGAGGTATCGACTTCCTTATTCAGAACAGTCTTTTCCGTCAGCTAGAAAACCGATTGCGTGAATTCTTTCATTTTGATATATTCTCTTTCAGGACTCCGTTTTTCCAGCAAGCTTTGCTTCAAGTGTTTAAAAACGATGCGGGAAATACTAATCCGAGTAACTTTTTGGACAACACGACTGTTTACATAGGTAAGTACATAGGAACGGATTTGTATTTGGATGCAATGTTCCGCCTTGTCTATGCGACAGGCTCCTCGCTTGACGGTTCAAAAGGTCGGCTTGTTCTTCAGCCTGAAATAGGTTTGGAGTTGCCGTCTCCGTTTGCGACGATTCGTTGGAGTATTGCGCCAGATATTACGTCAGCACAAAATTTATGGGTTCCTAATACCTCTATAAGTTTGTCCTGGAAATTCTCGTTCTGAAGTTGATGTACCGTGCGGAATCTGCGTTATCATGTAAGAGACTGCGCATTTCAGTATTTATATGGGAGAAATGTATGCGTATAAAACGCTCATTTATTTGTTTGTTGTTTTGCTTTGTCTGTGTTTTTGCTTTATCTGCCCAGTCAGAAGGCTGGTATTATAATAAACCGATAAGAGACATAAAGTTTACAGGCCTTAACGTTACCGGATCCAGCGAGATGGATACAGTCGTTTCAGAGTTCAAAGGCAAGAACTTTTCCGATGACCTTTATATCGATATTATCAACAAGATATACAACCTTGACTTTTTTGATGATATAAGTGTTGAGCTTAATCCTGCGGATATCAACGGAAACTCAGTAATCCTTAATATCACCGTCGTTGAAAAGCCTGTTGTTTCTAAAATAAACATATACGGCAACAAGCAGATTCATAACGCTGATATTACAGATGCAGTTTCCTTGAAAAAATCAGACATATTCTCTGCATCAAGGCTTCCTTCCGACGAGCGCAAAATAAGGGATATGTACCTTGATAAAGGATATACGAACGTCCGCGTTACTTCAAACACTGAAGTTACAGAAGAAGGTATTGTCGTTAATTTCGTAATCGAAGAGGGAAAGGCGACAATCGTTACTGCAATTCATTTTCAGGGAAACGAAGTTTTCTCCGAGAAAACACTGAAAAAACAGATAAACCTTAAAGAAAGCGGACTTTTCAATAAGGGTGCATACAAAGAGGCGTTCATCGAGATTGATAAGGGGCTTGTAGCTTCTTACTACAAAGAACGCGGATATATGGATGCTACGATTGTAGATGTCGTAAAGGACGTTACTTACAACGAAGCGAAGAATCAGGATGAAATAGAGATTACCTTCATTGTCAAAGAAGGCAGCCGTTATACATATGGCGGACTTACGCTGACAGGAAACACGCTGTTCACAACAGAAGAACTTCTTTCTTTCATCAACATGAAAAAAGGCGATGTCTTCAACCAGACAAAATTCACGACTGGTGTTTATGCAATTGCCAACAAATATTACGAGAACGGCTACACATCGAATTATTTCTCAGATCCGGTAAAAGAAGTTGACACTGATACGATGACGGTTTCTTTCTCCATGCAGATTATCGAGAAGCCGCGCAGCCACATTGAGAACATTATAGTTACAGGAAATACAAAGACAAAAGATTACGTAATTAGACGTGAGCTTGGAATTGAGACAGGTGATATCTATTCTCTCTCAAAGATTCAGAGCGGTCTTAGAAATCTTGGAAATACTCAGTTCTTCTCTGCTGTGACACCTGACTTTGTTCAGGGTTCTGAAGAGAACCTTATCGATATGATTGTTTCTGTAGAGGAAGGTTTAACGACACAAATCGAAATTGGTGTCGCTTTCTCTGGAATAGCGAACGCCGATGATATTCCTGTATCAACATATTTGAAGTGGGCGGACACGAATATCGCCGGAACAGGAAAGACTATTTCTGCCGGATTCAACCTTGCTACAAATGAGCAGTCAATAAACCTCGGTTATTCAGATAACTGGCTCTTCAACAAACCGATATCTTTCTCTGCTGATTTGGAGTATTCCAAGGCAGACGCATCGTGTCCGCAGGTTATGACGCTTCCATCTGGAACGGACCTTAACAACTTCTACATGGACTATGAAAAGCGGACAATCGGCGCGAGCGCGGCTCTCGGTTACAGATGGTATCCAAGATTCTCAATAATAACGCTTACAGGCGGTCTTACTACGAATCTTGTGCGCAATGATTATAACGCAAATCTTTTCACGCCTGTTGATGCTGATATTAGTGCAAACCATGCTAAGTTTGGTATTCAGAACAGTGTTTGGACTCAAGTCTCTTTTGATGACAGAGATTTGTACTATGATCCGATGAAAGGTTGGTTTGTCAGCCAGAGACTTACATGGAACGGACTTCTGCCTAATGTAGAGAACCAGTATTACCTTCGTTCAGATTCAAAAGGCGAGATTTATTTCACGCTCCTTGACAGACCTGTTTCAGAAACTTGGAATTTCAGGCTTATCCTGATGGGATACACGGGGCTTTCGTTCCTTGTTCCTGCTCCGAACTGCCAGATAAGCTCAAACAACAAGCTCTATATAGACGGTATGTTCAACGGTCGTGGTTGGACTGGACTTTTCAAGAACAGAGGCCAGGCTATGTGGAATAGTTATATTGAGCTGAGAATGCCTATCGCAATCGGTATTTTTGGTGTAGACTTCTTTGCAGATGCTGTTGCCCTTAAAGATACGATTGGCGATATGTTCACGGGTCTTAAGCTTGAGGACTTCCGTTTCAGCTTTGGTCCTGGAATCCGCTTCTCGTTGCAGCAGTTCCCTATAAGGCTTCTGCTTGCAAATACATTTAAATTCAACAGCAACGGAAACTTTGAATGGGATAAAAAGTGGCAGTTCACTCTGTCATTCACAATTGCTAATAGATAAGGTGTAGGAACACAAAATGAAGAAATTTCTTGCTTTTTTAACTGTTGTTTTTGTTACTTCTGTAGTTTATGCTCAGATGGATATCTCAAAAATCGGTGTAATCGATACTGCACGTGTATACACGACATATTTCCGCGATTCTGCGGCTGTCCGTAACTACGAGAACATGAAAGTTGAGTTTCAGGCAGAAGTAGACAAGATGACAGCAGAGATAAAAGAGCTGGAACTTAAAAAAACTCAGTACACCAAGCTTGGAGAAGAGCTTTCTGCTCTTAAGCTTGGAACTGAGATAACAAAGAAAACTGACTACCTTATTGAGTATACTCGTTCAAAAAATGCTGAACTTGATGCAATGAAAAACAAGCTTGCTGATTCCGATGATTTTTACAAGTCTCTTTACAACATAATCGAAAGAATCGCGGAAGCCGGAGGATACAGCATAATAATGAGCCTTCAGCAGGCAAATGCAATCCTTTGGTACAGCCAGTCTGTTGATATTACAGATCAAGTTATAAACTCACTTATCAGATAAGGATGAGCGGTACAACGCCGCTCATGGAGCAGTACGCGGCAATAAAAAAACAGCACAAAGACGAAATTCTTTTTTTCAGGCTGGGTGACTTCTACGAAATGTTCGATGACGAAGCCGTAGAAGTTTCGCGTCTGCTTAACCTTACTCTTACAAGCCGCGCAGGTCAGCCCATGTGCGGCATTCCTTATCATGCGGCAAAAATCTATATAGCTCGTCTTTTGCGGCTCGGCAAGAAAATCGCAATATGCGAGCAGGTTACGGAACCTAACGGGCGCTCTCTTGTTGAGCGCAAAGTCGTAGAAATAATTACGCCGGGAAGCACCGTAGAAGAAGAGTATTTGGAGCAGGGCTGCAACAATTACATTGCCTGCCTGTGCTTCGCAAAAGACAAAAAAAATCCGTGCGTGTCATACGCCTGCGCGGATATCTCCACGGGAACGTTTTTTACCCGGTGCTGGAGCGAAAATAAGCTTGCAGAAGAGCTGTCGAAAGAGCTTGGACGGAATTTACCGCGAGAGATAATACTTCCTTGTTCCGTTGAGAAAAACAGAACGGTTATGGAAGTCCTCGACAATTTTCCGTCTACAGCCGTCTCTTGGGAGCAGGATTATCTTTTTTCACAGGAACAGGCGTACAAGCGGCTTTTAAATCAGTTTGGCACAACGAATCTTAAAGCATTTTGTCTTTTGGAAGATTCTCCCGAGGTATTGTCTTCCGGCTGCCTGCTCGCCTATATGTCGCGCATGGCAAACACAGCGTCGCCTGATGCGCCCATTCCGCAAATAAGAAACATACGCATCCTTGATGACAACGATTTCGTCATTATGGACGATTCTTCTAGGCGCAATCTTGAGATAACGACAAACTTGCGTGACGGAACATCGCTATATACGCTTTTGGAGACAATAAACTACACGGTTACGGCGATGGGAAGCCGCCTTTTGCGCAACCGGCTTATCTATCCGCTCAGAAGTGCAGTTCTCATTAAAAAAAGACAGGAGCGCATATCGCTTTTTGTAGAGAACAGGAAACTTCTTCAAGAGACACGGAATCTGCTTTCTTCGATTCTTGACGTTGAGCGCCTTGCAAGCCGCATCGGAATGGAGCGCGCCCATGCAAAAGATCTTCAGGCCTTGCGGATGAGCCTTTCCGGCTGGATTGAGGTTAGAAAGATTCTTGCCGAAGTGGAGCCTGTTGCTGGAATTGAGCTTGATACAGCGATTTCTGTGATTAAACTGATTCAGGACGCGATTTTACCAGAGCCTTCGATTATGCTTTCGGAAGGCGGCATTATAAAGCCGGGCTGGTCAGAAGAACTTGACCATTACAGGAATCTTCACAATAACTTCAATAAGATTCTTGATGACTACATCACAGAAGAAAAAGAACAGACCGGCATTCAGACGCTTAAAATAAAATACCAGAAAAATGTTGGGTATTTCATGGAAGTGTCGCGCGGAAAACTCAATTCTGTGCCTTCTCATTTTATACTGAAACGAGCGCTCGTGAACGGTGACAGATACACAAGCCCTAAATTGCAGGAGCTTGAGCAGGAACTTTTGAATGCCAACGAGAAGATAATCGAGACGGAAAAAGCTCTTTTCCTTGAAATCCGCTCAAAACTGGCGGAGCATATTCCATATTTCCTTGAGGCAGCGGCAGAAATCGCGGAGATTGATACGACGGCATCGCTTGCGTATGCGGCTGTGACGCACGGATGGTGCTGTCCTGTTGTCGATGAGTCAGACGTACTGGAAATAAAAGCCGGACGTCATCCTGTCGTAGAGAATCACATGGCTTCTGGCAATTTTGTTCCTAACGACACTATTCTCGACGAGAAAAACTTCGCGCTTGTAACGGGTCCTAACATGGCTGGAAAAAGCACGTATTTGCGTCAGAACGCGCTTATTGTGCTTTTGGCGCAGACTGGCTCGTTCGTACCAGCGGAACATGCACACATCGGGATTGTGGACAGGATTTTCTGTCGAGTCGGAGCTTCCGACAATCTTGCGAGAGGCGAGTCTACGTTTCTTGTAGAGATGGCTGAGACTGCGCATATTCTGCGCGCCGCCACATCGAAGAGCCTTATAATAATGGACGAAGTAGGGCGGGGAACTTCTACCGGCGACGGACTTTCGCTTGCATGGGCTATATCCGAATATATTCTTAACGTAATAAAAGCAAAGACTTTCTTCGCCACGCATTATCACGAGCTAACGAATCTTTCTCACCCGGCGCTGACTCTTTTGTGCATGGATGTCCTTGAAAAAGACGGAGAAATTGTATTCCTAAAGCATATAAAAAGCGGAAGTGCAGCCGGATCATACGGTATTCATGTGGCAAGGCTTGCTGGAATCCCGGAGCCGGTGCTTAAAAGGGCTTCTGAGCTTCTTGAGGTGTTGGAGCATAATACGCTTCACACAGAGCTTTTGCCCGAAGTCTCCAATGGTGGCGATGCTTTTGCAGACGGACAGTCTGGCGGCGCGCCTTCGGAAAAACGGAATGATGCGGGACTTTTCTCGGAAGAGGAGCTTGTTATAAACGAAATTCTTTCTCTTTCCCCAGATGAAATGACACCGCTTGAAGCATTGCAGCGGCTTGCGTTGTGGCGTAAGCGCCTTATGAATCAATAAAATCGATTTAAAAGTCAAGAAATGTCGATTTTTTTCCTCGAATTTTGAAAAAACACCCTCATCCAGTCGTATAAAATATATATGAACAATAAATCGTTTCCCATCTGCGGCGGACTCGGCGCTGTTCCCCGCATCCTGTCTTCTTTGCGCACCGCCGTTTCAGCGTCTGTTTTCCCGGAAACTTGCGTATTGTGCGGCACTGCGACTTTCGGCATTCCTTTATGCCGTACATGTCGCAATTCTCTTTTGGCAGAAGCTTCTTCCTCATGCGACTCTGCTCACTGTAGTGTTTGCGGAAAACCCTTGCTTTCAGAAGACGAGGTGTGTATGCAGTGCCGCACAGAAAATGCCCCTGCAAAAGAACTTGACGGAATCCGCTCCGTTTTTCCGTATCTGCTACGCAAAAAGTACCTGCTATATGAGTGGAAAATAGCCGGACACAAGTCGCTAACGCCTTTTTTCGCGGAATGCCTTTTAACGCTTTATTCGCATTGTTTTGCCGGGCTTCCGGTAGTTCCTGTCCCGCCAAGACCCGGAAAAATCAGGAAAAACGGCTGGGACCAGACAGACAGCCTTGCGTCCGTATTCAAGCGGAAATATGGTATAAATGTTATTAAGTATCTTGAGCGTACGAGCGGGATGCAGCAAAAAAAGTTAGGACGCACGGAAAGACTTACGCGTTCAGGTCAGTATAAAGCATCTAATCTTTTGATTCGGTCGGCGCAAGACGATAAGCAAAAAAAGCTTCCGTCTCACGTAGTGCTTTTAGATGATGTAATGACGACAGGAAGTACGCTTTGCAGTTGTGCTGCCGTTCTTAAATCTTTCGGAATAGAAAAAGTTTCTGCACTTACTTTGTTCACTGTACCAGCATAAAGCTATTATTCACGTTGAGTTTCAATAGCATAGTATTCTTTAAGACTCGGAAAACATGCCTTGAACGCTTCTGCCAAATCAGGGTCAAAATGCGTGCCCATTGAATCTACGATAATCTTGTAAGCTTCTTCTGGTGTCTGCGACTTTTTGTAGGGGCGTTCCGAAACAAGAGCGTCAAAAACATCAGCAATTGCCATTACCCGAGCTTCCAAAGGAATTTCGCTTCCTTTAAGCTTTGCAGGATAACCGGAGCCGTCAAATCGCTCGTGGTGATAATTTGCGATATTTCTGGCAATTGTCAAAAATTCTTCTGTCTCAATGTTTTTCAGAACTTGGTCTATAATGTCCGCGCTTTTTTGTGCGTGTGTCTTTATAATCTCGAATTCGTCTTCCGTAAGCTTTCCAGGCTTTTGAAGAATGTTGTCTGGAATCGCGATTTTCCCAAGATCATGCATTGGTGCGGCTTTTATTACGGAATTCCAGTAGGCAAACTGATGTTTTTTGTCAGTTTTCATTATTTCCGTAACGAGAATTTTTACAACTTCGCTAGTCCGCTTAACATGGGTTCCTGTGTTTGAATCCCTGTTCTCTATAAGGTTTGCAACAGAGTATAAAATATTATCCTGTATAATTTTATATTCTGTAACCCTGGACTTTAGAGCCTCGTTTTTGTTCTTGTTCACAGTGAAAACGATGATGCAGAATCCAAGGATAACCAGAAAATGCGGGAATCCGTAAAAAAGAAAGAACCCTTGCTGTGGCGGCAGAGGGTGCGTCGCAATGAAGTTATCGATTTTTGGGTAGCCTGTCTCGAAGTTCGGGTTAAGAAGTTTTATGAGATAAGCCAAAAAAGTGTCGTCAATCGTTCCGAACTTAATCGAAAGGAAAGGAGCTATTATTGCAATTACACCTGTACCTATTGCTGATATCCTAAGAATCCGCTTTGAATGATAATGCGTTGAGATAAGGAGCGGCAACATAAGTATCAGTGTCGCATGAACGTTCAGAAGCACCATTTCAATCAAAGTGAAAGTAAGAACATGAAAAAGAATGATATATTTAAGTCTTTCAGGTTTAATGATTTGTGGAATCTTGTAATATATGCATGGAAAAAGAACAATAAAACAAGTAGCTACGGTGCAGATGCGGAAAATGTTTTTCTCAACATGGAATATATTGAACTCATTAAGAATTTCGCAGATCAAAGTAACGAGCAGCGCAACGGCCATTGTTATGAGAACATATCGGTTAGAGATTTTTTCGTCTTCTAGTTTGAGTTCTTTCAGTTCGTTTTCAATATTCATCTAGAATAATTATAAATCAAGTTTTTGAATAATTCAGTAATAATCTTACAATTTTGGAGTTTTTTTTCCGATCGCTGCGGTTCTTTTAATAAACTCGCGTATAAGTGGACCTCTGCGTTTTAGAAATCAGAAGAAAATGCCTTTTACGAAAATCTCGATGCCGATGCCGATAAGGATTATTCCGCCAATAATCGAAGCTTTTTCTTTAAGATAGACTCCGGCTTTCTTTCCAATGGAAAGCGCTATCATGCACAAAACGAACGTTACAGCACATATTATGAGCGACGACACAAATGCCATCAGAAAGCCGTAGTCGGCCGTGGTGAAGCCGACTGAAAGCGCGTCGATAGAAGTGGCGACTCCTTGAAAAACGAGCGTTTTGAAGCTCAAACGGGTGTCTTCGTTTTCATCAGTTTTATCTTTGTCTTTTATTGCTTCCCATATCATTTTTCCGCCGATGAAGGCAAGAAGCACAAGCGAAATCCACGGCAGAAAAGCATCGAATTTTGTGAAATGCTCGACGATTGTATGTACGCAAAGCCAGCCGATCATAGGCATTGCGAACTGGAAGAAACCGTATGTTCCGGCTATAAAGCTCATCCTGAGCTTTTTCATGCGCGGCTCTTTTAGTCCGTTTGCAAGCGATACAGAAAATGCATCCATAGCGAGTCCAACGCCTAATAGCGCGCTGTTAGCGAAAAAAATCAAGTTCCATTCCATACAAGCGCAAATATTACTCCGCTTTTTTTATGTAGTCAATCTTGTGCTTGATATTTGAGATTGCTGTAATGCTGAATGTCATTGAAAAGACATCGTGTTTTGTATATAAATAAACCATGGCTAGTATTTACGAAAGTGCTGATATATACGATCTTATAGAAAATCAGGAAAGATATGAGATTTATGCTGCTCATTGGAAACATATCTTTCAGGGAAAAAACATTAACACAATGCTTGATGTTAGCATTGGTACAGGAAGCGTGACTATTCCTGTAACGGATTGTGGCGTTTCTTTATGCGGTTCCGACCTTAGTGAGACAATGCTTAAAAGATGCTCTGCAAAACTCGCTGGGAAAGATGTGGAGCTAAAGAAAAGTGATTTCCGCGATTTGTCTTGCTGGGGCAACCGCAAGTTTGACATAGTGGCGAGCACCGGAAACTCTCTCGCTTATGTTTCAAATGATGACGTTCTTAAAGCAATTGAGCAGATGGATTCTCATGTTGCGGACAACGGCTATATTTATATAGATCTTCGTAACTGGGACAAAATCTTAAGGGAGCGGAACCGTTTTTATTTGTACAATCCTTTCTTTGTCGATGATTCAAGAATCAATTTGATTCAAGTCTGGGACTACAACCCGGATTCGTCAATGACGTTCAATCTTCTTTTCACGTTTGAAAAAGACAACAAAATTTACAGAAAAGAAAAGTTCGATGAACATTATATCCCTGTATCAAATAATCTGATAACCGCAAAACTTGAGGAATTAGGATACAGCGACTTTCAGATTATGAACTTTCCTGCGCAAATCCCGATGAAAAATTTTGACGACACAGATTGGTACTGTCTTGTAGCAAAACACAAATAATAACCAAAAGGAGATATTTATAATGAAACCAGAAACTGCCCTTGAATTGCTTTCCAAATATGTAAAAGGAGAAACGCTTCTCCGTCATTGCCGCACCGTGGGAGTTGCGATGCGCTACTTCGCCGAGAAATACGGTGAGGACGCGGACTACTGGGAATCTGTCGGCATTCTTCACGATATCGATTTTGAGCTTTATCCAGATGCTCATTGTATAAAATGCAAGGATATTTTCGACGACGAGAAGAAAAACTACCCTGAGATTGATGATCAGCTTGTTCACGCCGTACAAAGCCACGGATGGGATATCACTGTTGATGTTAAGCCCGTGCACAAAATGGAGAAAGTTTTGTATACGGTAGACGAGCTTACCGGTCTTATTTTTGCGTGCGCAATGGCTCGACCTAGCAAGTCTGTTTCCGATATGGAAGTTAAGTCCGTGACAAAGAAGTTCAAAGCCCTTAATTTTGCGGCTGGCTGCAACCGTGAAGTCATCAAAAAAGGCGCGGAGCTTATGGGCGTAGAGCTTTCAGAAATAATTCAGGACTGTATTCTCGCCATGCGCACCAAGCATGAGGAAATTGGCTGCTAATCGCGAAAAATTCTTTATTATCTCTACTTTTTTTTATCATCGTTTGGTATTATAATGAAAAAATGAACGACAAGATTCATGCAAGGCATCAAAGAATATGGAGCTTTTTATGGCATACGGTAGCCTGGGCTTTCCGGCGCATTTATGCTTATGATTGCGAATTAGCCCCAAAAATAGAAGGTCCATGCCTTGTTCTTTCCAATCATACGACGGAGCTGGACCCAGTTCTTGTAGCTTTGAGTTTTCCCCGCCAGATGTATTTTGTCGCAAGTGAGCATGTTTACCGCAAGGGCTGGGTTTCTCGGCTTTTATATTGGGCATTCCAGCCGATAGCAAAAATGAAAGGCTCCTCCGATGCCCTCACTGTCATGAAAGCAATTCGCACGATGAAAGAAGGAAAAAACGTCTGTATTTTTGCAGAGGGCAATCGTTCTTTTGACGGCAGAAATGCTTATGTTCCGCATGCAACCGGCAAGCTTGCAAAAACGTGTGGGGCAACGCTCGTAACTTACCGCATAGAAGGCGGTTATCTTACGAATCCGCGCTGGGGTTTTGGTATACGGCGCGGCAAATGTTACGGTCATGTCGTCAATGTTTATTCTCCGCAAGCCCTAAAAGAAATGACATCTGACCAAGTTAATGATATAATCAGAAAAGACATTTACGAAGACGCGTATGAAAGACAGCAGACAAAACAGATTGCCTACAAGGGCAAAAACCGTGCGTTTGGCATAGAATGCGCATATTGCGTGTGTCCGCGTTGTAGAAAAATAGGAACAATTTCTTCTTCTGGTAATAAAGTCTTCTGTACTTCTTGCGGAAACAGTTCTTTGTTTGATGAATACGGATATTTTAATTCTGATTTCGGAGTTAGCAATACAAAGGATTGGGAAGATTTACAAGAAAGCGTTTTACGGCAACTTGCAGAAGAAAAGCTTGCTGAATCTTCGGAAACATCAGATGCAAAGCCGTTTTTCTCGGACAGTGATGTGTCGTTTAAAACTTTGGATTCTGAGCATAATGAAAAGAACATCGGGAACGGAAAAATGTCTCTTTATGCTGACAGATTCGTGTTTGAACCGGAGAGAACGGGTTGTGGAACAGATGCTGATGAGAAACTCGACAATGATGTTCAGCCTGTGATTCTTTATATAAAAGATATTCCAGATATGTCTGTCTACAGCCGTAATGGATTTGTCTTTACCGATGTTGCTGGAGTGCATTACGAAATAAAACCATGCAAAAAAAAGTCACCCCTCAATGTACGGAAATATATTTCAATCTGGAAACGATTGAGGGAAAGCGTGGTGGTGGAGGATTCTGCCGCTGCAGTTAATTAAAAGGAGCAATAAAATGAATTATTCAGCGGAAAATGTCCAGTTGTGGAATGTAATTATACAATTCGGGGTGATTGCCTTTCTTGTCGTTATTTCAAATATTATAAGGCTTAAAGTACCTTTCGTTAAAAAGACCCTTATGCCGACTTCTGTTTTGGCAGGTTTCTTGCTTTTGGGGTTCAAGTACACAAATATCATCCGCGTAGATACAGCTTTGCTTGATATGCTCACATATCACGGAATTGCGCTTGGATTCATCGCATTGTCACTGCGTGTAACAAAAAAAGACGGCTCTACTGGCGGTGCTCGGACTGCCGTTGACAGCGGTGCTCTTATTGTCAGCACATATATGATTCAGGGAATCCTCGGACTTATTGTTTCAATTGTTCTGGGCTACGTTTTTATTCCTGATTTTTTTAAGGCAAGCGGACTTCTTCTTCCAATGGGTTTTGGACAGGGACCGGGACAGGCAAACAATATCGGTTCAAGTTACGAAATGCTCGGGTTTGCCGGCGGAAAATCTTATGCGCTCGCAATTGCCGCGACAGGCTTTCTTGTGGCTTGCATTGTAGGTGTTATTTATCTTAATGTTCAGGCACGCCGCGGAAAAATCGTACGGCAAGATGCAACAGAGCTTTCTGGTTCAGTAACTGTAGACCACTTTCAGGATAAGGATGAAATGCCTATTTCCCAGTCAATCGACAGGCTTTCAATACAAGCTGCCCTTATCATTCTTGTTTATGCATTTACTTTCTTCGTCATTTGGGGAATTACTTCGTTGCTTGGAAAATTTGCTCCCGGAGTAGCTGCTTCAATATCTCCGCTTTTCTGGGGATTCAATTTTATTTTTGGCTCCCTTTTTGCGGTTCTTACAAAAGTCATTCTTTCGAAATTCCGCAAGGCAAAAATCATGCAGATGCAGTATCAGAATAATTATCTTCTCAGCAGGATATCCGGGCTTTTCTTCGATACAATGATTATCTGCGGTATTGCATCAATTGATTTTGAAGATTTGCGCGGACTTTGGATTCCTTTTGTGCTTACATGCGTAATTGGATGCATCGGTACTTTCATCCATATAAAGTTTTTCAGCCATCGTATTTACAAAGAGTATGAGGAAGAAGGGTTCCTTGCCATGTTCGGAATGCTTACAGGTACAATAAGTTCTGGAATCCTTCTTGTTCGTGAAGTTGATCCTGATTTTAAGACACCGGCCGCGAATAATCTTGTTACAGGCAGCGGTGTAGCTATTGCCCTTGGTGCTCCAATGCTTATTCTTGTAGGTATGGCTCCAAAATCTACTACAATGCTTTTTGTAGCTCTTGCGCTGTTAATTGCTTACTATTTTGTTCTTTGCGGATTGATGCTGATAAGGCGGAAAAAAGATAAATAATTTATATGAAACTTAAAGGTTTTTATTCTTCGCTTGTCGCAATCGCAATTCCGATTTCATTGCAGAGCCTTTTGCAAAATTTCGTGAACATGCTCGACACCGTTATGATTGGTCGGCTTGGAAGCGTTGAGATTGCAGCTGTAGGACTTGGAAATCAGATATTTTTTGTTCTCACAATGATTCTGTTTGGAATCACTTCTGGCGGCGGTGTTTTTATCGCGCAGTTCTGGGGCAAAAAAGATATTGGCGGAATCCGAAAATCATTCGGACTTATGACAATAATAGCAACGATTGTTGCGTTCGTTTTTACGGGGCTTGGGCTTCTCATTCCGTACAAGATGATAGGTCTTTATTCGCCTGACCCTGTTGTTGTGCAGGTTGGCGGCGACTATTTACGAATTGTTTGTTTAAGCTATATTCCAACTGCTATAAGCTTTTCAATAACGCTTGCGTTCAGGAGCACTGAGCGCGTAAAACTGCCGCTTGTCTGTACATCCGTTTCGCTTGTTACGAACGCTGGCGCAAACTATCTTTTGATTTTTACGGCGGGATTAGGTGTTAAGGGAGCTGCCATAGCGACGATTTTCTCGCGTGTCGTAGAGCTTTTAATCCTTGTAATATGGTCATATACGCATAGATATGAAGTTTGTGGAAAACTGCGTGAATTACTCGGATTTGACTGGAGTTTCGTCTTTAAATACATAAAAATCGCGCTTCCTGTTATAATCAATGAGACATTCTGGGGCGTTGGAACTTCAGTTTATAACGGCATTTTCGCCCACGCCGGAACAGATTCATTTACGGCTTACAGCATAACCGGAACAATCAGTCAGCTTACATGGGTTTTCTGCATGGGATTCGGCAACGGCATGGGCGTGCTTATTGGTAAGCGGATAGGTGAGAAGAAGTTCGATGAAGCAAGAGCGTATGCTCGGCGTTCTATGTGGTTCATGCCGCTTATAGGCGCGTGTGTCGGCGTGTTTTTGCTGCCGCTTTCAAAACTTCTTCCATTTCTTTTCAATGTGGACGCAGAAATAATAAAATCGGCGACTACAATTTTGATGATTTTGATTTTCGCCTATCCGTTCAATTCGTTCTGTATGAACTGGATTGTCGGTGTTTGCAGGGCAGGTGGAGACACTGTTTTCTCCGCCGCCGCCGAGCTTGGTGTTCTATGGGGCGTCGCGATTCCGCTTGGTTATGTCGCTGCTTTTGTGCTTCATCTTTCTGCCCCGATGATTTTCCTGTTTTTAACAAGCGAATCGCTCGTAAAGGCTATAATAGGCGTTATACGTGTTTTAAGCGGTAAATGGCTTCATGAAGTTACATAAAATATTATAAGCGAGGTGTTTTATGGCAAAAGTTCTTTTATTGAACGGCAGTCCTCATGCGAAGGGCTGTACGGCGGCGGCTCTGAACGAGATGATTAAAGTTTTTGCAGAAGAAGGTGTGGAGACAGAGCTGATTCAAGTTGGCAACAAAGATATTCGTGGATGCGTTTCGTGCGAAAGTTGCTCAAAGACTGGAAAATGCGTTTTTAAAGACCTTGTGAACGAAGTCGCGCCTAAGTTTGAGGCTGCTGACGGTCTTGTAGTCGGAAGCCCTGTCTATTACGGTTCCCCAAATGGTACGATTCTTGCGTTTATGGACAGGCTTTTTTACAGCACGCACTTTTCAAAGCAGATGAAAGTCGGTGCGGCTGTTGTCAGCTGCCGCCGCGGAGGAAATACGGCGAGCTTTGACGTTCTTAACAAATACTTTACTATAAGTTCCATGCCTGTTGCTTCAAGTACGTATTGGAACCAAGTTCACGGGTTTACTTCTGATGATGTTCAAAAAGATTTGGAAGGCTTGCAGACAATGCGGAACCTTGCGCGCAATATGGCTTTTATGATTAAGGCGTTTGCGGATGCAAAAGAAAAATACGGTCTTCCAAAGCTTGATACAGGAGTGTTCACGAGTTTTCCGGACGGAAAATAACGCCTTGTAATGGTGCAGGCTATATGGTGTTTCTGTAAAGGCATAAAAAAAGCTGATTTGTAATACAAATCAGCTTTTTTTCTAACATAAATCTTTCGTAAATCTTTGCGTCCGACACGGCTCGAACGTGCGACCTACGGATTCGAAGTCCGTTGCTCTATCCAGCTGAGCTACGAACGCATTTTAGGGTGCCTGGTGGGATTTGAACCCACGACAACCAGATCCACAATCTGGCGCTCTACCCCTGAACTACAGGCACCATGTATCACTACTTGGCAGATAATAGCAGAAAACGGCAAAATATGTCAAGTGCGCCATATTTTGCCGTTTTCTGATGTATTACTGCTTACTGTATGTAACAGTTAGATTTCTTCTCCCGCTACTTGCTCGGTGCCTGTCGGGAACAGACACAAATCCTGAATCTTGATTGTGTACGTTGTGTTCATAGCAACACGCGGTTTTTCCTCGCTTACGAGCGGTACGTCAAAGTTGTAAGAGATTTTGTCGAATCCCTTGCATGAAACTTCAACAGTAAAGTGGAACTGTTTGTTCTCGCCGGCTTTTGCTGCCTTAACTGGTTTTACCCAGAAAGAGAAGGTTCCTTTTGTAAGTTTTGTTGTAACGCAAGGATTCTGCCATGTGTAGTCCATCATAACGGCAGGATTTGACTCATATTTAAGAACGACTGTCGCGTCAGAAAGCGGCTCGAAAGTCGTTCCGTCATAAACAGAACCAATAAACGCTGGGAAATTGAAGAAAGAACCGTCTTCAATGATTTTCGCCTCATTCGTCTTGTCATGATATGAGCGAATTGTGTTGCTTACGGCGTGCATTCCCTCAACAACGAGCGAGTCGATGTCAATCAAGAGCTGAGTATTATCGGAGGAAACGGCATGGTTAACACCGCGTCCAGAAACGACATATTTAGGCGGAATTCTATTAAGGACGTAGCTGGCTGTGTCGAGTCTGCAATGCTCGCATGAACAGGTAAGCCATGAGGCATTCAAATCTTTTACTTGATTATACATCTGGTCAACGCGCTTAAAAACCAGTTCTTCCATAATATTATGAACTTTCACGATTCTCCTCCAAATTGTAGCCGCATCTGAAACCAAAAATCCGGATGCTCACTTTATAATTATATAACGATATTTTCTAATCATCAATTAATTTCTTGAGTTTCAATCTGAAATACAGAAGATAAAAGGGAAAATATTCAGAAAAGTTGGCTTTTCAATCGATTTGTAACAATTAGTGGAGTCGAATTTCGCAACAATTGATTTGAAACATTGCGTAGCTGGCTGGTCGCCTGTGTGGAAAGTATTGACGAACAAAGTGAGGAACTGACTTTCACACACAGGCTGCCAGCGAGAGCAATGTTATAAATAAAGCAGTGTTGCGGCGTTCGAACGAAGTGAGGTAAATAATTGTTTTAATCGTACTCTTATGGTAAAATAATCGTATGCATCGGCTTCCAAGGCAAAATATCCGCAGTTTCCTCGTTTTTTTTGCTACCGCGCTTTTGTTTTGTGCTTTTTTTTCGTGCACACCGCAGACGGAGCAAAGATCATTTACGGCGGAATATGTCGAAGAATCAAACACCCTTAAAAAAGAGACGGAGCAGCGAAGAAGGACGCTTTCTTGGACTGATGCGATGCGTCATCCGGAAGAAGCTGAAAACGGAGATTCTCAGCCGGACGAAAGTCTAAAAATGTTTTTTTCAGATAAAATCCGAATGCCGACTAACTCTTTTGATGAAAATGTATATCCTTCAATGCCGGATTTAGGAGAAATGGATGTCTCTAAAATGTCATCCGCGTTGTATTCAAAACTTACGAATTTCCTTACAGGCATGAAAAACAAAAGCATAAAAAGCAGCGACTCCGTTTTCAAAGAAAAATATGTAGGCGTCGTTTTACTTTACGAGCTTGGCTTTTATCCAGATATTTCATCTTGGTATATCGGTTCGCCATTCATTGCTATAAACAATGGTTCTGATTTGGAAGATGTGTACGAGATTCCTGTGCTTTTGTTCGGAAAAACCGGCAGGTTCAACTGCTGGATATCGATAGACGCTTCTAAGGCGAGCCAGGATGAGTTTGTTATAAAAAGTATTGTTCTTGGAGATTTATTGTGAGCAGCTCAATAATCGGTATAGAACGTGACATAATAATTGACGAGCTTTCAAATTCAGGCTCTGATTTGATAATTCAACTTCCTACGCTGAAAAACATTCTTTTCAAAAAGAATCAGTTCCAAGTGCTGAAGCAGGGGATTCTGTTTATCCCGATTTCAAGTCTTGTGGACAATTTTACAGATGGTGAAGTCGTAAAGCTTTGTTTTTTCTACAGAGGACGCGGTATATTTTTCCAGTCCGATACAAAGCAGCTGAAAAATGGATTTGCGTTCATAATCCCGAAGATTCTTTACAAGCAACCCGAAGATAAGAGAAAAGACAACAGGGGAGTGTACGCCAAAATCTTTTGTTCCGGCAAGATTAAGAACGGTCAGGCTGTTGATGCCGTGGAGGATGCGTTTTATCCTCTTTTCAAGAACAATTTGTGGTGCTATTTCCCAGAGAAAGAAGTTGATGCTTGCAAGGACGATTTCTTCTCGATTGCTGATATGGTTAAAGGCAATGTTCCAGAAGATATTTCGAAAATGCTTCAGTATCATCACAAAATATTGTATTTGCCCGAACACAAACTTCCGGAAAAAAACTATTTTGCGTATGATGCGTCTATCACGGAAAACGATGTAAAAATCTATCGAACAATTGCCTCTATCCCTCTTAAAACGGAGATAGAAAAGCTTCCGTACGGCGCGTATATTCCGCTTTCTGAAACGCCTGAGCTGCCAGCCCATTCTGTTTTCGCAATTGATTCTTCTGTGCCCGTGACGCCGCTTGAAATTTCGGATTCAATCGCTATGTTGCCTGTATGCAGATACTTGGAGTCGCCTGTTTCCGACTCGCCGCAGGATATTCAGGGCCGCGTTCTGCCGATGAAAATTCTTTTTATAAACGAAACGCAGATTATCTTCGGCTCGACGGAAGACCAGATGCTCCTGAAAATGGGAATGGAATATCCTATGTCCATATTTGTTCCTCTTGCGGCTGGTGTTCGCGAGGTTTTTGTTACAGCAACGGTGGTGCGCCTTTATACAGGCAAGAAAGGCGAGGTTTGTGCTGTTCTTAGGTACAACGCAATTCGAGAGGAAGACAGAAGATTTTTCTATGAAAGATATTATGGAACGAGGTTTTTATGATGCAGGAAAATAGTGAGCAGAGAAATGGCACACAGGGCGCAAAGCAGAGTTTGAGCGCGCAGCAAAAGGAGTTCTTCGATTTTTTTGAGGGAAAGACTGGTTTTCGTCCTGAAAAAATGGAACTAGTGTCTATTTCTGGTACTCGCTCTTCGCTAAAAACGCTCGGACTGGAGCTTCCTGTTTTCCAAAAAGATTTGTGGGGCCTTCTTGTGTACTGCGGTGAAAAGCTGTTCTTTTATATCCACCCGGAAGAATACAGCTACATGGGTTTTGTGCAAAAAGGCTCTGATGAGTTAAAGGTAAAAGAACAGCTTATCTGTTTTACTGACTTCGTAAGTTTTTCCGTTTCTGTTCCTATGCCGCACTTTCGTTTTTTGCGGTTTTTCTGCAACAACCACATCCTTTCTGTATCTGTGACGAAACAGACTGTGACCGGCGAAACAGAAACGGCCGTAATTCAGATGCAGTCGCTTACAAAAGCGTCGGTTCTGCAGCAGAAATTACAGCCGTTCGTTCATTGAGTTGAATTTCAAAACTCTAAGAAATTTTCAGTAAACAGCTGCTCTCGCCGAATTTTGCTCCGGAAAACGGCTTCCGCGCTTCGCTTGTGCAGATGTTTTCCGTATCAAAAATTCGGCTACGCAGCTATCTGCTGTATAGTTGCTTAAATTAACTTCAATGATCTCTACTAACGTTTAATTACATCAAATCCGCAGTACGGACGCAGTGCTTCCGGCACTGTGATAGAGCCGTCCGCGTTCTGGTAGTTCTCGATAACTGCTACCATCGCGCGTGAAACAGCTACTGCCGTTCCGTTGAGCATGTGGACGTACTTGTTCTTTCCGTCATCGTCCTTGTAGCGCACGTTAAGTCTTCTTGACTGGAAATCCGTACAGTTAG
>JAEEGK010003516.1_pt1 | contig 38949 bp, 18 predicted proteins | sample 8958771 | NCBI WGS metagenome assembly JAEEGK01 (sample SAMN16246547, study PRJNA631951) | gut metagenome | biome: gut microbiome; feature: rumen; material: SC-attached | host: Bos | place: Iran: Karaj | collected 2018-10
CAAAAATCAAAAAAAATTTTTGTATATTCATTTATTAATTGAATATCTTTTCTATTATATGGAAAAGAAAGAATATATTCTAAATATTTTTTTCTAGTTTCAAAATTTTCATTTGACAAATATTGAAATAAATAACATTCATTTATTAAAGGAATTAAATTAGAATTTATAACCTTTAGAAAATAATTATCAATATAATTACTAATTTCTATTTGAAAATCAAATTTTGTATATAACAAATATAAAATTGAAAAAAAATTATCTTCTATAAATCCAAAATTTTCTTTATCTCTTTCAATTTTAATAATAAATTGTTTCACTATTTTATTTTCTTCGAATATTTTTTTTAATTCAATTTCATTTTCTTTATTACTTAAAGTTTTTGTGAGAGCAATTAAAAACATGTCATTAATTATTATTGAATATTTTCCATTTGTATCATGAGAAATAAATAACATAAAAAAATCTAGTAAACTTAAATCTTTTTTTTCTTCATTTAATTTTAAAATTTTCTCTTTTATAAATTCATTTAAGAAATATAATTTTTCTTCCTTTAAACAATTTAAATTCTCATATTTACAATTATTATAATATCCTTTCATATAAACAAAAAGATTTTCATAATTTTGATGTTTGGAAAATTTTGACAAAAATTCAAAACAATTTTTATTAAATTCTTCATTATTTATTTTTAAAATTAAATTAAAAAGAAAATTTGATAATATAAAAATCATATCTTTTGTTTTTTTATTATAAGGAATAATATTTATACTTAAATCATTATATATAATTTCTTTTAATTTAATTAATAATTGCGTGTCAACTTTAGAAAAAGAATTTATTAAATTATTAAAACAATTAAAGAAAAAAGCAATTATCATTCCTATTTCATCATTTAAATTATTTAAAAGAATGCTAATATCATTATTAATAATACAATTTGAAAAAAGTTCTAAAATTTTTTGTTTTAATTCTTCCTTTATTTGTTTTTTTAAAATATCATATAAATTATTTAACATTAAAACTTTAAATTTCAAACATGCTACTTCTTTATTTAATAAATCAATATTAATTAAATGAAAAAATTTAGAAATTTCTTCATTAAAATCATTAATTTTCTTTTTAAATATTCTAGATAAATCATTTTTAAATTCTCTATGAATATCTAAAATATAAAGTAATATACAACAAGATAATATTTTTTCTTTTTCTTTATTATCATTTTTATCATTATCTAAAGAAAGAAATTTTTTAAAATTTTCCTTTTTGCAACTTAAATTATCATTTAAAATAATATGAGTAATCATAGTAAAAACCTCATCAGATAATTCAATAGAATTTTTAAAATGAATTAAGAAAGAATCCATTAATTCAAAAATAAAAAAAATAAAAAAAAAAATATGTCTAATAAATTATAATAATATAATCATATTAATAACACTAATATTTCAACTAATAATAACAAATATTTAAAAAATAATAAAATAATAATAACAAAAAAAAAATTTAACCTTTAAAATCAAGAAAAATAACAATTACAGTAATATCTTCAACTTTTTTAACATTTTGTTTCCATCTTTCTTTTGCTAATTCTTCTAATTCAACACAAGCATCAAATCCATTATTATCTTTATAATATTTTTTAACAATAATTCCAATTTCTTCAATACTTAAATATTCAAATAAAGAACTAGTTCCCATTACTAAAATTTTTGCTTTTTGTACTTTTAAATCACATTCTACAATTTCAGGTTCTGAAATTATTCCTATTTCTTTAGCATCTAAATCTCCTATTGATCTTGATAAATTTAATTCTTTAAATTCTTTTATAAATATTTTTTTTAATAAATTTAAATCTTGAAATACTTTTCCTTTTGGTTTTATAATATTTTTAATTGTTGATTGACTATTTTGTAATATTAATGAATTTTTTTTATCAATTATTGATTTTGTTAAAATTAAATCTTCTTTATTTGAATTTAAAATTTCATTATTATTATCATTTTCGTTTTTTTTTTCTTCAATATTTTTAATTTGTTCTATTTTTATTTTTTCAATATTATTAACAATTTCTTTCATTCTCATAATTTCACTTACTCGATTAGGTGAATGAGAATAAGATAAAGGAACATAATTAGTATTTGAATATAAAATACATTTACAATTTCCACAATTTGCACAAAAGACTTTATTTTTATTAGTAAAATTATTAGAAAAAAATAGAATTATACAAGTACAACCACTTTGATTTAAATTAAGATTTAAATCAATATTATTTTGAATTAAATATTCTTCACATCTTATAAAAGATTCTGTTAATATTGTATAATAATTATCTTTATTTAAACTTAAAGTCATATTTATATTATTTTCAAAATAATCACAAAAAAAATTTTTAACTGTTTTTGAAATTATATGACCATGACTGCCATGACCATCTATAATTCCAATTAATGATATTAATCCTAATGATTTAGAAAAAAAATTTAATTTTGAAAATGCTAAATCTTGATTTATTTTTTTTATATTTTCTTTTTCTTTTCCTATTTTTGATATATTATTTTGACCAACTATACTTCTTATAAATGTTCCTTTTATTTTTAATGATATATTAATTTTATGTTTTTTTGTATGTGAGATTTTGTGTGTATCAAATATATTATCTTGACTTGAACTTTTAAATATCATATCTTTTTTTTGTCTTAAACTTATATTTTGTTTTTTTTTTTTCTATTTTTGTTAATATTGTTTTTTCATTATTTCTTTTTGTTATATTTGAATTTGAATTGTTATTTGATAAAATATTTAAACCAAAAAATTCTTTTGATGATTTTATTTTTGGTAATTTATTATTATTATCTATTGTAGATGTTGTTAAAATATCGGAACTATTTCTTCTTTGTTTAGGAAAGTTTTTTTCTTTTGAAAAATTTATTATTAATTGTTTTATATCATTATTAGGTATTAATTTTAAATTTTTTTTCTTTAATAATTCTTCTAATTTAATAAATGATGCTCCTGTTTTTTTTGTTTCATTTAATGGATAATATTTATATGTTCGTTTTAAATTTTGTTGATACATAATTCTTTCGGGATATAAATATTCATTTTTTAATTTACTTAAATGGTTATTCATTTATTTTAAATTATTTTTAATTAAGTAATATTTATTTATTTAATATAAAAATAAGTATTATACAAGATATTTATTTAAAATTTAGTTTTTTTACAATATTGTTTAAACTTTTTTTATATTTTAATTTCAATAAATCTGAATCATTATTTCTTCTATCTTCTGAATTAATAAAATTCTTATAACTTGTACTTTTTTCAGATAAAAATTGATTTTTATTCAAAGAAATCACTTTTTTTTTAGGTCTTTTTATAGTATATTCTCTATTTGATGATCTACAAATATTAAAATCAGATAAATTTACATCATTAATTAAATAACTTAAATGAATATGTAATTTATTGTCTATTAATTGTACAACATCTTCACCTTTTGTTGTTTTATTATTTATATTATTTATTCTAAAAATGGTATTTCTTATACTACTATTTCTAGTATTTATTGAATTATCTTCTTCAAAATCAAATTCTTTTTCTTTTTTTTCAATATTTGGTAATATCATTTTTCTTTGAGTTAATACAAATTTTTTTAATTTTTCTTTTGAAATTAAACTGGAACTATTAATATCTATTTTTTTCGGTTTTTCTAAATGTAAAAATTTATAATTTTTTGAATGCTCTTGATATTTAAATAAACGCATTTTTGATTTAATTTGTTTATTATATTTATATGGATATATTGTAGAAATTTTATTTAAAGAATTTGTTTTATTTTTTTCTATTTGTTTTTTAATTTTAATATAAGGTATTTCCTTACTTAAATTGTTTTTTATTAAATTTATATTATTTATTTCTCTTTGAGAAGAATAATTTTTTTTTTTAAGATTATTATGATTATTAATTGTATTAAGTTTTTTTTTAATAAAAAATTCATTTTTATTTTTTGATAAAAATTCAGCAATATCTTTGATATTTGTTTTATATTTTTTTATATTTTTGTCTGAATAATTTAACTTATTTGATAAATATTGATTATTTGAATAACTATTTTCTCCTATTTTATATGATGTAGATTCCATTTATTATTTTTCATAAATTCTAATTTAAAATTGTTAATAATTCATTTATAAAAAATAAAAGTTATACAATTATATAAAATAATTAAACATTCATATTTAAAAATTTAAAAAATTAAATAAAATTAATATAATTAATTGAGTATAAATATATATTTTTATTATTTATTAAATATCTAAAAGATGAATTGGGAAGAAGATGAAGAAGAAAGTAATGAAATAAATGAAGGAGAAGAAAAGAAAGGTAGTCGAAGTGATTCAGAATCAGGAGAAACAAAACCAAAAGTAAGAACACCAAAACAAAAATTAAAAGATTTAATAAAATCAAATTATCATAATATTAAAAATGCAATTCCTCAAAAAGATTTTTCAATAATATATGAAAAATTTGAAAATACATTAAAAAACTTAGATAAAATTTTATCATTATTTCCAAAAGATGAATTACCAATTTTTTTTTTAGAATTAATAACAATTGTAGAAGAGAGTTTAAATATTTCAAAAGAAGAGCAAAAATCATTAAAAAAAGAATGGAATATTGCATATAATAATATAAAAAAATTAATAATGAAACATAAAAAAATAGAACCTTTAATTAAAGAATATAAACAAAAAAGACCAACTGAAGAAGAATTAAAAAAAGAAGAACAAGCAGAAGAAGAAGAAGATAAATTAAACGAAAAAAGTTCTGATAGTGAAAATGAAGAAGAAATTAATATAATTGAATTAATGAAATTAGATGAAAATAAGACTCCAGCAGAAAGAAGATTAAAATGGGTTAAAAAAGAAAAAAAAGTTGTTGAAAAAAAAGATAAAGAAGATAATAAAGAAAAAAAGAAAAAAGATACAAGTAAAAAAACTAAATTTCATGATGATAAAGAAAATGAAAATATTAAAATTGATGAAGAAAAAATAACAGAAGAACAAATATTTAAAGAATATAATGAATTATCTAATCAAAGAGGACAAAGTAAAAGTCCAATTGAAAATGTTTCTAGATTAGATTATTTATTTTCTAAAACTGATAATGTTATTTTAAAAATTAGATTATTATCTCTTTCTAATTTAATTATTTTTGATACAAATCCTGGTCAATTATCTTCTATTAGTATTAATTTATGGGAAAAAATTTATAATTCTATTTTAATTTTACTTGATTTATATGATGAATTAATTAAAACTAAAAATGAAAAAAATCAAAAAGATATTGAAAATATTTCTTCAACTTTACAAAATAATCTTACTTCAATTACTGAAAAATTAGAAAATGAATTATATAAATCACTTCAATTTACTGATAATACTTCAATTGATTATGTAACTGTAATTAAACATGAAATAATTTTTCTTTCTCTTTGTAAAAAAGTAGAAAATTTCTTTAAAAATTTAAATAATAAAAACTCAATAGCTAAAATTTACTTATTAGTAATTTTACATATTTATTATAAAAGTGATGATTTAATAAAAACAACAATAAAAAAATTAAATATACAATTAAATGAAGAAGATTATCTTCAAAAAATGTTAAATGAAGATTCAAAAGAATATTTTAAATTATTATGTAATGAAATATATCAATATTTAGATGAAAAAAACAAAGTAAAATCAATGTTATGTAATGTATATTATTTATGTATAAATAACAATTTTGAAGAAGCAAAATTACTTTTTAATTCTTCATATTCATATGAAATAATATCAATATTTAAAGATGAGCAATTAAAAACTTTATTTAATAGAACATTTGCTCAATTAGGTTTATGTGCATTTAGAAATGGAAAATTAAATGAATGTTTATTATATCTTCAACCACTTTGTTCAAATGGAACAACAAAATTAAAAGAATATCTTTCTCAATCTTATAATAAAGAAAATGAAAAGAATGTTTTATTTGATAAAGATGATAAAAAAAGAGCAATTCCTCATTTAATGTTAATTAATGTTGATGAAATTGAATGTGTTTTTTATTTATCTTCAATGATTTGTGATATTTCAAATATTTTATTATATAAATTAGGAACTTCTAGAAATATAAAATCTTTTGGTAATTTTTTTAGTAAAATGTTAAGTAATTATGAAAAACAAATTTTTAATGGACCACCTGAATCAAATAAAGAAAGAGTACTTGCTGCTAGTCAATTTATTATTAAAGGAGATTGGAAAAATTGTTTAAATGGTATTAATAAAATTAAATTATTTAATAAATATTCTGATGTTAAAAATATGATTAGTAATAAAATTAAAAATGTTTCTTTGAAATGTTATTTAATTTTTTATCAGAAAGAATATAATAATATTAATTTGGAAATGTTAGAAAAAAGATTTGAGTTAAATAAAGATGAAATTAAAAAAATTGTTAATGATATGATTTTAGATGGAGAATTAAAAGCAAAATGGAAAAAAAATATGTTAAATATTATTTCTGAAGATAGAGATACTGCAAATATTATGAAAAAATTAGTTAATAATGTTGAAACTATTTCAACACAAAATTTAGAATTGTTACAAATTGCTATTTTGGGAAATGATGATAATTAAATAATTTTTTATCTTTCATAAATTAAAAATATAAATTTAAGTTAAAAAAAAAGAAATTTAAAATATTTAAAAATTATATTGTTTTTTAAAAATGAATTATTTTGATTTATATAATTTTGATCCATTTATAATTATAGGAAAAAATATTTCAGATGAAATTTTTTTGAATATAAAAAACAATTTTACAATGAAAAATTATAAAGATAAAGAAAATAATACTTTTATATATTTTAATTCTTTAAATGATGGAATAAGTTTTTGTTTCAAAAATAATATTTTAGATTCAATATTTTATTATAATGATAATATACAAAAATATTCAAAATATAAAGGAAAATTACCTTATAATTTAAGTTTTGAAGAAAAAAATGTAAATATAGTTGAATATTTAGGTGATACTAAAAAAAAAGGTGGAGGAAAATATCCTATTTTTTTATGTTATCCTAATTTAGGTTTAGAAATAACTTTTTTAAGTCCAAATTGGAATGATCTAAATAATCCAATTATATTTATTTGTATTTTCCCTAAGAATAATAATGAAAAATATTGTGGTGTTTGTACAAATATAATAAATAATGAAATGTTTTATTGTAATAAATGTAAACTCATTTTTTATTGTAGTGAAAAATGTAAAAATATTCATATAAACTACCATTTAAAATATTGTGAAAAAGAATTTAAAAAATAAAATAAAAAAAAAATAATTGAAAAAAAACTTATAAATAACTAAAAAAAAAAAAATATAACATTTTATTTAAATAATATTAAAAAATAATATTATTTACCTTCTTTTCTTATCACAAAACCCAGCAATAATATCCAAAGGTTTAACAACAACAAAATCAATAACTTTCAAAGTAAAATCCCATTTTAAAATAGAACAAATAAGTAAAAATAAGAATAAAGGAGAATAAATAGTATAATTTAAACTATCACCATTTTTTCCTTTAACTTTAGAAATATTTAAATTAACAATTTTAACACCATTATTAATATCTCTTTCATCACTTAAATCAACAGTAACTTCACTAATTAATCTTGGAGTTTGTTCAACTTTTCCTTTTTTTTCCAAAATTTTCATATGATATTTAACTTTATCTAAATTTCTAAAAACAAAAGAACAAGCATTTGAAACTGGAATAACTTTAATAACATGTTCATCATCTTCATCAGGTTTACTTAATTCAACATATTCATAATTTATTTTATCTAAAGGACAATTTTCACTTTCGTCTGTAAAATTTAAATAAGTTCTTATATCAATTTTTTTTGATCTTTGTAATACAACAAAATCAACATTAAAAGTATCTTCTTTTTTTAATGTTATTGGAATTGATATTGGAAGTGCTTTTTCTATATTTGAAGAAGATGGTATTTTTACTTTAATTGAATATGTTTCTCCTGGAATTAAACCTTTTAATCTATATTCACCATTTTTATCTATTGTAGTTTCTTGAATAATTTTTGTTTTTTGATTTATTGCTTGAACATATAATCCTTCAACTTTTTCTTTATTTAAATTATTTACTTTACCAAAAATTGAAAAAGCAACTCTTTTTGCTTTTAATAATATTTCTATATGTTCTCCTCCTTTAATAGTAACTAATTTTTGTTGTTGATCAAATTCATATTCTTTTAATAATGGTTTAATGTAATAATCACCTGAATATAATTCTAAAAAATTAAAATAACCTTCTGAATTTGTATTATTATTTACTCTAAATCCTCTATCTGCTGAAGATAATGATAAAAATACTCCTTGTAATGGTCTACCTTTATCATCTTGTACTTTAACTTTTAAAAATGATAATTTCTCACATTTAAAATTAAATTGATTATTTTCACTTTGAACTATTTTATATCCTTCTTTTATTGCTTTTAATTCATATGAATCATCCATTGATAAAGGACCTATTTTATATTTTCCATTTTTATCTGTTATTGCATTTGCTACTATTGAATTATCATTTTTATTATATGCTGTTATTTCTACTTCTTCCATTGCTGGTGATACTTTACCTTCTATTATTAAACCTGTTTTTATTAAAAATTTCATATTATTTGAATCTTCATTACATTCTTCTTTTACATTTAAATTTTTTGATTTTGGCATTATTAATAATGTTTCATATACTGATTTTGGTATTAATTCTTTTTCTATTGTTGGTACTATTAAAAATTGAGTGTTTGGTTTTGTGTAAAATTCAAATAAAGTTTCTTTTATATTATTTAATGATATTTGTAATGTTTTATATGATGTTTTATTATTATCAATTATTTCATTAATATTTAAATTTATTGTTATTTTTGATATATCATTTTGTTTAAATGATTCAATTGCTTTATTATCTAAATCAATTTTACCTTTAGTTCTAAATTCTTTTGGATTTAATTCAATAACAGTTGCATTATCAGTATTATAAACAAATTCTTTTTCTTGGAATAAATAACAAGATTTAGGAGTAATAATATATTTACCTTCTTTAGGTAAACATATTTTTTCATTTTTTCTATCAAAAATAACATCTTTCTTTTCTTTACTTTCAGTATTCAACCATTCAATTTCAACATCATGTTGTGATTGATAAAATAAAGAATAACCATTTTGTTTAAAATCAACATTTTTAATATCAGAATTTTGAACTTTAACAATAATATCTTCATTTTCCCAACACCATTCAGGTTTAATAATAGCTAATTTATATTGTCCAGATAAAATATTAGTAAATTTAAAACTAAAATCATTTGGATTTAATTCAGAAGTTTGTATTTTATCATTTTTAGTAGAAATTAATTTAATTTGAATACTTTTATCACAATTTTTAATACAATTAACTTTTCCAGAAATTCCAACTTTACTTTGATAAAAATTAGCATCTAAAACAGGATGATCAATAATATCAATTTTATGTTGTTCAGGTTGTAAATGTAAATCAGAATTTTTTTCATCTTGTGTTAAAACAGGGAATAATAAATAAGAACCAGGTCTTACTTCAAAACAATATTTTCCAACTTGATCAGTAATAGTTCTTCTTTCTTTTTTAGAATTTGAATCTTGTAAAACAACAGTTCTTTTAGAAATAGAAAAAAAATCAGTAGCTTCAATAATAATTTTACCACATAATTTATAATCAGTAACAATAACATCTGGAATTTTATCAATATGATTTGATAAATGAATATTAGTTAAAGGTTCAAAGAACATATCATCAGCTTGAGCTTCTAAATCATAATTTCCTTGTGTCATTTTTTCTAATATATAAATACCATTTTTATCTGTTATTGCTTTTATTTGACCATCTATTTTTATTGTTACTTTTGGTATTCCATTTCCTTTACCATTTATTACTTTTCCATATATTGAAAATGTTCCTCCTATGAAAGGTTCTCTTATTATGTAATCTCCATGTTTTATATTTATTTCTCTTTTTTCTGGTGTTAGTGAATATGTTAAATAATCATTTTTTTTTACTGATTTTATTATAAAATTACCATATGGTATATTTATAAATTGAAAATTTCCTTCTTTATCACTTTCTACTATACAAAATGGTTTCATTGATTCAAAAATTAAATCATTACTTTTTAAATATTTATGTTCACAATTATAATTTTTAACTAAAGTTGAATTTTTTGAATATATTAATATTAAAATTTTCTCCATTGGTTCCCCATTATCAGTTTCTACTCTTCCTGATAATTTATAACCTCTAATAATTAAAGCTCTAGTAAATGAATTTTCCTTATCGATTTCAACATTAAATTTAAATTCATTATAATCTTTATCAAAAATATCTAATTTATCAACTGGTCTAATAATATATTGTTCTTTAGAAGGATATAAAGGTTTAAATTTAAAGTATCCATGTTCAATTGTTAAAGTACTTTGTAATTTTTGATTTTTTTCATTATATAATGCTAAATTAATATCTTTTGGTCCTTCATTTGAACCAAAAGTTGAAATTTGACCTTCAATAGCAAAACCTAAAAATTTAAAATTAATATCTTTTGAACAATAATCTTTTATTGATTTACCATCATCCATATTAAAAATATATTGTTCTGGTTCAAAACTCATTCCATAAGGACCAGATATTTTTAATATGAAAGGATCATTTTCATAAACTGGTAAAAAATAATATCCTGATGCTGCTAAGTTTGTTTGTTCTTTTAATACCATATCCATTGTAAATGATTGAACTGTTATTTTTGAATAATCTATTTTTTTTTTTATTTCAGGATAATTTTGGTCAAATTCTAAAAATCCACCACATATTTGAGTATCTACTTCTGTATTTTGATTTTGAGATGATTCTTGTGATGATATTTTAAGGATTAATAATAGGAAAATTAATATAGAGTTATGGAGGAGATTTATCATTTTTTTTTTTTTGGATTTTAGTTTTTTTAAATAATATTTAAATTAATTTTATTTGTTTATTTTATTTATTTTTATTTTTTATTTTTTTTATGAATTTTTTACAAATAAATGGAAAATAATAATGAAACTGAATATAATAAAGAAAATGTAGATTATATTCAAAATGCAAAAAAATATATAAAAGAAGTTTTAAAAGAAAAAGAAGAACAAAATTTAATAGAATTAGAATATTATAACAGAATCTATAAAATTGCAAAAGAAATATGTAAAGAAGAAGAAAAAAGTGATCCATTCATAACTTTATTATCATCATTAATATTTGATTTAGATAATCCAGATTTATTTCCAAATAATAAAGAATTTAATAATACAGTAATATTTTTTGATAAATGTAATTTAAATTATGATTTAAGAGAAAATTTATTAAATGTAATAAAAGAAATACTATATTTTAATAGATTAAATATTAGACCTAAATCATTAGAAGGAAAAATAATTGAAGATGCAATTAGAATTGATAAATTAAGTGCAGTTGGTATTTCAAAATTATTTTCTGAAAATGAATTAATTTATAAAAGTAAAGAAGAAGAAGAAAAAGAATTCGAAGAAAAAGAAAAAAAAAAAGAAGAAAAAGAAAAAAAAAAAGAAGAGAAAAAAGAAAAAGAAGAAGAAGAAAATAATGAAGAAAATGAAGAAAATGATGAAAATAATGAAGAAGATGAAGATGAACAAAATGAATCAAGTATTAAAATTTTAACTGATTATGTAATGAATATAAATTCTCAATTAAATACTGAAAAAGCAAAATTGATGATTATTAAAAAAAAAGAATTTGTTTTAATGTTTTTAAAGAATTTTTATAATGAAGTTGAAGATGATAATAAATTGACTACAATAAATTATTTAGAGGATGAATTAGTTAAAGTTAAAGTTAATTTATATTCTGAAAATTTAAAACAAGAATTAAATGAAATGATTGAAAAAGAAAAAGAAAAAGATGAATTAAGAGAACAATTAAAAAATGAATTAGAAACTAAATTTGAAAGAGATAAATTAGAAATTATTTATCAAAGAGAAAGGGCAGAAATTGAAAAAAAAATAAAAAGAAAAAGAAAAGAAATTGACAATAAAATTGGAAATTATAAATCATTATTATTAAGAAAAAATAAACTTAATAATGAAGTATAATAAAACAAAATAAGATTAAATTTTTATTATTTTTCTTCTGAAATAATATAATTTTTTTTAAAAAAAATAATTTAACTCTTTCTAAAACAATAATAATAAAAATATATTTTATTATTTATTTAAGTTTATTTAATATAACAATAAAATTTAATTTTCAAAATCATTTTAAACATTATCATTATCATTATTATTATCATCATTATTTTCATTATCAATAACATTTATATTATTTTCATCATCATTATTATTATAATTATCAATTGGGAAATATCTATTTTTAATTTCTTCAATTTTTTTTTGTCTACTAGTATCTTTAATAATAGAATTATCTTCTTCTTCTTTAACAATTTTAGAAATATCATCAAATTTAATATTTTTATTACTGTCAACATGAAATAATGAATAATCATTTTTATGAATTTTCTCTTCTTCAATATTATTATTTAAATAACTATTTTTTTTCTTTTCTTCATCTTTTAATTCTTTTAAAACACTAGTTTCAGAAACAGTAATATCATTAATAGGTCTTTCATTTAATTTAATAAATTTAGATTCATTATGTTTAATTTCATCATTAATTTCATTATGTTGAATAGTTAATTCAAGTACTTTTTCTAAATTAATAATTTCAGAAGTTAATAATTCATTTGTTTGTTTTAAATTATTTAATCTTCTTGCATTATCATCAATACTTCTTGAAATATTCTTTAATTTTCTTAATGAAGTTTTTTGAATTTCTTTAATATTATTTTCTAATCTTGAATTTGTTTCTATAAATTGTTCTTTTCTTCCTAATAAATCTCTATAATCATCTTCTGTTGTTGTATCATAATCATTTGATATTTCATCTAATAAATCTACTTTTAATTCTTCTTTTGAATTTAAACTTTTTCTAACTGAAGCTTGTAAATATTTAGAATTAGTATTTTTATCATCTTTTAAAAATGAATATTTATTAAATATTCCTTGATATTGTTTTTTACTATTTGATAATGTTATTATACTTTTATTTTTAAATTTATTTGGACTTGAACTTTGTGCTCTATTTGAACTTGAACTTTCATTTATTATTGGTAAATATAACGAATTTTTATTTGTTTTTGATCTTTGTAAATTTCGCTTATCAATTTCTTTTACTAATTTTGATTCATTTTTTTCTATTCTTTCCATTATTTCTTCTCTTGTTCCATTTAAATCATTTTTAATTAATTCTAACCAAAAATTTAATTTTGATACAAAATTTTCATTTGTATAACTTTTAATATTTGCATTATATAATCTTTCTAATATTTCTTTTTCTTTTATTAAATTATCTAAACTTCTCTTATTCATATTTAATTTATTATAATAATCATGTTTTATATTTGCAAAACTTTTAACATCATCAGTATAACCTTTTATTTTTAATGGAAATTTTTTATTTGTTGCACATATATTTAATTCTTTTGAATTAATAATACTTTTATTTTTTAATTCTTTTATTTTACAAATAATATCCAAATTTTCTTTTTTAATTTGGTCAATTTGTTCTTCAAAATTTCCAATTTTTTCAGGTGATAAAACATTATTTACTTTATTTGAATATAATTCAACTTGAGATTTAAAAGTTTGATTTGCTTTTTTTGAAACTAATAAATCTCTTTTTCTTAATTCTAGTACTTTTTTTAATTGTTCTATTGAGTAAAGATCTTGTTCTTTTCCATATAAAAAATTTTGATTATCTGATATTAGTTCATTTATTTCTTTAAGTAATGAGTTTAATTTTATTTTATTTTGTTCTTTTTCTTCATTTAATTCTATTAAATTAGTGTTCTTTTTTTTTACTTCTTCAATTATTTCTTCAAGTGATAAATCATCATATTTACCTTTTATATTATCTTTTATATCTTCTTCATTATTTACTATTTTTGATTTACTTTCAAAAATTTCAACATCTAAATTATCATTTTTATCTACATTTTCATTTTCTAAATTATCGTTTTCTTTTTCTTTTTCTTTTTGATTTTCATTTTCATTTTCTTTATCTGTTTTTTCTTTTAATTGTTCATTATTTTCAAAATCTATAACATCATTTTCTTTTTGAGAATTGTTTTCATTTTCTTCTTTTTTTTCAAGTTCTCCTTTTTCTCCTTCTTCATTATTTAATAATTGTTCATTATTTTTTGAATCTGATTCCATTTTTTTTATTTCTTTTAATTTATTTATAAACGTTATTTTTTAAAATAAAAAAAAACTGAATAATAATTATATTTTTATATTATATAATTTTCATTAAATAAAAAATAAATCCATTAAATCAAGTTATCATAATAATTTAAATTTACTATTGATTTTGAATTTGTATTTGAATAATTTGTATATGGTTTTTCTTTTTCCTTTTCTTTTTCTTTTACATTTTCAAAAATATTTCTTCCATTTTTAAATTTATTTATATATTTAAATTGATTTTTTTCTATTAAATAATCTTCAATATGATTTTTTCTAGAGTCATTATTTATAGTTTTACTATTATAAAAATTATTATTGTATACATTTACTGCAATTGGTTTTTTAATTAAAAAATTTTGATTTGTTACAAAATATTTTTTAAATCTATCATTATCAGAAGTAAAATTTAAATTTTTTTTATGATTTTTTTTATGTTTGAAATTATTATTATTTTTACTGAAATCCTCACTTAATAATTTTTTAGATTTAAAATTATCTTCATTATTCTTATCATCATTTTCATTATTTAATTGTTTAGTATAATCTTCAAATAATTTTTTTTCTTTTATTAAAGCATCAAGTCTTTTTTTTTTTTCAAGTATAATATTTGTATTTTTAGAAATCTTAGGTTTAAAAGAATAAGATTTTTCATTTTTAATTTTCATTTTTTCTAATTTTTTTTTATATTGATCTTGATAATTAAATAATCTATCACAAACATTAGAATTACTTTTATTAATATTATTACTTTGAGAATTTTGAATAGTAGACAAATTTTCATTATTAATTTTAGGTGAAAAAGTACATTCATTATCTTCTTTTGCATTATTTAATTTAATTTCTTTTGCTCTTTGATAATCAATTGTTCTTTGTTCAAAACTTTTAGTAACAATATAATTTAAATTATCATATAATTTTGGCCTAAAAGTTACTCCTTGTTCATCTAATAATTCATTACTTAATTTTTTTATTTTTTCATTTTTAATTGTTAAATATTTTTGTGAGTTATATGGTAATTTAAAATCTTTTGAATTTTTTTTTCTTATTTTTGAATATGATGTTTTATCATACATTTCATTCTTTAATTTATTTATGTGATCTCTTTTTTTTATTTGATAATCAATTACTCTATTTATAAAGTTATTTAATTCATTTTTATTATTATTTTTATTAAATTCAAGTTTGCTATATGATTTACTTATTTTACTTTGATAACTTTCATTAAAATTATTTTGTATTTTTTTTGGTGAAAATGTATAAATTGTATTAAATCTTTTTTCCTTTTCTTGACTTAATTTTCTTAATTTATCTTTTCTATAAAAATTATCTTGATATAAATTATTAAAAACCATTTCTTGTTCTTTTTTAGAAATTTTTGGATAATTGTAATATTTTTGTTTATTATTTATATATATTAATGATTTTGGTCTAAAAATATGTTGTTTTTTTGAATTTGTAATTGTATTTCTTGGACTATAATAATAACTTGGAGGTTTAAATAATTTTTTGTTTTGAGGTGGAAAACTATCTGATAATGAGAATGAATCTTGACTTTTAATTTGAGGAGACATATGATAATTTTTTTGAAAAATACTTTCTGAATCCATTAATTTGTTATTATTAATTTATTTATTCATTTTTTCATAAATTTAAAAATTTTTAAAAATAAAAATTATGTAAATATTATATTTTATTTTTAATTAAAGTAATATAAAATTTCTAATTATAATAAAATATTAATAATTTAAAAAAAAATATAACTTACTATAATTAAATATATTTATTTAAATATTTTATAACATATTAAAAATTGAAATGGAAAAAGAAGAAGAAAAATTAACTCCAGAACAAAGAATAGAAGAAATAAATAAAGAATTAAATTCAGAATCAAATAATAATAGTAATAAATATATAGCTCTTCAAATAATAGGATACGGAACATTTGGAATAGTATATAAAGCAAAAGATAAAATAACAAATGAAATAATAGCAATTAAAAGAGTATTTCAAGATAAAAGATATAAAAATCGTGAATTACAAATAATGAAAGAATTAAATCATCCAAATTGTATAAAACTTCTAAATTACTTTTACACAAAAAACAAAAAAAACGATGAATATTTAAATTGTGTAATGAATTATTTACCAGAGACCTTATCACACATAATAAGAAATCATCATAAACAACATATTCAAATGGAAATGATATTAGTAAAATTATATTCATATCAAATGTTACGTTCACTCTCATATATTCATTCAAAAGGAATATGTCACAGAGATATAAAACCTCAAAATTTTTTATTAGATACAAATACATATGAATTAATTTTATGTGATTTTGGTTCTGCAAAAATATTAGAAAAAAATCAATCATCAATAGCATATATTTGTTCTCGTTATTATAGAGCTCCAGAATTAATATTTGGAGCAACACAATATAATAATCAAATTGATATTTGGAGTATTGGTTTAGTTATTGCAGAATTAATTTATGGTCAACCTATTTTTCCTGGAAATAGTCCAAGTGATCAATTAGTTGAAATAATAAAAATTTTAGGTACTCCTACAAAAGAACAAATTTATAAAATGAATCCTCAATATAAAGAACATAAATTTCCTAATATTCCTTCTTATCCTTGGGATAAAGTTTTTAAACATAAAGTTGTTAATTCTGATTTTATTGATTTAATTAGTCAATTAATTGTATATGAACCTGATAAAAGATTAAAACCTATGAAAGCTTTGTGTCATAAATTTTTTGATGAGTTAAGAGATAAAAATACTATTTTACCTAATGGAAGTAAAGTTAGAAAAGAATTGTTTGAGTTTTCTGAAGAAGAAATTAAAAGTGATCCTGAAAGTTATGAAATTTTGAAATGGAAAGATTAAGTTTTTTTCTTTTTTTTTGTTTTTTTTTGGTATTTAGTTTTTTTTTTACTTTTTATGAGAGTTAAATTGTTTATTTATTAATTATTATTTATTATTTTGAATTTGTTTATTTTTTTTTTGGGTTTATATATATTTTTTTATAAATGAATATTGATGAATTTGAGAAAAGGAGACAATTATTAAATAAAGATTTTCAAATACCAAAAACATGTATAAGATGTAAATCAGAACCTCCTTCTTTTTTTTGTGAAGAATGTTCTCCTATTACTTATTTTTGTGAAAGTTGTGATGAATATATTCATTCTTTAGAAAAGAAAAGAAATCATTCTCGAATTACAGTTGAAGAAATAATTCAAAGTCAAAATATAAAAAAAAATGCTAATATATATTTAAATTTAAGACATAATAATGATAATAATATAAATCAAAATTTTAGTCAAAATGTAAATCAGAATTTAAATTCTAATAATAATCAAAATTTAAATACAAATTATAATCCAAATTTTAATTCAAATATAAATGAAAATTTAAATATAAATAATCCAAATTTTAATTCAAATATAAATGAAAATTTAAATATAAATTATAATCAAAATTATAATCCAAATTATAATACAAATTATCAGAATTTAAATCAAGATTATAATCAAAGTATAAATCAAAATTATAATACAAATAATTCTTCTCAGAATATTAATTTTAAAACAATAAATAGAGATTCAACAATTTCATATTCACAAAATCAAATTACATCATTATATAATGAAAATAATAATGATAATAATGAAATGGTAAATAATAATTTTAATCCACAAATAGATTTTGAAAATATGAATAAAAATAATGAAGAAAATAATGAATTAAATATTCAAAATAATAATTTAGAAGAATCAAATAATTTAGAAAATGTAAAAAAAAATGAAGAATTTGAAAAAATAATATCTGAAAAAGAGGCAAAATTAAATTATTTAATAGAACAAAATTATGAATTAAAACAATATAATGATGAATTAATAAATAAAATTAATTTTTATATAATTGAATTAAAAAACTTAAATATTGATAATAAAAATCATGAAAAATATTTACAAGATCAAATTGATGTATTAAATAAAGATAAAAATGAAATAAAAAAATATTATGAAGCAAAAATAAATTATTTTAATGATAATTTTGGAGATGATAAAAATTTATTTTTACAATCATGTGAGGATAAAATGAATAAAGTGAAAAATGATTATTTAAATGAAAAAAATAGAATATTAAATGCAATTAATCAAAGAGATGAAGATTTAAAAATGTTATTTGAACAACATAAAATTGAAAGTGAAGAAAAAAGAAAAGAACATGAAAAAGTAAAAAATAAATTTTTTATACGTGAAAAAGAATTTCAAGATATGAAAACAAAATATAATGATCAAGTTAAATTAATTGATGAATTAAAAAATCAAATAATAAAAAATGAAAAGTTATATACTGAAGAACAAAATAAAATTAAAAGATTAAAAAATAAAGCAAAAAATTTATTAAATCATCAAAATGAATTATCAACAAATATGGATAATTTAACAAGATTAACACAAGGAAGATTTATATCAAAATCAAAAATTTCAAGAGCACCTTCAATGAAATCTAAATTTTAATTTTATAATTTTTATAATTTTTTTTTAATTATTTAAAATTAAGTTTTTTAAAATATTATAATTTATAATTTATTTTAATTAATATTAATTTATTTAAAAAATGAATGAAAAAGATTCAATAGAAGAAAAATCAGAAATAAAAATAAAAATTGAAAAAAATGATAATAATAATTTAATAATAGATGAATCAATATTAAAAGAAATAGAAAAATATAAAGAAAGTAATTATATGTCATTTTATAGAAAAAGTTCTTTTTGTGATGTAAAAATAAATGAAAGATGGGTAACAGGAAGAATAAATGATATAGATACAGATTTAGCAACAATAACAGATTATGAAAATCCAAATAATAATACAAAAGTTTTTTTATGTGATTCTGAAAATATAAGTTATTTTAGAAAACATACAAAACCAAATGATTATAGAAGAAAATGTTCAAGAGATAAAATTGATAATATTAAAATAACAAAAGATTATTTAGAAAATTTACTTGGTTTTAATTTTGGTGATTTTGATATAAATTCAAATAATAGTGAAAAATATAAAAATGTTAAAGCATATGATATGATTATTAATTTAAGAGGTAAAGTTTATTATTGGTTTGATAATGTTATGAATGTTAATGATAATGATGAAGGAATTGATATATCAATTGAAATTTTTGAAATACTTTTAAATTTTATTAAAAATTATTTTATATATTTAACAAAAATTAATGATATTGTTATTAAATATCAAGAAATTATTGATAATAAATTAGAAGATATTGTTTTAATTGATATGAAATATTCTATTGTTTCTTTTAGAGATGATGCTTTAAAAATTTATAATAAAATTATGGGACAAAATTATATTTATAATGATTTTTATCTTAATTATTCTTCTGAAATAGAAAAAATTGTTATTAGTAAATATAATGAATCTAATATTAAAAAAATATGTAATAAAAAAATTTATACTCGAGATATTACTGGATTTAAAGTTAATGAAAGTCAAAGTATTTCTACTATTCCAATTGCTTATTTTATTGATTTTTGTAAAAATATTAATTTTTACCAAGTTATTTCTGATTTTATTGTTTCTAATAATAATTTTACATTTGAATTTATTTTTGAATATATTACTTTATTTAGAAAAGTTAATTCTTTTTTAGAAGGTTCGAAAAATCAATTAACAAATCAATTAACAACTGAATTATCACAAATTAAGATTTATATTTATAATAGAACTGAAAATTTAACTGAAAATGAGGTTAATTCAAATTCAAAAGAGAAGGTAATTAATTTATGTTCAATTTTTATAAAAATTTTGCCTTATGAAGAAGAAAATCAATCAATAATTTTTGAAGGAATGTATTTAAATTATATTAATGCATGTTATAAATGTAATAAATTAGAAAAAAAAATTTTTGCAATGAATACTTATAATTCAATAATAAAATCATTAGATCCATTAGGTCAAAAAATTTCAGAAAAAATATTAGATTGTTCAAAAGATAGATATATTAAATATATGAAATTACATTCTTTATCAGTTTCATTAGTAAATATTAAAATATTAGATTATATACTTGAAGAAAATGCTCATCAAGAATTAATTAAAAGATCTCTTCCAATTATTAATTTGTTATATATTGAAAATTTTACTTTAAAAGATATAGAAATTGAAACTATTATTGATAAAAGAAAAAAAATTATTGATTGTTTATTTACTAAATTAATTAATGTTGAAAAAAATGATGAAATGGAAAGTCAAATTATAAAAGATATTATTTCAAAATTATCTTTATTTTTATATGAAGATGATAGAGATTATACATATCAATTAATAAAAAAATATATTATAGAAAGAGAAATTACAAAAGATAATATTACTTTAATTAAAGAATATACTATTAATTATTTAACAAATGCAAAAATTGAAATTGTTAAAGATGAAAATAATAATGAAATACATTTTAAAGATATTCCATTTAATGAAAAACAATTTTTAGGAATTCAAATAATATGGGATTATTTATTAGATGATTATTATAAACAAAAAGATTTTAAAAATAATTTAATTATTATTGAAATGATTGAATGTTGTATAAATGCAATTGTAGAAATTTTTAATTTAACAACAATGAATGATAATTTAAGAGATAATATCTTAATGAAAATATTAAATAATATAAATTTAAATCATAGTAATGTACAATCATATTTTTTATTAAAAAGTTTACTTCAAAATTCAAGAAATTCAAATAGATTTCATCAAAGATTAAAACATATTCATGAAAAAAATAATATTTTTGATTTAATTGTTGATGATTTAACTAATTATTTTATGAAAGTAGATTCAATTGAAAATAATAATGAAGAAAATAATAATATAAATGATTTTGCTAATACTATTTTTCAAGGTTTTTATCCTCATTCAATTAATATTGAAATAAGAATTGAATTAATTTTTATCTTATTAAATAAAGAAAGAAATTTAGAATGGAATTTTAATAATTTTTTAGTTTTCTGGAAATGTATTAATCAACAGAAATTTTCAAAAGAAATTTTTTTTAAAATTCTTTTTAATAATATAAATAATCTTTCATATAATTTTCGAAGTACATTATTTAAATCAATTTTCTTAAATGAAAAATTATTTGCAATTGAAGATTTATATTCATTTAATTTATTTAAAAAATTAATGCTTGAAATTAATATTTCAAATGGTGTTTTTTTTTATATAAATAAAAGTGAATTGAGAGTAAATAAAACATCAAATAATGAAATTATAGGATTAAATAAATTATGGGAAGTATTAATTAATAATAAAAATATTGAAGTTCAAAATGAAATTTCTTCTTTTTTAGCAGACATATGTTTAAATGTTAAAAATCCAAATTCAAATGAAGCAATAACTTTTTGGTCTAATTTTATTAGTGAATTAATTTATTATTTAAATAAATCAATTGGTAATGATATTAAAGAAAAAAATAATAATAATAATCAAATAAATGAATTAAATAAAAATCAAATCCCAGAAAAAATATTTGATAAAAATGAAAATGAAGAATTGAAAAAAGAAAAAGAAAAATTAGAATCAGAACAATTAGAAAATATAAAATCTCCAGAAATAAAAAATATAGAAGAAAAAGAACCAGAAATAAAGAATATAGAAGAAAAAGAATCAGAAGAAAAAAAAGAAAAAGACTCAGAAACAATAAGTGAAAAAAACACAGATAACACATCTCAAATATCAGAAAATCAAAAAACAGAATTAAATGAAATAGGAATAAAAGGATTAATAAATTTAATAAATAAAATATATCAAAAATTTGGTCAACAAGGAAAAATTGCAACAGAACTTTCAAATTTATCATCAAATTCAGATTCAATAGAAACAAATAAATACATATCATTTCGTTTTACAAATTCAGTTGATAAACAAAAATTTAGAACAAATGTTTCATATAATGATCAATTTTATATTTTAAGATATAAAATTTCATATGCTTTTGATATTCCTTTAAATACAATTCAATTTGAATATGAATATAAATCAGATAGTGGTACAATTTTATCTAAAAAATTTGATTTATCAAATGATTTTGATTATTTTAATCAATCAATTGTTGGTAATAAAAAATATGATCCTACTCAAGTTTTAGATATTATTATTAATATTATTGAAAATCCTATTATTGAAGCTAAAAATAATCCTAAATTCTTATTAAATTCAATTAGTGAATTATATAAAATTTTATCTAAGTTACTTAAAGATAAAAATAAATCTTATATTTTAGATGTTTGGAATTTATTAAAAGATGATCTTGATAAAAATGAAGATTTGAATTTAAAAATGAAAAATTATATTATGGATATTCATGAAGATTTTAAAAGTGATGTTGATTATATTTTTGATTTTGAGAATTCAAGTTTTTATTATCAAAGTTATGTTTTATCACATTTAAAATATGTTTTAGATAAAAATAAAGAATTTCAATTATTTTTAGAACAATTTGTTCAAAGTAAAGTTTGGACTGAAAAAATTGTAGATGTTATTAAAAATTATTCTGTTAAAATTTCTGAAGAAGATATGAAAAATTGTGATATTAAAGAAAAAATTGAGTTATTACATACTTTAGATAATTTTATTAATATTTTTAAATTATTAATTCCATTAGAAAAAGAACAAATTATTAATTTAATAGTATCAAAAATTTTACAATTTATTAATGATATTTTTTATAATTCAATTAAAGGAGAAATAAAAGGTGATTTATATTATGAAGAATTTAACTCTATTGAAATGTTACTTCAATTAATGTGTGAAGAAACTATTTTTACAAAGATAATTCATAATATATTAGAAATAGAAAAAGAAAAAGAATTATTTGTTAATATTTTAACTGATGGTTTAATATTATCAAAAAATAATTTGATTAAAGAAGAATTTCAAAAATTTATAGATAAAATATATAAAGATGATTTATTATTAAAAGAAAAAGATTTAAAATTATCATTTTCAAAATTTTTATTATATTTTATATTATCAGAAGAAACATTAAATCACTTATCAGAAATTTCACAAAAAGAAGAAAAAGGTACATTTGATATTTATTTTGAAGTATGTGATAATTTAATAGAAAAAATATATCCTTTAAAAATTGAATTTGATTATAACACATTTATAAATAAAGTATTAATTCCTAAAATATTATCAAAAGATTCAATTAAAGAAGAATTATTATCAGGATTTTTCTTAATAATATATTCAATATCAAAAAATATAGAAATAACATATGATGATATAGAAGGAAAAAAATTTGATTTTGGACATTATCTTTTTTTTGATTTATTATATAGTAAATGTAAAGAAGAACCATTAACATCAGATTCAATAATAATAAAAAATAAAAGTACTTTCAAAAATGCTTCAAATTTATTAACTTATTTAATAATTAATGATGAGAAAAAAAGAAAAGAAATATTAACTAAATTATATCAATATAATAGTCTTCAATTTTGGAAAAGTTCCAATTATTCAGATTGGAAACTTTCTTTTGAAGATGATATAAAACAAAATTTTGTGGGATTAAAAAATTTAGGTTGTACTTGTTATATGAATAGTTTATTTCAAATATTATTTTTTATTCCATCATTTAGAGAATCACTTTTAAATTCAGAATGTAAAGAAGAACAAAAAAATGCATTATATCAATTAAAAAATGTTTTTAATCATTTAAAATTTAGTAATTCACAATATTTTATTCCAGTAGATTTTACTAAAAATTTTGATAATACAGAATTAAATATAAGAGAACAAATGGATATTGATGAATTTTTTAATTTACTTTTTGATAAATTAGAAAATCATTTACAAGGAACAAATAATGAAAATTTAATAAAATATTTTTTTCAAGGTAGAAATACAGACGAATTAATATTTCAAGAAAATTGTAATCATCATCGTAAAAATGATATTTCTTTTTATTCAATTCAATTACAAATAATGAATAAAAAAAATATTTATGAATCATTAGATTCAATTATTGATGGTGAATTAATGAGTGGTGATAATTCGATTTTTTGTCAAGAATGTAATAAAAAAATTCCTGCAATAAAACATCAAAGTTTTAAAATTTTACCAAGAATGTTAATTTTTGTTTTAAAAAGATTTCAATTTAATTATAATACAATGACAAAAATAAAAATAAATGATTATTATAAATTTCCACTTGATTTAGATATGACAAATTATACTTCAGAATATTTAAATAATAAAGATAATTTTGATAAAAATAAAGTTAATAATATGTATAAATTAAAAGGAATTGTTGTTCATTCTGGAAATTGTGAAGGAGGACATTATTATTCTTATATTTTTGATAATAATTCTAATCAATGGTTTGAATTTAATGATTCTAATGTTAGAAAATTTGATATTGAAAATTTAGAAAAAGAAACTTTTGGAGGATTTGAGAGTTTTGGTAATAAAAATAATGAAAAAAAAATTCCTTTAAGTAGAAATGCTTATTTGTTATTTTATGAAAAAGTTGATAAAAGTAATTGTGAAAATTATGATAAAGTTGAAATTGTTAATGAAATTTCTAAAGTTATTAAAGAAAAAAGTATTGCTAAAAAAGTTAATCAAAATGTTTTTCATTATCATTTAGAAAAAATTATTTTTTCTATTGAATATCATAGATTTATTTTACAATTTTTAACTAATCTTTTAAATTTATCTTTTAAAGATAATCAACTTTTAAATTATATTCCTTATTTTTCAAGAACAAAAGATGAAAATATTGTAAATAAAGATTTATTAAAAATAAGAAAAAATGCAATTGGTTCTAATTTAATAAATTATATTAATTCAAAACAAATAGAAATAATAAATCAACAAAAAAATATAAATAAACAAATTAATTTATCAGAAGAATTTAAATTAGATGATAATATTTCAATGTCATTTCAATTTCTTTTATTATACTTTTTTAATGTATTAGTAAGAGCAAAAGATAAAAATTATTTAGGAGGAACAATAGACTTAATAAAATTTTGTTTAAATGAATTTAAAGAATGTTCTGAATTTTTAATAGAAGAATTTTGTGATTATACAACATTAATGGAATATATAGTAAATTGTCCAATTTTTGAAATAAAAAAAATATTTGTTGGTTTATTATATTGTGCAATGATAAAAATATATAATTCAGAAACAATAAATAATAAACTTAAAAATATAAATAATAATAATATTTCAAATTCAAATATAAATGAAAATCAAAAAGATAATAATATTCAAAATAATAATATAATTGATGAAGAACTTGATGATAGACCAAAAACAGAAAGACCAAGTCGTTCATTTTTAAGTTTTTTTTCAGCATTAACATCATCATCAAATAGAAATTTACCTTCAATAGAACAAAATGTAATAAATCATCTTGAATCAATACACATTCCAAAATTATTATTAAAATTTATTAATAATGTAATTTGTTTAATTAAAAGAATAAATGATGATAAAAATTGTATGTTTTTATATTATATTTTATATAGATTTTCATTAATTTCTCCTTATACAAAAGATCATTTAATAACAAAAATTCCAATTTTAACTTTTTTAATATATCATCTTTTTCCAAAATATTCTGAAAGAAATATTCCAGATAATTTTACTTTAAAAGTTAATATTGAATTAATTAATCCAGAACATAATATTTTAGCTCCTATGAAAAGTAATGAAGTTGGAAATGTTTTATCAAAAGATAAAACTATTTATTATAAAAAAGAAAATTATATTAAATTATTATTATTAAATTTAATGACTGGACAAAGGGCAAATTCAAAATTAGAATCTTGTTATGATTTTAATAATTATCAATTTTCAGTTGAGTTATTTAATGGAATGGACAATAAACAATATGCAGAAATGTTATCTTATTTAATTAATAAATCTTGTCATAATGATTGGGGTATTGTTAAAAAAATAAATGAAATATTTATGAAAATTATTGAAGGAAATGATTATGATAAATTAGATAATATTATGCTAATTTTTAAAAGATTTATTGTTGATATTAATGATGATAAAGATATGCAAATTAGTAGAATTAAAAATGCTTTAAAACAATTTTTTAAAATTATGAATAATAATTATAAAATTTATACTCATTTTGATTATTGTAGTAAATTTATTATTAGTTTATTTATTTTAAATAATGAAAAAATGTTTGAATATATAGATTATTTTCATTCAAATTTGGAAAAAATTAAAAAATGGTATGAAGATAATAAAGAAATATCAAATATGAATTCTATTGATGGAATGCAAATGTATAAAAATTTAAATAGTCAAAGAGAAAATATTAATACAAATAGTAAAAGTTTTAAAGATAAAGTTACACAGAATGCAATTAAAATAATTAATATAATGGAAAATCTTAATAAAAGTATATTTTATTTATTAATTTTTTTTTTTAGAAATTGTTGTTCCTCTTGATTTTGAATTTGATAGATTTGTTGATTTTACTGATTTTAAATTTTTAACAAATGATATAATTATATATTGGTAAGATAAAAAAATTTTTAATATTATTTTTAATTAGTGGAAAAACTGCAACTATTAAAGAACATTTAGATGAATTAATTAATATTAAATATAATGATATAACATCAGATAATAAAATCTGGGTTGAAACAGACAATACTAAAATAAAACTAAAAGAATTATATGCTCCAGAATCAAATAAAATTAACTAATTTATTAAATTATTAGTTTATATTTAAAAGTTTTTTATATTTAAATTTTTTATCCCTAAAAAAAACTTTATAAAAAAAAGAATTATAAAAAAATAACAAAAAAAAAAAAATAAAATAATTATATGTCATCAACACCAACATCACAAAATATATATTCAGTAATAAACAATTTAGAATCAAAATTAAATAGAAGAGGACAAATAATTGAAGATGGAAATTACAATGAACAACAATATCAAGAAATAAGACCAAATACAACAAATATTATAAATACACAATATGAAATAAAAACTACAACACCAATTGATATAAATACAGAAACTCAATTTATTCAAATTCCAATTGAAAGACTTGTTGATGCTAATCAAATATCAATTAATGATCCAAATATGTATCTTACTCATCCTCAACAAATTTTTACTCAAACTCAAACTGAGTTTAATTCACCTAGAAATGATTATTATATTAAAAAATTAATTAAAGAAGAATTTCAAAATCTTATTAATCCTTATCAAAATGAAATACAAAATAATTATAATATTTTAAATGATAAAATTAGTAAAATTCAAATTCCTGATATTGAAAAAATTTTACAAAGTCAAAAAGAAAATAATATTAATCCAAATGATTATATGTTAAAAAATGAATATGAAAATAAAATGGATCAAATTAATAATAAATTTGATAAATTAAATACATATTGTGATCAATTAAAAGATGCTTTGGAAAGAATGGAAAGATTAAATAATGAAAAAGTTGATTATGAATCAATGATAAATGAACTTGATGATAAAATAAATGAATTAAATAATAAAATTAATAATTCAAATACAAATATAAATTCCGTTAAAAATGATCTTCAAATACAAATTGATAATTTAAGAAGTTTAATTCAAAATAATAATAGAGATTCTAAATATGATCTTTTGACTTTAGAAAATAAAAAGATTAAAAATGATTTTAATAATTTACAAAATGATTTTTTTAAATTAAAAAATCAAATTGACCCTGATACACTTCAAAAAATTGATTTAAAACAATTAGAAAAAATTGATTTATATGATTTAAGTAGAGCTGATTTAAGTTTATTAAATGATTTAAAAAATGAATTGAGTCAAATTGAAAACTTAAAAAATAATTGTAATGATTTATATAGAAAGCAAAATGAAATTGGAAATAAAATTTTAGGTTTAGAATCTAATATTATTAATTTAAATTCAAATAATAATTTGAATAAAAATAATTATAATGATTTAAAATATGAAATTGAAAATTTAAAAAAAAATTTAGAAAATATAGAAAAGAATAATGAAGAAAATAAAAAGAATGATTATAATTTTATAGATATGGAAAAATTAAATTCATTTGGTAATGATTTGAAGTCACAAATTGATAATGATTTGATTAAGTTAAATAATGATATAAATGATTTAAAAAAACAAAATATTGAATTACAAAATAAATTAAATATAGATACTTTATCAAAATTAAAAGTAAATGATTTAAATAATCTTCCATTTAATGAAATTAGAAATTTAAATTATCAAAATATAAAGGAAATTCCAAATTTAAAAAATGAAATTAATAATATTAAAAATTTATTTAATAATTATTCTACATTACAAGATAATCAAAATTTAAAAAATCAAATTAATCCATTAGATAAAAAAATAAATGATTGTCTTCAAAAACAAAATCAACTTGAATTAAGATTAAATGCATTTAGTGCTAATATGTTATCACAAAATAAAAATGATGATAATAATAAAATATCTTCAAATGAATTTTTAAATTTACAAAATGAAATTGATTACATTAAAAAATCTATTGAAAATAATGAAAATAATCTTAAAAATAAAAATTTATCAGATGCTCAAAAATTTAATTCTCTAGAATCAAAATTACAATCACATATTGATAATGATTATAAAAGACTAAATAATGAATTACAACAATTACAAAATGAATATTATAAATTAAAAAATTCATTAAATATTGATTCATTATCAAAATTAAGAATTGATGAATTAAATACTTTAAAAATAAATGATTTAAATAATATAAATTTCCAAGAATTAAAGCAAATTCCAAATTTAAGAAATGAAATAAATTCACTTAAAAATTCAAATACTTTAATAAATAATCAATTAAATAATATTCAAAATGAAATACAATTATTAAGTCAAAATAATAATAAAAATAATAATAATGAAGAATTAAATAATTTACTTTCTAATCATTTACAATCTATGCAACAACAACCTCAATTAGATCAAAGGACAATTGATAACTTAAAAAAAATAGATTTAGATTCCCTTTCAAAAATTGATTTAGATTCTTTATCAAAATTAAATATAAAAATTTTAAGTGATATTGATTTAGAATATTTAAAAAAAATAGAAAGAATGGCACAAAGAACTGATGATGAGAATAATAAATTATTTTCAATGTTTAAAAAATATGATAAAAAATATAAAGAACTTGATAATAAAGTTGACGATTTTGAGAAAAAATTATCTAATGAAGAATTATTTAGTAAAAATATGCCAAATATTAATGAAGGTTATATGAATGTATTAACAAATCAAATTACTAAAAATGAAAATGATATTAAAGAATTAAGAAAAGATATTGAAATTATTAAAGAACTTTATGAAACTGATAATAATCAACAAAAAAATATTGATGATAATTAAATTTTTTGATTTTGAAAAAAATAACATTTTATAATTATATTTAAGTTTTTAATAAAGAATTTTTACTTTTTAAAAAAACTTTTTATGTATAAATATAATTAAAGAAAAATTTTTTATTTATCAGAAAAATAATATGAAATATTTTTCATATTACTTTCATTATATATTTTACCTAATTCTTCATTTAAATTTCTTTCAGTTTCATTTTCTAAATCATTATTATCTAAAATAATATTATTATTATTATTTTTTCTGATAAATAATTCTTTTTTATTAATCTTTATTTCATTATTATTATTTTTCCCAATTAAATGATTTTTAATATTTTCAATTTCATTATTTTTTTTATTTAAAAGACAATTAATCTTATTATTTCTTTCATTAGATTTTTCTTTCATTTTCATATATTGATTTTGAAAATTTTCAACTTCAGAAAAAATATTTTCAAAATTTTGAACAATTTGTGAATTAATTTTACTATTATTAATATTACTCATTGAATTATTACTTTGTATAGAATTAGTTCTATTTGTAGTAGAATGTTTTGAATTAAAACTTTTATTTATATATTTATTATTTGATTCATATTTATTATGATTTTTATTATTTCTTGCATTTGTTTTTTTTCTTGCTGTATTATCCACACTATTATATTTAAAATTTTCTTGAAACTCAGTACTATCATTTAAAAAATTATTATTATTATTATTATAAATGTCATTTTTTTTATTTGTTGAATATTCATTAATATTTTCATTAAAAGAGTTTTCATTATCTAATTTATTATTCATATTCATAAATGAATCTGCTTTTTTTATATAACTTATATCATTTGAATTTAATTGTATATTTTTTGGTGTTTGATGAGCAGATTTAATGGGTATTGGAATTTCATTATTTTGTTTTTCTTTTATAATTTTGATAATTTTATTATTTAATTTAGGACTAGAAATATTATTTCTATATGACTCATTTGAAATATTATTAGCCAAAGAATTATTATTTTGTTGATTATAATTAAAAGAATAATAATCTTTATTTGAATTTATATCAGTATTATTTTTATTAAAATAATTAATAGAAGTTTTTTGATTTGGAATTTTTTCTTCATAAATTATATTATTTATATCATTATTATTATTTTCATTACTATTATAATTATCATTATTATTATTATTTATATTATTTTCAATTTCTTCATTTTCATTAAATACAAAACCTTTATTTGATTTAAAAAAATTAATTAAATCATTATAATCATAATTTTTAGCATATTTTTTAAATTCAATACAAAAATTTAATATTCTATTCCTTGGACCAATTGGTATATTCATTTCTAATAAATCATCTCTTGTTAGTAAAAACAAATCATGAAATGTAATATAATTTAAATTAAATTCATTAAATAAATTTTCCAAATCTAATATTTTTAAAGTATAAATTAATTTATTATCATTATTTAAATTTGAAATATTATTTTCCTTTTTTAAAATAGGAGATTGATTTCCTATAATTTTGTCTAATTCTTTAGTTTCTTTTATATTATTTTCATCTATTGAAAAACTTTGTCCTTGTTTGGATAAAATTGCATCATTATATTTATTTAAATTATTTAATGCAATATTAAAAATATAGTCATTATTACCTAATTGAATAGGTGAACACTTTGGTTTTTTTTGATTTTGTTTATTTAATGAATTAGATTTTTCTGAAAAATTGTTTAATGATTTTGGATTTGTTAATTTCATTTTTCTTTCTCCTTTATATTTATTGAAGTACATACTTAAGTTTAAATTAAACTAAAATTAATTAAAATGCATTTTTTTAATTTTTTTAAATTATATTTTAAAATAAAATTTAAAATTAATTAGATTATCATAGACAAGTGAATTTTTATAATACATCTTATATTTATAATATAAATAAGAATATATGAAAAGAAAAATAAACTTATAATTTATTTTTCATAATTGCTTCTTGCTTTAATATTCTTCCATAAATAGTAGGGACATTATTAATTTCTTTTTTATTTTTATAAAAATTATTATTATTTAAATTAGAATAATAATTTTTATAATTTATATTTTTAATTTGTTTATTATTAATATTATTTTTATTTTTGTTAAAAAAAATATCATCATTTATTACTTGATTACAATTATTATAATTCCAATTATTTAAATTAAATGATTCAAAATCATCATCATCAAAATCTCCTAAAGTAAAATTATTAATTGGTTCTATTTCATTCCAATTAATAGGATTACTTGCTAATAAATTATATGCTAAATTTCTAATTTCAGGAGATAAATTTTCATAATTTATAATTTTATTTTTATAATTCTGTTTTTGAATTATATTATTATATAATAAATTATCATAATCATCCTCATTTAATTTTTCATAAACTGTTGGATCAATATTTTTTTTACAATCTTGTTTTTTATGACTTTGACTTCTTTTTAATTTTGGTATTTCTGATATTTTTTTTTTATTTTTGTTTTTATTTGTTAAAATACTATATGATAAATTTAAATTATTTTGATAATTTTCATCATAGTAATTATTAAAAGTTGATATATTTGATGTTTGTTTTGTTATCATTGTCCCATCTAAACTTGAATTATATTTTATTGATTTTGATTTATTATCTTCCATTTTTTTTATTATAATAAAAATAAATAAATAAAAAAAGTATTTAATTTAATTTTTTCTTATGTATAATTTTATATAATATATCTTTATCTTTTTGTAATTTTATTATAGTTTTTTGATCTTGTTCAATTTTACCTTCTAATTCTTTTATTTTATTTTCACATTCCATTCTTTTTTGTTCTTCAATAAATAAATGTGATGAAAGTTGTAATAAATTTTCATCTTTTTCTTCATTAATTCTAGTTAAAACTTTATTTGAAATAACACTATCTTGAACTGCTTTATTATTTTTTTTTAAAGCATTTAATAATTCAGAATTTTTATATGATGTTTCTATATTTTTTTCATTTAAAGATATATTTTGCATTTTTCCTCTTACAATATCTTTATTTAATTGAATATTTTGTGATATTACTTCATTAAATTTTTGTTCTAATTCATTATATTTATATTCTAATGTGGCTAATTTATTATTAGTTTCTGTTAATTTAATTTTTAATGAATGATTATCTGATTTTATTTGTTCATTTTTATTTTCTAATTCAATTTTTTGTTTATATAAATCAGTTATTTGAGTTGAATAATCTTTTATTTGTTCATTTGTCATATTTTTTACTACTAAAATTGGTTTTATTTCTTCATTTTCTTCTTTTGAATTTTCATCTTTTATAGAATTTGCTTTACTTGTATTAAAATAATATTGTTTTAAGAAATTATTTTCATTTATTAATTTTGTTATTTCATCTAATTGAAATACATTTTCTTTTTTTAATAATAAATTATCATTAGTTAATGCTTTTTCTTTTTTATAATCTTTTTTTGGTTCTTTTTCTATTATATTATATTGTTGTTGATAATATTGAATTTGTTCTTTTAATTCTATATTTTCTTTTTGTAATATTAAATTTTCATTTGCATTTTTATCATTGTTCATCTTATTAATATTTGTAAAATTTTGATAATAATTTAATTGATTTTCATATTGATATATTAAGTCTTTTAATTTTTGATTTTCATTTTTTAATTTTTCAAAATTTAATTCAATTTCTTTTATTCTATATATTTTATTATCATTTTCACCTGAAATATTTTTTAATTGTTCATTTAATATTTGATTATTTTTATTTTCATTTTCAATTTTTAAATTTGCATCATCTAATTCTTTATTTAAACTTTCATATTTTTTATGATAAATATCTTTTATTTCATCATTATTATTTTCATTATTAACTTTTTTAACTTCTTTTTTTTTTGCTTTTTCAGTTGATAATTCAATATGAAGTAAATTAATACTTTTTTTTAAATCATTATTTTCTTCAATTAATGATATTATTTTTGATTCTAATTCACAATTTCTTTTTCCATAAAAATTTATTTGAGACATTAATTTATTTAATGTTTCTTCATTATTATTTTCATTATTTGAATTTGTTTCTACAGATTCTATTGGAATTTTAATATTATTTAATTTTGTTCTTAAAGTGTTTATTATAGATTCTAATTGATTTATTTCACTTTTTTTAAATGACATTTGTCTTTTTAAATCTTCATACATTTTATTTGTATTTGTTATATTTTTTATTAAAGTTTCTTTTTCTTTTTCTAATAAATTATTTCTTAGTCTTTCTTCTTTAAATTTTTCATCAATTTGATATTTTATATATATTAATTCTTCAAATTCTTTTTCTTTTTTTATACATTTTTTACAAACTTTATTATAATTAATTGTTTGTACTCCTGAATTTTGTTTAGTAATTATTTTTATATCATCATTACTATCTGATTTAATTGATTTTGATTTTTCATCCTCCATTTTTTTTTAATAAACAAAATTTTAAAAAATTTAAAAATAAAAATACATAAAATAATTTTCTCTTTTCACTACGTCAAACCTTAATTTACTTATATACAAAATTCCACAAAATTAAATTTTATAAAAAAAAAACAAAAAAACATTAAAACAATAATGAAAAAAATTCTAATATCTCTCTTAATAATAACAACAACATACTGTACATATCCAATAGCAATATTTCATGGTATAGGAGACAATTGTGAATGTCGTAATAAAACAAACTTGATACCTTTATTAAAAAAAGATATAAATACTCATATAGAATGAATAGAAGTAGGAAATGGTTTCTGGACATCAATAATAGAAAACTTTGAAACTCAAGCAAAATTAGGTTGTGAGAATATAAAAAAAAATCCTCATTTTCAAAATAAATTTAATTTAATTGGTATATCACAAGGAGTTTTATTAGCAAGATACATAATTGAAAAATGTGATATTAAAGGAGAAATTGTTAATTATTTATCTTTTGATGGTCCACAACAAGGAATTGGTCAATTACCAAAATTATATTGTGGTAAATTTTGTGAGTTTTTAAATCATATTACTAAAAATTTAGTTTATAGTGATTTTATTATTAAAAATTTAGGCCCTAGTTCTTATTATAAATTTAGATGGGATCAAAAATTATATTTAAGTAAAAATACTTTTTTAAAAGATTTAAATAATGAAGGTGAGATTAAAAATGAAGAATATAAAAAAAGAATGGTTAAATTAAATAAAGTTATGTTAATTAGAGGAAAAAGAGATACTGTTATTACACCAAAGGAAAGTTCTTGGTTTGAATTTTATGATAAAGATGGTAAAAATCTTGTTAAATTAGAAGATAGTGACTTTTATAAAAAAGATTTTATTGGGATTAGACAGTTAAATGAACAAGGAAAAATTTCTTTTGTTGAATTTGAAGGTGAACATGTTTTTTTTACTATGGAAGAATATGAAAAATATGTTAGAGATTTCTTTTTAAATGATGGTGATGATAATAAAAATTAAAGTATTAATTTTATATTTAAGTGTTTTTTTTTTATTTTAATTATTTGTTTTCAAAAAATTAATTTTTTTATTTTTAATTTTTTCATATTTAAATTATTTTTATATTTTTATTATATTATGGAGTATTAATTTTATCTAATTTTGCATTTTCTTTTTGTTCTTTTTTTTTCTCTTTTTTCATTAATTTAAAATATTTTTTAAAATCAATATTTTCATTATCTCTTAACCAATCAAACTGATCTAAAGGAAAAATAAATTCAATATCATCAACATTTAAATTAGGTTTATCAAATTTAACATTATTAATACCATTATTAGATAATTCTTCTAAAATTCTTTGATTTAATTTATCTAAACTAGAATATAAATACCCAGCATAATAATCATAATCAGGATGATTTTCTCCATTTTGTGAAGAAGCCTTAATAGGAATTTTCCAAATAGGACCATAAAAATATTCTAATAAACAAATTGAATATTTTGGTATTGGTAATTTTAAATTTCTAATAAAACCATAATCTAAATTATCAGTTAAAAAAGAAGGATAAATTGATTTAGGCCAAAATAATATTTTTTCTTTTGGATCATATCTTCTCATATAATTATCTTTACATTTATAATAAATATATAAATCTCCAACTGGTTTTTCTTCAAATATTACTTTTAATGATATTCTCCATTTTGTTTCTGATTTTTTAAATTTTGTGTTTTTTGAATATAAAGTTCCTGTTGTTAATTCTATTTTATATTTTGGATTATCTAATTTAAGAGAAAGTATTTTTTCATAATCTTCTATTAAAATTCCAAAATCAAAATCGTAATCATATGGTATTATGTCTTTATTTCTTATACAACCTAAAAGTGTTCCATACATTAACCAATGTTTTATTTTGTTTGATTCTAATAAATTATGAATGTATTGAATATGAGAAAATATTTCTTCTGTTGTTGGTATGTTGTTTATGTTTATTAAGTTTTCTAAGTCATCCATAATATATGCTTTATTTTTTTCATTTTTTTATTTTATTTTATTTTTTGAAATTAAATTTATTTTATTTATATTAATTGTTTTTGTTTAATATTAAAAGTTTAAATTAGTTTAAATTAATTTATTTGACTTTTGTTTTTTTTATTCAAATTCTAATTCTGTTATTTCTCTCTTTCCCCTTTTAATTACGTTTTTCAATTGATTAATTGAAAAAACAAATTTTTTACAATCTTCTAAATCAGTAAATTCAATAATTAAAAAGTCATTACTTTTTTTTTTCTTTTCATTTAAATATAAATAATCTAATGTAGCAATACTTGTTTTTTGTTTAATATTTATAGAAATAATATCTTTAATATTAATTATATCCAATTTTTCAAATTGAAAATCTTTTTGTAAAACTCTATAAATTTCTAAATTTCCTTTTTTTAAAATTAATACAATTTGATTATCTTTTGTAAATTTTTTCTTATGAATTTCAAGTAATAAACAAGCACTAACATTATAATTTGATTCTTGTACCATTTTATTAAATAAACTAATATGAAATCTTTCTCCTTTTGGTTCATTATCAATTTCACTTTCTTTATTTTTAATATCATTATTTTTAATATTATTATTATCATTATTTGAAGATTCAATAATTTCTTTTTTTTTATCATTTTTAAATAAACCTTTTATTTTCTTAATAAAAAAATTAGAATTTTTATTTATTTTTTTACATAAATCACAATTAGGATCATGATTTAATAAACTAATTTTATATTTAAAACTCAATTCATGAATTGCATTAAATCCACCATAAGCAAAAGAAATATATGGATAATTTGATTTTAACATACAAATAAGTGTTTTTTTTAAATTATCATATTCCTTTAATTTAAATTTCTTTTTTTTATTTATTTTTTTAGTTAATTCAGTATTTAATTCTTTTTCTACTTTTGATTGTATTTGAAAATATTTTAATTGATTATCATTATCAATTTCTGTATAATAATCATCTTCAAAATCATTAAAATAATTTGTTTTTGAAGTTAATAAAATTATATGATATAATCCTTTATCTTTTTGAAATCTTTCTGTTAAATTTTCTGCTAAATTTTCATCTTTTAATTCTTTTTGTTCTAACATAATCATTTGAGGTAAAAATCCAGTTTTTTCATTTTCTTCTTCAAAAGTACCAAATTCTAATATTCTTAAATCAATAATAATATAATTTAACTTATTTGTTAAATAAAAATTACAAAATTCACAATTTATTTTATTATTATTACTATTATTATTATTTTTATTTATATCATCATCATCATTTATATTATCACAATATTCATCAGGACATTTTACATTTGGATAACATATATAAAAAATTTCTTTCGGAAAAATTGGCATTGTTATTAAAGATTCAGGTTTAATAATTTCATAACATTTTTGTAATTCATTTGAATGCATTTTATATATTTGAAGATGATTAACTAATATTCTAAAACTATGAGGAGTATTTTTTCTTAATTCAAAAGCAATATCAATAATTTCTTTTAATTCATCAATAGAATCAATTGTTAATTTTGTAATAATTGCAGGAAGAATTGTAATGTCAGAATTTATAATTTCTTCACTATTATATTTTAAAAAAGCAACTATAAAATAATAAATAAATAAAATATCATTATTAGTTATTAAAATATCCCATAAATAATAAATAATATTTAAAGTTAATTTATGTGCCATTAAAGTTAAAAGTAAATTTGTTGCATACATTTCAGGAGTAATTAAAGCATTATCAAAAATATTATAAATTGTTGGTTCATGATATTTTAATAATAAAGTTGTTACATTTAATGAACTTTTTAATGAAAAAAAAGTCTCTTTTTCATAGAAATAATTTGGAAGAAATCTATTTATTAATCCTTGAATTAAATTATATAATTCTGATAGTGAAATTTTTATTTTATATTTTAATAAAATAAAAGGAGCAAAAATTTCATTTAATCCTTGTTTATAAAATATATTTTGTTCTTTACAATAATATGTTAAAAAGAATTCTAAATATTGTGTAAATGAACTCATTAAATTTGATTCTCTTACTTTTGTTCTTTCAATATCTTTTTTTATTTGTTCTTGAAATGAAAGATCAAAATTTACTATTAATATTTTACAATCATCATTTAATTTATTTGGAACATATTTTAATAATATATTTTCCCATTTTGCTATTTTTTCTTGAGTTATATTTGAAAATATTTCGTCTGGATTTTCTTTTATTAAATTTTCATAATAATTTGGTGGAATTAAGTTTTTAACTTTTTTTTTATTTACTATATTTTCCATTAAAAATTTTATTTAATATTAACATCTTCCATATAAAAAAATTAATTATTTTTAAATGATTTTTTTTAAAATGAATTCAAAAGACAATAATGTTTATTTTAAATCATTTAATTTTTTAAGTTATATATAAAATATTTTTGAAAAAATTTTTAAAATTATAAATATAACATTATAATGTTGGGGATTGGG
>JAEEGK010003517.1_pt1 | contig 38940 bp, 32 predicted proteins | sample 8958771 | NCBI WGS metagenome assembly JAEEGK01 (sample SAMN16246547, study PRJNA631951) | gut metagenome | biome: gut microbiome; feature: rumen; material: SC-attached | host: Bos | place: Iran: Karaj | collected 2018-10
TAAGTAGTTAAGCCGTTACTATGCTCAACTGTAATCTCAATGACAAAGTATTGGCTTAACTACTATCCGAAGGATGAGCGAAGCGATGACTACTTAACTTCTTAACTACAAAGAAAACATGCGAAACTTCAATTAATTAAAAAAAACAAAATTCAAAATTGCGCTAACCAATTAAGCCCCCTCCCTCTTGGGCAATCGCGGAATTGTAGCGATTGGGGAGCTATGCGACGGAGGGCAAGGGGCGGGGGAGAGGCTGATGAAAATTATAAACAGTATAGATGATCCGGCAGTGGCACCATACGCCACGCTGACGGAGGCTCAGCTGCGAAATAGGCTTGAGCCGGAGAAGGGTATATTCATAGCCGAGAGCCCTAAGGTGATAAAGGTGGCACTGGAGGCTGGGTACCAGCCGCAGTCGTTCCTGTGCGAGGAGAAACATATAGAGGGTGATGCCAAGGAGATCCTGGCTATGGCAGGCGAGGAGGTCCCCGTCTATACGGGTTCAAGGGAGTTGCTGGCACAGCTGACCGGCTATACCCTGACACGTGGCGTGCTCTGCGCTATGCACCGACCCGCCCCCCGTCCGCTTGCGGAAGTCCTGAAGGATGCACGCAGGGTGGTAGTGGTACACAGCGTGTGTGACACCACCAACATAGGAGCTATCTTCCGTTCGGCGGCTGCCCTGGGCATGGATGCTGTGCTGATGACCGAGGATGCCTGTGACCCGCTGAACCGCCGTGCCGTAAGGGTGTCTATGGGTAGTGTGTTCCTAGTGCCCTGGACGTGGATTCCAACAGGCGTAGAGGGCTTGCAACAGCTGAACGACTTAGGCTTCAAAACCGCCGCCATGGCACTTAGGGATGATAACATTGATATTGATGCGCCTGAGTTGAAGTCAATAGACCGACTGGCCATCATCATGGGAACAGAAGGCGAGGGCTTGCCCCAGAGCACCATAGATGCTGCCGATTATGTAGTACGCATACCCATGTATCACAAGGTTGACTCGCTGAACGTAGCCGCGGCTGCCAGCATCGCATTTTGGGAACTCAAGAAAGTGAAGAGTGAAGAATGAAGAGTGAAGAATTTGCTGCCGCGGTGAATAATTCTCAATTCTCAATTGGCGCATAGCGCCCTCAATTTTCAATTATAATGAAGATAGTAGAACTTGACGGATATGCAGCTAACCCGGGGGATTTGTCCTGGGATGGTTTTAGGGAGCTGGGGGAACTGACGGTGTATGACCGTACAGAGCCCGAGGATGTGTTGGAACGTGCCAAGGGGGCACAGGTGATACTGACTAACAAGGTGGTGATAACGGAGGAGCTGATGGAGCAGCTGCCTGACCTACAATACATAGGTGTGCTGGCCACCGGCTATAATGTGGTGGATATCCCTGCTGCACGCAGGCATGGCATCATAGTGACCAATATACCCGCGTACAGCACCATGTCGGTGGCTCAGATGGTAATGGCTCATCTGCTGAACATCACCAACCAAGTGGCTTTGCACAGCGAAGCCGTCAAGCAAGGCGAGTGGCAGCGGAACAAGGATTTCAGCTTCTCACTGACTCCCCTCATTGAACTGGACGGCAAGACTTTAGGCATTGTGGGCTTAGGGAACACAGGAACAGCTACCGCCCGCATAGCACAAAGCCTGGGTATGCGCATCCTGGCATACAGCAGCAAGAGTGCCGAGGCATTACAGCAAATGGGCATCGATAAAGCTGAGAGTTACGAGCAGCTATTCCGTGAGGCTGATGTACTGAGCCTGCACTGTCCGCTTACAGAAGAAACCAAGCATCTGGTGAATGCCGAGCGTTTGCAGCTGATGAAGCCGACGGCTATCCTGATTAATACGGGCAGAGGCCCCTTGGTGGATGAAGTAGCCTTGGCCGCTGCCCTGAATGAGGGGCGCATCATGGCGGCAGGTGTGGATGTGCTGCAGGAGGAGCCTCCACGTAAGGGAAGCCCCCTCATAGGTGCCCGCAACTGCTACATCACTCCGCACATAGCATGGGCAACGCAAGCTGCCAGAGCCCGCCTGCTGGACATCGCCTTAGAGAATATAAAGGCATTCCTTAGGGGGAAACCACAGAATGTGGTTACTCTTCTTTAGGGGCAGGGGGCAAGTGGTTAGGGGCAAGAGGATAGTTCTACACTTGTAATTCAGAATTCAAAATTATAAATTCAGAATTCAAAAATTACGCTAACCGCTAAGGTCTGATGTTTTTTACAAAAACCCAGAAAACAATGCTTCGGGTTTTAAAACAAAAACCGTGAAAACCCTTTTGTTCTGGCTGAGGCTATGCCTCTGATGCCGTGCCTGTGTTCTTTTCCTTGTAAGACAGGGTTCCACCCCTTCCGTCGCAAATGGGGATTTGCTCCCCTTTGTGGGGCCGCAGCCACATTCAGTGGCTACTTTAAAAACCCCAGTCGTCCAGATAAAAGCTCACAGCCACAACATCAATCTCTATGAGATTTCAACCAGACCAAAAGAAAAACCCCGGCTCTTTGAGCCTAAAAAACATTTTTTTGAGACTTTAGACTTTAGCAGTTATCGTTGAAAAACTGGTTTTCTCGGTTTTTCTTTTTGAAAGCTTTGATATCTGAAAGATATGTTGTGGCATTGGCAGGAAGATGGTGGAAGTTTGCTTACAGCCAGATTCATGACAATGACGGAACAAAGGCACAAAGTGCCAAAGATTTCAAAAAGGGTTTTTATGATTTTGTTTAAAATCAGAGGAATCTGTGAAATCTGCGTGAGATTAAAATTTCTGCGAATTTCCGCGAATATCTGCGTGAAAGATTATTAACCATTAATTTTGAAAAAAAATGAAAAAGGAAAATTGGAAGTTCGTCATTCAGACGATTATCGCTATCCTTACTGCGATAGCTACCAGCTTAGGTGTTACCAGCTGTATGAATTAAGAAAGAACGCCTCGGGATTCCCCGGGGCGTTTTCTTCTGTTCGGGCTGAAATCTCGCAGAGATTGATGGTGTGTCCGGGTACTGTCATCTGTCACTTACGTCTTGCAAAATGAGATAGTAAGGTAAAAAAAACTATATTATATTTGGAAGTAATAAGAAAGATTTCGCACATTTGGGGCGCATATACTAAACCTTACTTTATAATAGCGCCATTCAAATTCTGATTTGTAATAATAATAATAAAACTAAACGATATGAAACAGACAATGAGACTCTTTTTGTTGTTGGTGGCAACATCTCTATTGCCTTTTACAACTATTAACGCACAGACCGTTTGGGACGGCTCTGTTGCCGAATCTTTTGCCGGTGGAACGGGAACGCAGGAGGACCCGTACCTGATTAGCAACGGTTCAGAGCTGGCGTATCTGGCACAGATCACGAATACTGATTCTACGGATGGCAGCATGACCAGGGATAAGTATTTCAAGCTGACTGCTGACATTGTACTGAACCGTGATGTGCTGGGGGATGCCTTTGCACCCAACGGCACGCCTAAGAATCTTTGGACGCCTATAGGAGTTCAGAAAAACATGTTCTATGGCAACTTCGATGGCGGAAAGCACCGTATCTACGGACCTTACATCACCAGGTCCAATGAAATCTACTACAACGGCATCTTCGGCTATGCCAACGAAACCTATATCCACGATCTTTGTGTGATTGACGGATATATACCCGATGGTACAGGTAATGGATTCATCGTAGGACAGATGGATAACAATTCAAGGATTAGCCGTTGCTATGCCTCGGGGTGTATTGAACGAGGCAGCTATAGTGGTCTGATAGTGGGTGCCGCAACAATTAAATGCACGGTGGAACAATGCTACTCTGTTGGTTTTATTGGCAATTCATATAACTGTGGCGGTATCGTGGGCTGGGCCAGCACCACTGATATCAGTCATTGTTTCTCTCTTATAACAGCAGGAACAGGTAACTCTTATACCGGTTCATGCGTAGGGCAAATGGATTATGGTATGGGGGAGTTTCTTTATTGTGACAATAGTATATCCACCTCCAGCATAATCGGAAGGAACAATAGTGCAACAGTTAACTGGGATAATTGTAAGGGGCTTACCCCGAAGGAAATACACAAGTCCTCCTTTGCTGAGCAGTTAGGCGCACCTTTCGAGTATGTAGAGGGCGGCTATCCCTGGATTCCAGGCTTGATACGTGCTGGCGAATACTGGGGTAATGGCCAAAAGCTGACTCTGGCCGAGGTGACCAACGGCGATGGCTGCACCATACAGTTCTATAAGAACTACGACGGCGAGACTTTCTCCGGCAGGATACCCTCTGGGGACCGCCTGGACCTTGCTGCGGGAGAGACGGTATATGTACATGCCACATTGCCGGATAACAGGCTTTGGAAGCATGAAGGAGGTCTGCAAGTGATTAATATGGAAACGGGGCAGACAATAGAACCCACAATGGCGTCTGATACGCTTCTCACATTTGTATGGCCGGCTGCCGATGTTGAGGTGAAGGCAAACTTTATCGTAGGTGGCTACATCGGCAAAAAAGATGTCAATGACGGACACGATGTCTGGTGGGAGCGACATGAGTTAGGAATAATGGATGATCTGAACATAGGTGGTTTGATTCAAGACGGCAAGACCGTGTATTCATTGTTGATTCGCGGAAAGGGCGAAATGGGGGATATGAGTTCCACTTCCGTGAACAGACCGTGGGGAGTCTATTATGCTGAACTGAGTCAGATATATACCATCGACGTTGGCGAGGGCATTACCCGTATCGGTGCCCAGGCATTCAGGTCGATGTTCAACGTGGGGAATCTTATTCTGCCCAGTACGCTGAAGACCATCGGAAACAATGCTTTCTCGAGCTGTTTTAACAATGGTATGATGGCTGACAAGACTATCATGTTCCCTGCTGCGTTGGATTCTGTTGGCAGTCAGGTCTTCTATGATTGCGGACCGGCAACCGTTACTTATGACCTGAGGGCATGTAAGAACCTGACGGATTTGGGATTGGCTTTCCAAGGCGCTACAGGAACTCTTTTACTCCCATCCTCCATTGTGTCAATAGGAAGGAAAGGTACCTCGAATAATGGTATTACAGGTAACACCTATGTGGAAGTTCCAGAGAATTCAGCATTGTTTATCAATGGTACGCAGATGCTTGACGAGAACGGAATGGCAAAGATTACACAGGGCCCGCATCAGTATTTTGCATTAGAGATAAAGCCCAGCTATTATCGCGTGAATATTGATGAACTTAGCGGCGAGGGTTGCTCGTTGCAGTTCTATATGACAAAGAACACCAGCAATCAGTTGAGCAATGAGGTGAAAGTCGGCATGAAGGCCCTATCGGAAGACGAGGATGCTAAGGTGTACATCAAGTCCAATCCTGCCAAGGACTGGTTCCTGCACAAGGACTGGATTGTGGTAAGGAAAGCTGCTACAGGCGAGATTGTTCCTATAACGCAGGAGCAGCCTACTATCTTCTCGTTTGTGATGCCCGCCTGCGATGTCACCGTGTCGGCCGCTTTCAGAATCGGCGGCTACTGTGGAAGCGAGAACGGAGGTATCAATGTATGGTATGAGATTGTAGACGACGGTTTGCTCAGCAATGGCAACCCAGCCTACAAGATGATATTCAGCGGCACTGGTGCCACAATCTATTATTCGTCCAACAACCAGACAAAGCCTTGGAACACCTACAAGAATAGCATAAAATCCGTTGAATTCAAAGATGGTATCACCAACATCGGCAATTGCCTGCTCGACAACACCGGACAGTTGCGCAATGTACAACTGCCTAATACGCTGGTTGAACTGGGCGGTTATGTATTCTTTAATTGTAGCAGTGTGGGACTCATAGAGAGATGGGATTTCCCCGCTACGCTCGAGACAATTGGCGATTCACCCTTCCGTTATACAAGTCAGTCAGGGCATCAGGTAATCTTCGACATGTCAAAGTGTACCAACATGAAGTCAATCATTACCAGTGCTTTCGAATCGACCTATGGTATCAAAATCCTGCCGCCGTCGATTGAGAAGATTGCCAAGTCGGCAATGCCCTATTCTGCATCCACTGACAATAATGTGGACAACAGCATCAGGCTGGTGGTGCCCGAGGACAAGGTTGTATATGTCAATGGAATTCAGCAGATACATACTGGCGATACACTATATTTCGACTATAACAAGAGTAATGCTTCCATCGAGACAACCATTGAGATGCGTTCGGGATATCATTACGCTGTAAAAGTCGGCACAGTGACTGGTAATTCAGGCTCTTCGTTCAAGTTCTACGGAGCTTATGACGGTACGAGTCTGAGCGATGAGATTACCCCCAACACGAAAGCCCACGATGACCTTGTGGGCCAACCAGTATACATCAAGTTTAATTATGGTAATTATAAGATACTTGACGAAGATGGCCTGAGGATAGAGAACAAGAGCACAGGCGAGCGGGTTGCCCTTGATACGGTATCACTGCCCGATGCCGTCTATTCGTTCACGATGCCAAGAGCAGACGTTGAGGTGTCGGTTGATATCGTAACAGGTGGCTACTGCGGACATACTGATGTCAACAAAGGTTACAATGCTATATGGAGACTGATAGAGAACGGCATTAACGCTGATGAAAAGACAACCTATAGATTGATTATCAGCGGAGAGGGTCCGACGCGTACATACAATAACGCAGCCACACCATGGCGAAGCAACAATCCATACATTACTGAGTTGGACGTACGTGAAGGAATTACGGCTGTCAACGGCTATAACTTCTGGGGGTTGTCGGCTATCAAGAATATGGAGTGTGTCTCGTTGCCCGCATCTCTGCAAGTGATTGGAGGCGAAGCCTTTGAAGGCTGGAGCGGATTTGAGGGTACGCTTGTCCTGCCAAGCGGTGTAACAGACATAGGCCTTCGTGCATTCAGAGGCAGTCTCTTCGACCTCGACTTGTCACAGACCTCCATAAAGAGCCTTGAAACAGCACTACAAGAATGGGGCTATGCCCGTGAGGGCATGCGTGTGACGCTGCCAAAATCATTAGAATCCATAAAAGGAAACAACGTGTTCAGATCTGCTTACGTTGACCTGAGCCGCTGTACGAAGCTTACCAGTATCACTGGTGGCTATTGGTTCAGTGATTGCAAAGACGGGGAAATCATCCTGCCTGGCAGTTTTACCGGTCTGAATAATCCCATTGTGCAGTATGGTGGTTTCTACAACTGTACGTCGAAGCTGAGCATTGCCCCATTCGATGATAAGATTCTCTATATCAACGGAGAGCGCATGGAGGAAGTGGACGGCAAGGTGGATATCTCTGCCTGGATGGGACAGACTGTAGGGTTCGACTGGCGTGCGGGATTCAGTGTAAAGACAGAAACGTTGACAGGTCAAGAAGGCACGTTGCGCTACTATACCGATTATGACGGCAGCAATCCTGGCAATGAGATTCCTAATGGATACAAGGTGCTTCGTGAGGCTGATGATGTGACCCTTTATGTTCAGGCTTCATCTAATGACTATACCGTCTTCCCAGAAAACCTGAATGTGACAGCAACAATCGACGGCGTTTCGCAGACCGTTGAGGCTGAAGAGTTAAAACATAATCTCTTCCGTTTTACCCTGCCTGCTGGTGCTGTCAAGGTATCGGCTAAGTTCTCACTTGGCGGTTACTGCGGCGATTCGAGTGTGAATGAAGGTCGTGACACCCGTTGGCAGATTGATGGCAGTATGACGTTGAAGATCTACGGAACGGGCAAAGTGGACAGTCGAGAATGGGTGAAAGACAAATATCCTTGGAGAACGGTGAAGGCTATTGAGGTTTGTGAGGGTGTCACATCACTGCCAGAAAATTCATTTAATGGTGTCAACTATGGAACAGGCAACGAACAGTTAGTACCCATCACACTACCATCCACTCTTGAGGAGATTGGGGCTTTCTCGTTCAGATACTGCGTAGGAAACGTAGATATGAGCAAGTGTACAAAGATGGCCTATATAGGTGAGAGCGTGCTCTGTGGGCTGTATGGCGATGTTTTGCTGTCGCCAACGATTGCAAGAGTCAGTGCAAATGCCCTATGGGGTATCACAGAGGGCCCCCAGCATATATATGTTCCTGTGGCCTCAGATCAAGTGTTGCTTGTCAATGGCGAACAACTGAAGGATGTAAATGGAAAAGTCGACCTAATTAGCATATGGCCAAGTCTGCAATATAAGCATGATGAAAGTGAAGATTTCTTTTTGTCTCTGCATAAAGGCTATTTTGTCAGTGCTGCTGCCAATGACAACGGTGTGTTGAAGGTTTATGCCGATCAGGCCTTGACGCAGGAGATTCAAGCAGGCTTTAAGGCTATCCGTGACTATGACAATACACCTATTTATATTAAGGTGACGCCAAACGACACGAAGATTCTGTTTAAGAGTGGTCTGGCGGTGAATGGCAAGAGCGGCAGTGTTGCTGTGACACAAATAGACGACGAGGTCTTCTCGTTCATGATGCCGGCAGAGCCTGTTGAGGCTACTGCACAGTTCTCTACTGGTGGCTATTGTGGAACTGCCAACGTGAACAATGGACGTAATCTGATATGGACATTGGAGAACGGCACTTTGGCTTTCCAAAAGAACATCTTTGCCCAGGGGAATGACCTGACGATGGGTAGCGGCGCTCCTTGGAAGTCTCTGGGACGCAATGTCAGGAAGGTTGATTTGAGTGGTATAACGAATATCGGTGACAATGCCTTCAGCAGCTGTACCGCTCTGACAGGTATTGAATTGCCGGCAAGTCCCGTCATCAGGGCTGGCAACAATGCCTTTGCTAAGCAGATGGTGCTGATTATTCCTGCAGAGAGCTGGAACAGCTATCAGGATGCCGGATGGTCGGCTTACGAAGAGCAGACGACCCGCGACAAGGAGACCTTCAGCATGAAGGACGGACAGCAGTGGCGTACCTACTATAGTAAGGTGGGACGTGTATTGCCTGAGGGCCTGAAGGCCTATACCATTACCGGTATCGGTGATGCCGAGGTGACCACCAGTCAGGCGCTGGACTATGTTCCTGCCGGACAGGCTGTGCTGATAGAGAACAGCCGCAAGACGGCTTGTACAGCAGAGGCTGTTACCACGCTTCAGCCTTATGCTCAACTGAATACACCTGTATGCCTGCTGACAACTGATGAGACCAACCTGTTGCAGTGGATTACTGAGCCTACTGCTGTAAGTGCAGGTGAGGGTTATACACTCTACAAAGATGAGTTTGTAAAGGTAAGCAGCGGTACTTTACCAGTGGGCGTTGCCTTCCTGCCTGCCCAGGGCGTTGCTGCCAGCAGACTGTTCATCTTCAGCGAGGGTGACGAGGAGACTGGTATTGATGTTGTTGAGGAGACAGCAGATAACGGCCAGTGGTACACCCTTGACGGCAAGAAGCTATCTGGAAAGCCCACTGCCAAGGGTCTCTACATCAGGAATGGACAAAAGGTCATGATGAAGTGATTTTAGTTGATAACCGACAATTAGATAGCATATGATTAGACGCATGATTCTGAGAAACCTCTTTCTGGCGGTTGCCGTACTCTGGACAATGAGTGCAGCGGCCGCAGGAAAGGTAGAGGTAACGGGTGATACCAGTCATGGTACTGTTCAGACATCCGTGCAAGGTTCTGTTGTCACCTTCGTAGTGACACCAGCAGAAGGCTATTATATCCGCAAGAGTGACATCACGGCCAGCAAATCGTTCATGCCGGTTCCGGAGGGGCGCATGAGGGCCAGGAGCGTTCCTGTCTCTGATGAGTTGACCCTGGTGGGTAATGATCCTGATGATTTGTCGCTGCCACGTACTTATACGGTTACCCTCCCCGGTGAGGAGTATGATGTGCTGCTGGACGTTCAATACTCAGAACGCAGACAGATAACGGAACAGATGGTAACGCTATCCGAGACGCTGTTTGTGTATAATGAGCAAGTACAACGGCCTACAGTCCTTATTAACGGACTGACGGAAGGAATGGATTACACTGTGACCTATGCCAACCCGGCTTCTACCGCCTCGGGGTCCTATCAGCTTACCGTACAGGGACGCAGCATGTGGCAGGGGAGCGTTGAACGTTCCTACCGGATTTTCTCAGGCGGTAAGGCTGAGGTCAAGAAGAACATTACGGGTGGCATCGTTGCTACGGCTGTTGACGGGCTGACACTGACACTGACCGTAACACCCAAGGATGGTTATTACATCCGAAAGGGGGACTTGACGGTAGAGAAGACCTTTATGCCGGTTGCCTCGGAGCGCAGAGCAGCTCCTGTTAGCGATAACCTGACTATCAACGGGGATGACCCGGATGATTTGTCATTGCCGCGAACCTACACAGTGGAACTTCCGGGATGGGAGTATGATGCACTGGTAGGGGCCCAATTCCAGCCCAGACAGCGGATAACATCCAGCATGGTGTCATTGTCTGCCACATCCTTTGTCTATAACGAAAAGGACCAGCAGCCGCAGATTTCCGTGAGGGGATTGGTTGAGGGTAGAGACTACACTGTGATATTCAAAGGGACGTCATGGTCGGATGTAGGTACATACAGCGTGGACATTGTGGGACGCAGTACCTGGATGGGGACCATAACCAGAACTTATACCATCACTAAGGCACCAGCTGTGGTGACAGCAGATCCTGTGGCGTTGAACCTGATTTACGAAGGTGAGCCTCAAACGCTTGTGTCTGCCGGTGATTGTAGAGGCGGAACGCTGTTGTACAGTCTGGACGGGAAAAACTACCTGCCAGAACTGCCCAAGGCTGCCGCAGCCGGAACCTATACCGTATATTATATGGTACAGGGAGACCGCAATCACAAGGACTCTGAGGTGAAGACACTGACGGTTTCCATCGGTAAGAAGGATGTTGTTGTCAGCGGTATCCAGGCTCAGGGTAAGGTGTATGACGGTACTACTGCCGTGACACTCAGCTATGATGCGGTCAACTTTGGCGGTATGGTTGAGGGTGATAACCTTACTGTTACGGCTAAGGGTGTCTTTGCCGATGCCAATGCCGGGACGGACAAGCAGGTGAACATCAGCAACCTGGTGCTGGGCGGCCGGAGCATCGCCAACTACCAGTTAGCTGCTGAGGGTCAGCAGACTACTACCAAGGCTACTATCACGCCCAAGGGTATTGAGAAGGCTACTGTAGCAGAGATTCCGTCAATAACCTATACCGGTGTGGCTATTACACCTGAGGCAAGTGTAACACTGGATGGAGTACGGCTTGTTGGCGGTACAGACTTCAGTGTGAGCTATGCCGACAATGTCAATGTGGGTACAGCTACGCTTACGGTAACCGGTCAAGGTAACTATCAGGGCAGGACCACGAAGACTTTCCTGATTACGAAGACCCATTCGGCTGTTACGCAGGCTCCCCTGCCCCTGACGCTTATCTATAATGGCCAAACTCAGACATTAGCAAAGGCCGGTGAGGCGATGGGCGGTACCATGGTCTATAGTCTGGACGGTGAGAGGTTCACGCAGCAGATTCCTGGTGCTACCGTCGTTGGTTCCTATACCATATATTATAAGGTACAGGGCGACGGCAATCATGAGGATACGGAGCCCAAGACGCTGACGGTTGCCATCGGTAAGAAGGATGTTGTTGTCAGCGGTATCCAAGCTCAGGACAAGGTGTATGACGGTACTACTGCCGTGACACTCAGCTATGATGCTGTCAGCTTTGGCGGTATGGTTGAGGGTGATAACCTTACTGTTACGGCTAAGGGTATCTTTACGGATGCCAATGCCGGAACGGACAAGCAGGTGAACATCAGCGACCTGGTGCTGGGCGGCCGGAGCATCGCCAACTACCAGTTAGCTGCTGAGGGCCAGCAGAATACAGCCAAGGCTTCCATCAGCAAGGCAGCTTCCTCTGTAGCCAAGGCTCCCGTTCCGCTGAACCTGAGCTATACAGGTACAGCCCAGGCACTGGCAAAGGCCGGTGAGGGAACAGGCGGCGTTATGATGTACAGCCTGGACAAGGGCGGACAGTTTACCACCGTCATGCCCACCGCAACAGATGCAGGCGAATACACGCTATACTACTATGTAGCCGGCGACCGGAATCATACGAACGCAGCCGTAGAGAGCATTATTGTCACCATAGCCGAAAAGACAATAGCCAGCCTGGTGGTAGAACTTAGCGAGCAGACATACGTATATGACGGTAAAGCCAAAACGCCTGCCGTGAAGGTAAAGGATGGTAACCGTACGATTCCCTCAACGGAATACGCAGTCAGCTATGAGGCGAATGTGAATGCCGGCGAAGCCAAGGTTGTCATCTCGGATACTGAAGGCGGTAACTACAAGGTAGAGGGAACGGCAGTCTTTACCATCACAAAAGCCATGCTGAGTGTAATAGCAGACAACAAGATGATGGAGAAAGGCCATCCCATGCCCGAACTGACTGTCAGATACAAGGGATTTGAGAACAACGAGACGGAGGAGGTAATGCTGAAACCGTCCGTAGCCGTATGCGAGGAAATTACGGATACCGTAGCGGGTATCTACACCATCATGGTAGTGGGCGGCGAGGCAGCCAACTACGACCTGACCCGTGTAAACGGTACGCTTACAGTATTCGTACCTCAGATTATGGCTGATGATGCAGGCAATAAGATAGAGGCCAGCGTTACAACCGCAGAGGACACCTGCCACGTAGTCATTACGGAGCTGACCGTGGACATGCTGGTGGGTAAGGAGGATATTCCCGCTGTTCTGAAGGACGGCGAGGGCGAATCCTACCAGGTGACGGAAGTAGCTTCCGAAGCATTCGGGGAAAAGCCTTCCAGCGTTATCATCACCCTGCCTGACGGTATCAATACCACCAATCCTGTAACAAATGTCATCAACGGCGACGGAACGTGCGAGACACTGGATCTGACGGAAGCGGACGGTTTTGAGCCCCAGAAACCTGTAGAAGTGGACAATGTGGTATATGAACGTGAGGTGAACAGCGAGGTGGAGACAGTATGCCTGCCCTATGACTGTCCGGTTCCCGAGGGTGTGATTGCCTACGTCATGAATATGCTGCCTGACGGAAACGTCTCATTTGCAGCCCTCTCAGGCGATACGCTGAAGGCCTATCAGCCATATCTGATACAGCCTACTGAGGAGGCAGTCAGTCCGCACGGACATCAGGCCCGCCGTATAGAGGATAAGGAGACAAACAGCATCAGTCTGGGAGCCCGCAATGTGGTCATAGCCCCCGCACAGGGAGATGCAACCGTAACAATGGGTAAGTTCAGACTATGCGGAACTGTGAAGGGGCTGACCCAATCCGAAGGTTACAGACTGAAAGCATACATACTGCAGCCGGATCTGACATGGCGAATGACAGCCTCAGGTGCGCAGGAGGATGCAAACCAGTCCTACCTGGCTCCCTTCCAGGCCTATATGATTCTGGAAGGCGGTGACGGCAGTGAAGTGATTGGCGAGGGCATTGAAGACCTTACCACAGCTCTGCAGGTAATCCGTAAGGAAGTGCATACTGACGGATGGTATGACCTGACTGGCAGAAAGCTCTCAGGTAAACCCGTTAAGGGAGGTGTGTATATCTATCAAGGCAAGAAGATAAGAATGTAAAATGAGAAAAGCCCCGCATCGGGGCTTTTTTCATACCCGTCAACTAACAGGCAGCCATCATACTTCAGCCATCATACTTCAGCCATCATACATCAGCTGCCAAGCTGAAGGGTGTGGTATAGGTGGTGCGGATGCGCCAAGGGTCGGGATAGAGGTTGTTGATGCGGTTGCCTACGCATTTACCGGGACCGAGAACGTAGCCTTTATAGCATAGGAGGACCATTCCCCTGGGCGCAGGAACACGAATAGCTTCGCGACGAAGATACTGCAGGGCTTCGGCGTAGTTAAGCTCCACATGAGGAATATCGGGCTCTAAAGTAAAGGCGGGAGGCAAACAGTTGAGAGTTGAAAGTTTAGAGTTTAAAGTCAGTCGGGAAATTGACAGTTTCCGGATGGCGGCACAATAGAAGCCTTCTCCCCTATCGCGGCCGGGAAGGAAGTGACGCTCCTCGAGGAGTTCGGCTCCGAGGGTGTCACAGATCCAGCGGGCATTGTCCTCATCCTCGAAATGATTAAAGGTGCAGGTGCTGTAGATGAGCAGGCCGCCGGGCTTGAGTACGTGCCAGATGTCCTGCATAATCTGGCGCTGACGCTGCCAGCAGTTCTCTACGTTCTGCAGGCTCCATTCCCTGACAGCTACTTCGTCCTTACGGAACATGCCTTCGCCGGAGCAGGGAACATCGGCTACCAGGAGGTCAAAAACACCGGTGAAACGGGCAAATTCCGCAGGGTACTTCTGCGTGACGTAACAGCGGACGGGATATTCGCCCTGGGCTACACGGGTCCACTTCTGCATATTCTCGGAGAGTATCTGGGCGCGCTTGGCTATGGGTTCGTTACTGACAAGAACGGACCCTTCGGGCAGCAGTCCGGCCAGCAATGTGCTCTTACCGCCTGGGGCTGCGCAGAGGTCCAAAGCAACAACGTTGCTTTCAAAGTTGAGAGTTCTCTCTGATTTTGAATTTTGAATTAAGAACTTGCGGACCAGCTCCGCAACGTACATAGAAGAGGCTTCCTGGACATAATAGGCGCCGGCATGCAGGAGGGGGTCAAAGGTGAAGGCGGGACGCTCACTCAAATAATAAGCATCAGGACACCAGGGGACAGGCTCGGTGTGGATGGAGGGGTCGATGGTGAGGGGTTTGCCCTTACGGGGATTGAGCCGGACGGAGACTTCGGGTTCGGTCTCCAGGAGGGCATGACACAGGGCTTCCGCAGTATCTGTTCCATACTGCTCGTGCATCAGACGGACAAAATCCTGGGGCAACTGCATGACGGGTCTTATACGCTTACCTCCCCCTTAATGGCTGGCCAGGGGTCGTAATCCTGAAGCTGGAAATCCTCGTACTGGAAGTGGAAGATGTCCTTGACCTCGGGGTTAATAATCATCTTAGGCAACTTACGAGGCTCGCGGCTAAGTTGTAGCTTAACCTGATCCATGTGGTTGAGATAGATATGCGTATCACCTGTGGTATGGATGAACTCGCCAGGCTTCAGACCGCATACCTGGGCCATCATCATGCAGAGGAGGGCGTATGAGGCGATGTTGAAGGGCACTCCGAGGAAGCAGTCGGCGCTACGCTGGTAGAGCTGCAGGCTGAGCTTGCCGTCAGCTACATAGAACTGGAAGAAAGCGTGGCAGGGCGGCAGGTTCATGTTTTTAAGGTCGGCTACGTTCCAGGCGCTGACGATGATTCGGCGGCAGTTGGGGTCGTTCTTGATGGTGTCAACGGCTTGCTGTATCTGGTCAATGAAACCTCCGTTATAATCGGGCCATGAACGCCACTGATAGCCATAGATATGACCCAAGTCGCCCGTCTCAGGGTCGGCCCACTCATTCCAGATACGCACACCGCGTTCCTGCAGCCAACGGGCGTTGGTGTTGCCCTGCAGAAACCACAGTAGCTCATAGATGATACTCTTCAGGTGTACCTTCTTGGTGGTGAGGAGAGGGAAGCCCTCCTCCAGGTTAAAACGCATCTGATGGCCGAAGATGCTGATGGTACCGGTGCCGGTACGATCCTCCTTCTTATGCCCCTCATCAAGGATGCGCTGCAGTAAGTCTAAATACTGTTTCATTTGCGTACGTAATCTGTAAATGAATATCGGAACTGATGTCTGTCATCAATATCATGCTCTTCCCTTTGGGCTTCTACCCACTCTTCCCTGGAGAACGGGGGGAAGAAAGCATCAGCCTGTGCTGGGGTATCCTCTATCTCTGTCAGGCAAAGACGGTCTGCCAATGGCAACGCCTCGTTGTAAACACTGGCTCCACCTATTATATATACATCCTCGTCTGCTGTACAGGAGGCCAAAGCGGCCTGCAGGGACGGAAAAGTCTCTGCGCCGGGGAAAGTGGCTTGTGAACGTGTGAGCACCACATTACGGCGATTAGGCAGGGCACCCTTGGGCAGGGACTCGAAGGTGCGACGCCCCATGAAGATGGTATGCCCTGTGGTAAGTGCCTTGAAGCGCTTCAGGTCATTGGGTAACCAGTAAAGCAGCTTATTCTGATATCCTATGGCCAGGTTCCGGGCCACAGCGGCAATGATACTGATCATAAAAATCTGTGTAATTAATATGGTCACAAAAGTACAAAAAAAAGGTGACTTTCAGAAAGAAGTCACCTCTTTTTTTATTAGGAAATCTCTGTTTTATCAGTTACGACGTGAAGCGGAATAGTTGATCTTAAGTGCCCATGACTTACGCAACACTTCCTTGATGTCAGTGATGTAACCCATGTGAGTGTGCTGGTCGGCCTTGATGGAGATGACCTGGTCACCCTCATTAACCATACCTTTACGCTCGGCGGCTACGAAATCCATTACCTCACGGGGTTCTGCATAACGGTCGTTCAACTGGATACGAGTACCGCTACCCATCTGTGCACGAAGCTGATCTGTTGGGGGGCCAACATAGATGAATGAAACGGCAGACTTCTTCTCCAGCTTGGTAAGCTCGGTTCCCTGGGGAACAACGAACTTAACCTTGAGCGTTACCTCACGCATCGTTGTTACCATCATAAAGAAGAACAAGATGGTAAAAATCAAGTCGGGCAGAGATGAGGTGTTCATCTCGACCATTTCACGACCTTCTTTTCTCTTAAATCCTGCCATTATTCTACTGCTTATATTGTTTAGGTTCAGCCTCGGAGATGTTCTGAGGATAGTACTGACGGATGGCGGCCTTGAGGTCTTCATCCAAAGCCTCGTAGGGGCGTCCGAACTTCTCCTTGGAAATCTCGTCACGCAACTCGTTGTAAGCGGCTACCAGCTCGTTCTGTACCTGGAAATACGCAAAGTATGGCGTATCACGGGCTGTCTGAACGGAGATAACGTGCTTATCGGTTACGAAGCAACGACCCAGATGATCAATAATCTTAACATGCTTCTCAGGCCACTTGCTGAAGTTCTGCTCGTTCTTAATAAAGTCCTTGGCACGCTGACGCAATATAGCGATGTCAACGTAGTCGCTGGAGACTTCATCCTTTATCCACAGCTGACCTTCAGGGTTCAGACGAACATACATGATGTTCCTGGACTTGATGTCCACCTGTGCATCTTCCTGATCGGGATCGGGGGGATTGGGGAGTCGGCGTGACAGACCCATATCCGTGTCCATTGATGTTGTTACCAGGAAGAAGATAAGCAGCATGAAAGAGATGTCTGCCGTTGAACTGGTGTTCAAACCCGGCATTTTCTTCTTCTTTTTTGCCATATCTACTTAACTGTTTTAAAAGGATGTTTTACTTCTTAATAGCACTCTTGGTGAGAACACCGCTCATGCTTACGAGTACAGATGCAGCGGCAGCGAGGATGAGGATGCCGATGGATACACAGAATGCGTCCACTACGGTTACCCATCCGCCTGAAGTGACGGTGCCGTCAGTTGCGGTGAAGGCTTCCTCGCCCAGACCGAGTACGAGACCGATAACTATTGAAACAATGAACAGACCCCAGGTGCAGAGAGATACCTTACCGCCGGGAACGCCGGTGGTGGCAGCGGGGTCAGTGCCCTTGCTGCTGGCAATACCCTTTACACCTGACCATACGGTAAGTCCTGCTGTTGTAAGTACCAACAGATACATCAGCCACATGATGATATCCGTCAGAATTGGCTCATTGTTGTCACCTACAGGATTATCATAGCCGATCGTCAAGAACGCTGCGAAGGATACCAAGATAATTCCAATGCAGATGTACAGAGCCATCTTGGAAATTTTCTCAATCTTCATAATACTTTCTCTGAAATCGGGGTTATTACTTCTTACACTTGTCTGACTGTACACACATGGTCAGGAGCTCCTGAGCTGCCTCTTCCATATTACTGGTCAGTGATTCTACCTTAGCCAGAATGTAGTTATAGAATACCTGCAGAATCAGGGCTACGATAATACCGAAGATGGTGGTGATCAAGGCCACTTTCATACCACCGGCAACAACGGTAGGACTGATATCACCTGCACGCTGGATGTCATCGAATGCCATAACCATACCGATCACAGTACCCAAGAATCCGAGTGAGGGAGCCATGGCGATGAAGAGGGTAATCCATGAGCAGTTCTGCTCCAGATATGAGCCCTGAACCTCAGCTTCCATGTTGATGGTACTCTCGATGGTACCGATGTCATTACGGTCTGCGCTGGCGAGGCACTCCATAGCCTTGCGGCTTACCTGAGCTACAGGACCGCGTGTACCCTTACAGAATGCGATTGCGCCGTTCAGGTCACCGGCAGCTACCTTGGCGGCCAGGTCCTGTGTGAACTTGCGGGTATTGATCTGAGCAAGAGAAAGATAGATTACGCGCTCGATACAGAATGCGAGACCCAGTACCAATGCGATAGCAACCAGTGACATGAAGCCTGCGCCACCCTCGATGTACTTGGTCTTCAGTGTCTTGAAGATGCTTTCACTCTCTTCCTCTACAACGGGAGCAGCCTCGGTCTCTGCCTCAGCTTCGTCTGTAGCCTCTACAACAGCAGAATCTACAGCAGCGGTGTCTACCTGTTCTGTAGCAGCTACCTCATCTTCCTGAGCCATTACAGATGATGTTGCTCCGAAAGTACATGCTGCTACCATCGCAACAATTGCAAATAACTTTTTCATTTTGTGTTGTTTTAAATTGATTAATGTTATTATTTCGTTTCTTTATTCTCTATAGTGGTTAGCGGTTAGTGGTTAGCGAACTATCAACTCTCAACTACACCAAGCGGAGAGACGGGGATTCGAACCCCGGATACGCTTTTGACGTATACACGCTTTCCAGGCGTGCCTCTTCAGCCACTCGAGCATCTCTCCATTGGCAGAAACGCAATTTATGCGTCACTTTACACGTTTTCGGATACAAAAATATCTTTTTTTTTGAACATTACCACACGATATTGCAAAAAGTTTTGAGTAAAGTGGGATTTTTCGACTATTTGCACATTGTGTCAGCACTTTATTCGCGAAAAAATGCGCTTTACATTGTCATTGGTGACGTTTTCCACCTCCTGAACGGATACATTATATATATCGGCAAGTTTGCGGGCTACTTCCGCCACATAGGCGGACTCGTTCCGCTTGCCCCGATAGGGTACGGGGGCGAGGTATGGGGCATCGGTCTCTAACACGATCCGTTGCAGGGGGATTTGGCTCAGGACTTCAGGGAGGGGTGATTTCTTAAAAGTGGAGATGCCGCCGATGCCTAAGACGAAGCCGTCAAAGGCGAGCAGTTCCCGGGCTTCCTGAAGGGTTCCGCCGAAGCAGTGGAATATGCCGCTGAGCCCTTCTGCTGCATACGGACGAAGGGCCTGTACAAGCTGAGGGTGTGCGGAACGGGAGTGTATGACCAGGGGGAGCCTGTAACGGACGGCCCATTCTATCTGACGTGTGAAGGCGTCCAGCTGCTGTGCGGAACGGCTGGCATCCCAGTAGAAGTCAAGCCCTACCTCGCCGACGGCGATATAGGGATGTGCGGGATCCTGAAGCTGTTCCTCCATACGGGCGAGCACTTGCAGGTAGTCATCGGCTACGTCCTCGGGGTGCAGTCCCATCATGGGGTAGCAGTATCCGGGGTAGGACTGGCAGAGTGCGAGCATGGGGGCGATGGTCCGGGCATTGATGTTGGGGAGCAGGATGCGTTCAACGCCTGCCTGCTGTGCCCTTTCTATGACAAGGGCTCTGTCCTCATCGAATTCCGGTCCGTAGATATGGCTGTGGGTATCTGTCATGACTTGCGGTTCAGCATGGACTGGGCATAGTCCCACAGGATGGTTGTCTGTTCCCGGGGCAATGAGAGACGGGAAATGGCCTGAGCGGCCTGCTGATAATACTGGTTGATTTTATCGCGGACGAGCTGGGGTACGCCTATCTGGTCATAGAGGCGGGTTACGGCGGCTACCTTTTCGTCACGGGAGGGGTTTTCGGCATTGAGCCAGCGGTTGAGTTCCTTTATCTGCTGTTCATTGGCCCGCAACTGGGCGTTGATGAGCATATAGGTTTTCTTGTTGCACATGATGTCACCGCCTATCTGCTTGCCGAAGGTGCGGAAGTCCCCATAGACATCCAGATAGTCATCCTGGAGCTGGAAGGCAAGACCTAACTTCTCACCGAACTCGTACAGGGCGTCGGCGTCCTGTTCGGAGGCACCGCCCAGGATGGCTCCGATCTTGAGGGCACAGGCCAGGAGGACGGAGGTTTTGAGTCGTATCATCTCAATGTACTCGGCTTCGGTGACGTCCGAGCGGTTCTCGAAGTCTATGTCATACTGTTGTCCTTCGTCTATCTGGAGGGCGGTCTCGGTGAAGAGGCGCATGACGGCGGGCATATAGCGGTCCTCGCACTGCAGCATACGGTGGAAGGCGAGTACGAGCATGTTGTCTCCGCTGAGGATGGCTGCGTTGTCATTCCATTTCTTATGTACGCAGGGCTGGCCGCGACGGACTTCTGCCCGGTCCATGAGGTCATCATGCAGCAGGGTGAAGTTGTGATAGGTCTCGATGGCGATGGCGGGCATAAGAATGCGCTGCACATCCTGACGGTACATGTTATAGGCCATGAGCATCAGTACGGGGCGCAGACGCTTTCCGCCCAGGGAGAGTACGTACCGGATGGGGTCATACAGGGCGGCGGGCCGGCGGTCATAAGGCAGGGACTGGATGGTGTCATTGACCATCTTCAGGAGTTCGCTACTACTATACATTATCTTATATTATAAACGGGGAAAAACAAGGCTGCCCACCTGTAAGGAGAGCAGCCCGGAATTTATCAGGTTATAGAATCAGTTCAGACGGAAGTTGATGGGCAGGCGGAAGTTACTGCGCACGGGCTTGTTACCCTGACGGGCAGCTGTCCACTTGGGCATCATCTTGATTACACGCTCGGCCTCCTTGGACAGGCTGGCATCGGGTGACTTCAGGATCTTGATGTCAACGATACTTCCGTCCTTGTTTACGACGAACTGTACGGTTACACGGCCCTGAATCTCCTGTTCGCGTGCGATGGAGGGATAGTTCAGATGGTCGGAAATCCACTTGTACATAGCTTCGTCACCGCCGGGGAACTGAGCGTTTACCTCTACAACGTCAAAGACGCGGTCATCATCGTCATCCTCGACAACGGGACCTGTCGGGCCTGAGACAACAGCTGACGGGGCACCTGTGCCGACGGTTGTGGTGATGGCCTGGTTTACTTCCTCGGTGGTCTGAATCTCCTCCTCGGGCAGTTCGGTATCATCCTCTACCTCGTTGATGACTTCCATTACGGTAGGTGCGGCAGCTGGGGGAGGTGCCATGGTCTCTTCCTGGTGGGTGATGGGAATCATGTCTTCCTCCAGATTCATGTCATAAATCTTACCTTCCTCTACCACCTTCACCTCACGCTGGGTGTACTCGAAGGCGACAAACATAAGAGCCAGGGAGAGGACGTATCCAATCAGCATGTTGGTGGATTTCTGTCCCTGCAGTTCTTCGTTTACAGTTTTGTTAGCATCCATAATATCTATTTTTCTTATTTTTTTTCGTGAAAACACAACTATTTGGGGCAAATTTAGCACATTTTTTTTATTCTCGGCTGCTGTTCAGTGTTTTTTTTTAAGCTCAATTTAATTTTTGTCGCATGAAAAGACATTATTGACAGAAAATGCACTAACTTTGAGCGCAAAATGACAAGGACAATGACAAAGAAGCATATACTTCCGCTGATTGGAGCATTATTTCTGACACAGGCGGCATCACTGGCTCAGGAGAGCAAGACTGTCTTCAACTTCCTGAACCTGTCTAACTCGTCACATGTGACAGGACTGGGCGGCAAGAACATATCGCTGGTTCAGGATGAGATTCAGACGGCGGCTATCAATCCGGCCCTGCTCTCGAATATCAGCGACAAGAGTGTGGGCGTAAACTTCATGACGTATATGCAAGGCAGCAAGGCCGGCGGCGCTGCGTATGCCCAGACGGCGGGAAGCCGGGGTACCTGGGGCGTATATACGCAGTTTGTAGGATACGGTACGATGAAGGAGACAAACATAGCGGGTGAGATCCTGGGGGATATCAGACCGCTGGACTTCTGCATCGGGGGCCAGTACAGCTATATGCTTACGGAACGCCTGTCGGGTGGTGTGACGGGAAAGGTTGCGGTTTCGCAGTACGGTGAGTTCTCGTCATGCGCCTTAGCGGTGGACCTGGGTCTGAACTATTACTGGGAGGAGAAGAATCTGTCCCTGTCAGCGGTGGCCAGGAACATCGGCGGCCAGGTGAAGCGGTTCGGGGAGGAGGGGGAGCCCATCCCCTTTGATTTGCGAATAGGTTTCACCAAAGGGCTGGGCCATGCGCCTATTGACATTTCGGTTACGATGGTGGACCTGACCCGATGGAGCCAAAGTGACTATTTCTCGCCGGAGGGCGAGGTGAGCGGGGGCCGTATCTTTACCAACCACTTTGAGATCGGTGTGGACGCTTACCCTATACCTATTGTATATGTCTGCATGGGATTCAACTTCAGGCGTGCCTTTGAGATGAAGGCGGCGGGGGGCTCGCATGCGGCGGGTCTTTCCTTCGGTGCGGGTGTGAACCTGAAGAGGCTGAAGGTGGGTCTCGCTTATGCGAAATACCACCTCGGGGCCCCTACCCTGTCACTGAACTTCGCATACAGTTTCCAGAAACCAGATCAGAAACAATAACATGATGAATAAGATTACGATAGCCATTGACGGACATTCCTCCTGCGGTAAGAGCACAATGGCAAAGGATTTGGCAAAAGAGATAGGATATGTGTACATAGACACGGGTGCTATGTACAGGGCCGTTACGCTGTACTGCCTGCAGAACGGGCTGTTCAGGGACGGGAAGGTGGATACGGAGGAGCTGCGGAAGCAGCTGGGCCGGATTTCCATTACCTTTCAGCTGAATCCTGATACGGGAAAGCCTGACACTTATCTGAACGGTACGTGCGTGGAGGACAAGATTCGTACGCTGGAGGTCTCGGGCAAGGTGAGCCATGTGGCTGCGCTGGACTTTGTCAGGGAGGCTATGGTGGACCTGCAGCGCCTGATGGGCGAGGCCAAGGGTGTGATTATGGACGGCAGGGACATCGGTACGGTGGTTTTCCCCAATGCCGAGCTGAAGATATTCGTTACGGCCAGCGATGAGATTCGTGCCAGGAGAAGGTATGACGAACTGACGGCCAAGGGCGAGAAGTGCGATATGGAGGATATTATCGCCAATATCCGTGAGCGTGACAGGATTGACAGCACGCGGGCCGTAAGTCCGCTCAGAAAGGCTGACGATGCGATTGTCCTGGACAACAGCTATATGACGATTGCGGAGCAGAAGGCCTGGCTTCTGTCCCAGTTTGAGCGTGTTACGAAGGGATGAACATTGAGATTGACCAGGGTTCGGGGTTCTGCTTCGGTGTAACGCGTGCCATCGGCAAGGCGGAGGAGGAACTGAATAAGGCGGGACATCTGTACTGTCTGGGTGATATTGTGCACAACGGGCAGGAATGCGACCGTCTGCAAGGCCTGGGCCTTACCACCATTAACCATAAGGACCTGAGGACGATTCACCGGACCAAGGTGTTACTGAGAGCGCACGGGGAGCCGCCTTCTACCTACCAGCTGGCCGAGCGGAATGAGATTGAGATTATAGATGCCACATGCCCTGTGGTGCTGCATCTGCAGGAGCGTATCAAGAAGGAGTACAACAATAACAATGAGCACCGGAAGCAGATCGTAATTTTCGGCAAGAACGGCCATGCTGAGGTGCTGGGACTGGTAGGACAGACGGAAGGGACGGCCATTGTGATAGAATCGCTGGCGGACCTGGACAAGCTGGACTACAGCAAGGATATATGCCTTTATTCACAGACAACCAAGCCACTGGACGAGTTCAGGCTGATTGTGGAATACATTCAGCAGCATATCAGCCCGGAGGCTACCTTTACCTTCTATGATACGATTTGCCGCCAGGTGGCCAACCGGATGCCGAACATCAGGGAGTTTGCCAACCGCCATGACGTGATTCTGTTTGTCTGCGGCAAGAAGAGCAGCAACGGCAGGGTGCTGTTCAAGGAGTGCAAGGAGGCAAACCCTAGATCCTATATGATAGATACAGCCAGCGAAATAGACATTCACTGGCTGCAGGACTGTAACTCGGTGGGCATCTGCGGTGCCACCAGTACTCCCAAATGGCTAATGGAGGAGTGCAAAATAAGAATCGAGGAGCTGCTTGGCTGCGACAAATGAGGAGCGCCGGCCCTCTAAGACGGCTTTTTCAGCGGCCTGCAGCATATCGGCTATCGTGGTATTCTGATAGAAGTTGTTGCGCAGCTGCTCATTGATACTCTCGTACATCCAGTATTTGGACTGTTCGGCCCGGCGGTACTCGAAGTATCCGTTCTTGCGGACGAATGCTATGTACTCGTATATCATATCCCATATTTCCTTAATACCATACGCGTAGAATCCGCTATAGGTGAGAACCTTGGGCTCCCAGCCGCTGTCAGGCCGGGGGAATAGTTGCAGGGCGTTCCTGAACTGGGTGGCGGCCAGCTGGCATTTGTCCACGTTGTTGCCGTCACACTTGTTGATGACGATTCCGTCGGCCATTTCCATGATGCCGCGCTTGATGCCCTGCAGTTCGTCGCCGGTGCCGGCGAGCTGGATAAGCAGGAAGAAGTCCACCATGGAGTGGCAGGCTGTCTCGCTCTGACCTACGCCTACGGTCTCAACGAATATCTTGTCGAATCCGGCGGCTTCGCAGAGGATGATGGTCTCGCGGGTCTTGCGGGCCACACCGCCCAGGCTGCCGGCTGAGGGGCTGGGACGGATGAAGGAGTCGGGGTGAACGGAGAGTTTCTCCATACGGGTCTTGTCACCCAGGATACTGCCCTTGGTGCGTTCGCTGCTGGGGTCGATGGCCAACACGGCCAGGCGGCCGCCGTATTCCCGGAGCACATGGATGCCGAACTCGTCGATACTGGTACTCTTGCCGGCACCGGGAACGCCGCTGATACCTACGCGGATGCTGTTCCCTGAATGGGGGAGGCATTTCTCAATCACTTCCTGGGCAATGGCCTGGTGGGCAGGATTGGTACTCTCCACCAGGGTGACGGCCTGTCCGAGGACGGAGACGTTACCTTTCAGGATACCTTCCACGTAGTCGTTTGCCGTCAGCTGGTGACGGGCAAAGCGGCCGCGTTTCAGATAGGGGTTTACGATGGAGACGGGGCCTACTCCGCTATTGACAGTCAGGCCTTCGAACTCTGCGCTGTTTTCAGGATGTTCCATATCAGGTATTTTTTAAGGTTCCACTTCAATATTGACTACGGCCTTGGGCTGTGTAGGGTCGTTGGTTATCAGAAGGACGCGGGGACGGGCCTTGGAGCGCTTCAGGTACTTGCGGGTGACGCCTATCTTCAGCTTGGTTGCGGCGCCGGGCTTCAGGATTCTGTTGCCCAGGCTGACGGAGACGCCGTCATTGAAGACCTGTACGTGTTCAAAGCGAAGGTTGCTCTTTCCGTTATTGGAGACAAGGACAGTATGGGTCTGACGGGGTTTCCTGGCCCAGGGGCCGAAGGTGACCTTTGTCTCGGCAAGTTCCAGCTGAGGAGCGTTTGCCTTCTCCTCGGGTGTCATACGGGAGAAGTCAGGCAGCAGTACGGCGGTGACCTGAATCTCGTTGGCGTCACTGATCTTGTCGCCCATATAGCGGGAGAAATAGACGGAGGTTTTGTTCAGTCCCATCTGGGGCAGTTTGTCGCTGTCCAGCATAAGGCGTACGGTTCCGCGTTTCCCTGCCGGCACATTCTCGGGGACATACTGGGCTGACAGGTAGGCGGGCAGGTGCATCAGTTCGGGGCGGAAGGCGGTATGTTCCTTATTGATAAGCGAGAACTCCAGCACGGGGTGCTCTCCCTTATGGACATCGTCGAACTCCAGGTAGTTGGTCTCTATCCGCACATTGCCCAGGTCAATGGGCAGGTCCTGACCCACATCCTGCAATTCTGTCACTACGGAGCCCTGTATGGTCAGATAGACGGGGGTCTCGGAGGCATTGGTGAGGACCTCCACTTCCTTATAGAAAGTTCCCAGGATGGCGGCGTCAAAGACCAGGGAGATTTCACCGCCCTTGCCGGCGGGAACGGGTTCCGTCGGGAAGGTGACATCCATACAGCCGCAGGAGGGCTTGGCAGAGGTTATCACTAAGGGCTGGTTGCCCTTGTTGGTGAAGCCGAACACAACTCTCTTGGGTTGTTGGAACTCCACCTCGCCGAGCTTTCTGATCTCTACATCAGGGACAAAGCGGGGCTGGGCGTGCAGGATGCCTGCACACATCAGGTAAATAATGGTTGTATATATCAGTTTCATTTCTTCAGTTCGTCTTTCTTATATAATGTCCGCAGCGAGGCTTCTGTCTGGCGCAGCAGGTCACGCTTGTCAGTGGAGGGGGAATACACGAAGCCTTCGGTGACAATCAGCTTCCGGCTGGCGGTATCCACCCGTGTAAGGGATACGAAGGGACCGCCCAGGGCGCCGTTACGCATTTCCCACAGGCCACGCACCTCCATCACCTGGCCTCCGTCCAGCTCGCGCTGCCGGGAGAAGATGACAGGGTTGCCGTCCACACGGGTGGTCTGCATCCACTGGTCCTGCCGGCTGCCGGGGATGTTCTTTCGCATAACGGAGTCCCTGTTACGGAGGAACATTTCCTCATCATTGATATCCCTGCCGTCCCAGGGCAATACGTACAGGACTACGTTCAGGTCCTTCTCGTTAAGATTGGAGCCGGTCCATACGAAGTCCTTGCCTACTTTGGCGGCACGGATCTGTTCCGGCACTTTCAAACCATAGCCTGTGGCTGAGAGCATCTTCTGCTCTATCCCGGGATTGGAATGCTTGCGCAGCAGTCCGGCACGCATCTCTATCTGGTCATCAGCGATTATCTGGCGGATAAAGCCGGCCCGGGCGGAGAGGAAAGCACGCAGGGACTCCATGGTGGGAGCGGAGACGGTGACCTCAATCTGCGGCCGGGCTACCACATCCCTGGAGATTCCTATCATGGGACGGCGGAGCGTGGGATCCAGGTGAACGAAAAGTTTGCTGTGGAAAGTGGTATAGGTCTGGATATAATGGCGGGAGGAGATTCTGACTGTCTTGAAGAAGGGTTCCTCCTGCATGAGTCCGGGAACGGCGCCCTGGGTGATGGCCTTCAGGGTGTCGGCGATATCGCTCTGCCATACCTTGTCATCAACAACCAGGAGCAGCTCGCTGGGCAAACCCTTGGAGGCAACAAGCCTGGGCTTCCTGTCCTGGAACGAACAGGAGGAGAGGAGGCACAGCAGCAGTATGAGCAGAGGACTGGATTTCATATCTTTTCCTAAAAGTTTCCGGCAGACTGTAGCTTACAGCCTGCGCATTCGCGTTTACAAAGGTATCTTCTTTTTCCGGGAATGGCAAAGGTGAAACGAAAAACTTATACAGTAGTTGTTTTTTTTTAACAGAAACGGCAGAGGAATCAGAATAATAATGTACTTTTGCGGCCAAATTCAATATTATAGTCATTTATGAAGTTTACTAACTGCCGGGAGCCTCTGTTCCTGTTTCTATTCGCTGTGCTTGTCACCACGTTATTCAGCACATGTTCCTTCCTGTATCCGCTTAATCCCTGGGACGATGCCAACGTTTATATGACCATCGGCAATGCCATGCTGGGCGGCAAGGAACTGTATGTGGATATCTTTGACCACAAGGGGCCTGTGCTGTACCTTATGCATGAGATGGCTGCCGTGCTGTCACGCAACAGCTTTGTGGGGATATACCTTATAGAAATAATATGCGTTTTCTGCTTTATGCGGTACTCGCTACGGACAATGCGGCTCTTCTCAACCTCAAAGGCAACCCTGCCGCTGGCCTGCCTGCTGGGATGGGTCACCGCCTCCTCTGACCTCTTCTATTACGGGGACAGTGTGGAGGAGTTCTCGCTGCCCATACTGGCTCACAGCCTGTACTTCATGCTCCGCTTTGCCAGGAACAGACAAGTTCCCTCCCGCTGGCAGGCTCTTGTCATGGGTGTAGGTGTAGGACTTATCTTCTGGACCAAGTTCAATATCCTGTTCTTCTACGTGGGCGGCATTGCGGCACTGGCCCTTATTGCCTGGCGGCACAGCCAGATGAAGGAACTGGGGCAGACGGTATTGTGGGTGATTGCAGGATGGGCCGTGACATCGGCTGCGGTACTGTCCTACTTTGCCATCCACGGTACAATAGAGGCGCTGATGGAGTCTTACTTCATGGTGAACATCTTCCAGTATCACGGTACGGCTACCAACGGTGAACCTGACTTCTGGTGGTTCCCGCTGATGAAACTGGGAATATGGGCGGTGCTGACAATCCCCGTCTGCCTGGTCCGCGCCCGCTGGGAGGTAAAGGCCCTGCTGCTGGGTACATACGGTGTGCTGCTGCTGTCCTTTGCCACAATGACGGTTCAGTTCTACTACTTCCTGCTGATGTACACCTTCGCACCCATGCTGATTTATCTGTTCAGGAACCTGAAACCCTCGCTGCGGACCTACGTGACGATAGGCCTGGTAGGATTCGCGGCTGCGGCTACCAACTGGAACCTGGTGACCCTGATAAACGGTACGTTCCCGAAAAGCGTTCTGGAGATGGCGGAGATTATCAATGCCGACAAGAGCGATGACAGCAAGGTGCTTACCTTCAGCTCATACGATACGGGTATCTACCAGCATACTCGCCACCTGCCGCCCAACAAGAACTTCTTCATATCCAGCATTCTGGACCCTGAGATCAAGAAGGAGCAGGCTGAATGGGTGGAATCAGGCAAGGTGAAATACCTGGTACGCGAAATCGGGGCCATCGTTACCTGTCACGAGTATTATGATGCGCCCATACCGGAGAACTACCGGTGTATTTATGACAAGGAGGAACTGTTCCGCTACCGCCTCATCACCACGCCGCACAAGTTCCTGTGGAATCTTACCTATCCCAGGGTATTGCTGCGATATGTGATGGAGCCGGTTACTGTTAACCAGCGGATGCTGATTTACAGAAGGGAGCCTTAAGAATTACCGGTCGCGGCCGGCATGCCGCTTGGAGAACCTTACCACGGCACGTATCACCAGGAAGTTGGTGACGGCGCTGATAAGGGCCATGGGAATATAGGCGATGGAATCCTGTATTCCCATAATCTGTACAAACAGATGCATCAGTCCCATACGTACAATGAAAAGATTGAACATGTGGGCTCCGATGATACCTGCGAAGTTGTGTACGGAGGGAACTGTCTTGAAAGTCCAGTAAACAGTAAGGAAGTAATTGACGCAAAAGGAGATGAGGTAACCTGAAACGAGGGCTACCTGATACGGGGCAAACAGAAGTACCATATAGTAAACGGCCGCATCTATCATGGCGCATGTGCCGCCTACGATGCAGAAACGGATAAACTGCCGCGTTTCGTCCTTTCTGAGAATCTTTTTTACTTTATCCATTCTATTCCAAATATACTCTTGTTGCTGTGAGTTCCTCGCCCATAAAGACTGCGGCCTTGCTCTGGAACGCCTCAGCCTGCTCGGTGGTCAGGAAACGGGCCGAGCCTCCACGGGTGATTCGCTCATCCATCTCGGGATGGCGTCTCAGGTAGTCCTGCAGGCTGTTGGCTACATAATAGCCCTGTTCTATCACATGAACACCTGCCGGCATATACTTGCGGATCTTGTTCATCAGCAACGGATAGTGTGTGCAGCCGAGGATGACGCTGTCAATCTGCGGGTCGTTGCGGAGCAGGCTGTCAATATTCTTCCTGACAAAGTAGTCTGCGCCGGGGCCGTCATATTCGTCATTCTCAACCAGCGGAACCCACATGGGGCACGCCTCGCCGGTCACCTTGATATCGGGATGCAGCTTGGCAATCTCCAGATTGTATGTAGCGCTGCGGATGGTGCCCATGGTGGCCATAATGCCTACATGGCGGCTCCGGGAGATACCGCCCAGGATCTCAACGGTGGGACGGATGACACCCAGTACGCGCCGCCGGGGGTCCATCTGCGGAAGGTCATTCTGCTGAATGCTTCGCAGGGCCTTGGCCGATGCGGTATTACAGCCTAAGATGACCAGGTGGCAGCCCTGGGCAAAGAGGTACTGTACGGCCTGCAACGTGAACTCGTAAACGATGTCGAACGAACGGGTACCATAGGGAGCACGGGCATTGTCACCCAGGTACAGATAATCATACTGCGGCATCAACGAACGTATCTGCCGCAGTATAGTCAAACCTCCATAGCCCGAGTCGAAGATTCCTATCGGGCCAGGAGATTGTGGGAATTTATTCGTTCTGTTCATCAGGAGATGACGTTGCGATACCTAACTTGCGGCGTACAAGGTCTGTCACATCCACGCCGACCACAGGATTAATATACGGGCAGGCATTATCGTCTGTATTCAGGATAAAGCCGTATCCGTACTCTACGCCTATTTCCAGGAGTGCTCTGTTCAGCTTCTTCTGTACCTCGGCCACCAGGTCCTTCTCGGCCTGGGCCAGCAGGGCCTGAACCTGCACACGGAAAGCTACGCCGTTATCCATGAGGGTCTGCAATTCTGCCTGACGCTTCTGCATAATGGTCTGGGGGAAATCCTTCTGTCCCTGCAGGAAGTCCACAAACTTCTTCTGGAACTCGGTTTCTCCGCGGGCGGCTTCCTCGTCGTACTTGCCCTTTAATGTCTGCAACTCCTGCATGGCCTGAGCGTACTCGGGCATTTCCTTAATTACCTGCCGGTAACTTAAATAGCCGAACTGAATCTGGGCAGATGCGACTATGGGAACTACAACAAAGAGAAATACAAACAGACGTTTCATACCGGGGGTTGTTTCTGATTACTGAATACCTACCTCTTTCTTAATCTGAGCTGACACATCGGTGCTCAGCTGGGAGTTAACGAAGGGGATAACACCAGAGCTGATGTCAACTACATAAACATAGCCGCCTTCCTCGCCGATCTTCTTCACAGCAGCCAGGACCTTCTCGTTAATCACGCTCATCTTCTCCTGACGTGACTTCTCCAGAGCCTGCTGGTTGTCCTGGTAAGACTGCTGCAGACGCTGGTACAGGTCCTGCAGTTCCTGCTCGCGGCGCTGCTTGACGGGATCCAGCAGGTTAGCCTGCTCCTTCTGGTACTCCTCACTCTTCTTCTGCAGCTCTTCCTGCATCAGCTTTATATCGTCCTCGAACTGCTTTGCCATTGCCTGGATTTCCTCAGTAGCGGTAACATACTCCTTCATGTTGGGAATTATGTCAGCGCTGTTGAAATGGGCAAACTTCTGTGCGTACAAACTCAAGGGGGCCATCATGATGACGGCAATCAAAAATTTCTTCATAATCTTGTCTGTTATTGTTATTTGTTATTATTGTCTGTCTGTTTAATTATATCCTAATTTGGTAAGCACCTCATTGGAGATGTCAATCTTGGGGTTGGCGTAGATGATGCCGGCATCGCTGGCGCGGTCCAGAATCAGGCTGTAGCCCTTCAGGTCCGAGATGTCCTTTACGGCATTGTAGATCTCGTCCTGGATGGGAGTCATCAGGCTCTCGCGCTTCTTATACAGTTCACCCTCGGGGCCGAAGTATTTCCGCTTCAGCTCGGCGGCTTCCTTCTCCTTGGCCACAATGGCCTCCTCGCGCTGGGTCTTCTGCTCATTGCTCAGGAATACGGCCTCGGACTGGTAGTTCTTGTACAATGTCTGCGCCTCCTGGGTCAGGGCATCCACCTCGGCCTGCCATTTCTTGCTGACCTGGTTCAGCTGCTCGTTGGCACGTTCGTACGCAGGAACATTCTTCAGAATATATTCCATATCTATCAAGGCAAACTTCTGTGCCATTGCGCTGGCACTTGTCATCACCATTAAAATCAAAAACAGTTTCTTCATACTCGTAGATTTTGATATGTGTTATTAAAATTCCTGTCCCAATACAAAGTGGAAATGACTTCCGCTATAGGCTCTGGAGCCGAATACGGGGTCGAATCCGTATGCCCAGTCAATACCCAGCATACCTACCATAGGCAGGAAGATGCGGACGCCCAGGCCGGCTGACTTCTTCATATCGAAGGGGTTGAACTTCTTGACATCATCCCAGGCGTTACCTCCTTCCACAAAGGCAAGTCCGTAGATATTGGTGCTGGTTCCCAACATGAACGGGTAGCGCAGCTCCAGCGAGAAGCGGTCATAGGCATAGCCGTTGAATCCGTTGGGGGTGAGGGCTCCGTTATCATAACCGCGCAGACCGATGGTCTCGGTGGCATAGGTGGAACTGTATCCGCTCATTCCGTCACCACCCATATAGTAGGTCTCGAACGGAGAACGCTTGTTGCTGGTATAATGTCCCAGGATACCTATCTCCACTCGGGTGGAGAGCACAAAGCACTTATTGGCGTTAGAGAGTGCTGTGTAGGTACGGTTCTTCAGTTTCCACTTGTGGTACTCTATCCACCGGTGCTTCTCCTGCATCTCCCGCTGGTAAACCTCATCGCTCTTTTTATCACGGTCGGCGCCAAGGCTGGCATAGTCCTTTCCGTCAAACAGACTGTAGGGAGGTGTCAGCGAAACGCTCAGCTGGAACTCAGATCCGTTACGGGGGAAGATGGGGTTGACAACGCTGTTTCTGCTCAGGGTCAGACCCAGGCTGATATTGTTACAGTTACCGTTATTGATGATGAAGTACTGCCAGTCCTTCAGCATATAGCGGGTATAGCTCAGGTCGGCATAGAGGTTGAACCAGTCATCGGGCCAGCGCAGACGCTTACCCCATCCCACGCTGAAGCTGAAGGTCATGAACCGCTTGTCCGGGTCATAGTAGTTCTCATAATAGTTACCGTAGCCGTAACCGCCGCCATATCCGTAGGCATAACTGTAGAAATTGTCATAGTATGCCGAATTGTAGTAGTTACCGCTGATATCGGTGTACTTGCTGAATGATGCGCCGAAGCTGAAGGTATTGGGGCGTTTGCCGCCGAACCAGGGATTGACGTAGCTGATGCTGTACTGCTGATAGTACCGTCCGTTCGTCTGACCGCTGATGCTGAAAGTCTCGCCGTTACCCTGTGGCAGGATTCCGCGCCTTATACCGTTCTTCTTGAACAGATTGGCCATACAGAAGTTACCGAACTTCAGACCGATCTTACCCACAACGCCCGTCTGGCCGTAACCCAGTGAGAACTCCACCTGGTCATTGCTCTTGGTGGTAAGACCCCAGTCCAGGTCCACCGTTCCGTTGGAAGCGTCAGGCTGAATGTCATACTTGATATTCTCGGCATCGAAATGGCCCATTGCGGCAATCTCCCTGTATGAACGCTTCAGGGCATCCATGGAGAAGAGGTCGCCGGGCTTGTTCCTCAGTTCCCTGCGGATGACATTCTCATACACACGGTCGTTACCGGTAATCCTTACATGGCTGATGTGCGCCTGGGTTCCCTCGAATATACGCATCTCCAGATCCACGGAGTCCTCTACCACATTCACGACAACAGGATCCAGTTGCGAGAAGATATAACCATTATTATAATATAGGTTACCTACGGCATCCTCGTCCACCTTCAGCCTGTCATTCATAAGCTTCTGGTTATACACATCGCCCTTCTTCATTCGCAGCAGACTGCTCAGGACGTCTGTGGGATAAAGCGTATTGCCCACCCATTCGATGTTGCGGACGTAGTACTTGCGGCCTTCCTCCAGGGTCAGATAGATATCCACATCATTGTTATGGGGCACTACGCTGTCCGAGATGAGGATAGCGTCCATGTATCCCAGTTCGGCATATTTGGACATCAGGTTCTCCTTGGCCTCCTTGTACTTGCTGTCCGTGAACTTCTTGCTGCGGAACAGACCGGCCAGGGAACCCTTCTCATGAATTTTCTTCAGGACACCGGGCTTGATGATGTTACCCTTAATCTTGGCGGTTGTCAGGTACTGGTTACCGGAGATGTATATCTTATGCACCTTTACCTTGTCCTTCTTCTCCACATTCACATCCAGGATGATCCTGTCCGGCTGGCTGGCATCATCACGCTGCAGGATGTTTACCTGGGCATTCTTGAATCCCTTGTCCGAGAAGTATCTTTCGCACAGCAGCTTGGCGCGGTCCAGCATATTGGGTGTCAGCTGGTTGTCCTTGATAAGACCCAGTTTCTCCTGCAGGTCATCACGCTCGCTTTTCCGTACGCCGTTGTAGTTAATCTGGGAGATCCTGGGGCGCTGTGCCAGCTGGATATGCAGATAGACGGAGTCTTTCACCAGGCTGTCCACGCTGATGGCCACATTGCTGAACAGTCCGTTCCGCCAGTAACGCTTCACCACGTTGGTAATCTCCTCGCCCGGAATCGTAATGGGCTGGCCCACCTGCAGACCGCTAAGACCCAACAGCAGGTACTCGTCATAGTTCTTGATGCCGTCAATGGCTATATTGGCTATATAATAGGTACGTGGTGTACGGCTATAGTCTATAACAGGCTTGATTTCACGTTGCCCTACCTGACCGAAGACATCAGGCAGCCATGTCACCAGTAATAATATAACAAGGTATATTCGTTTCACAAATTCAGAATTTATAAATTCAAATTTCAAAATCGGCTAATGACGCTGTTCCACTTCCACCTGCTCACCCGTCTTGCCGAAGCGGCGCTGACGGCGCTGGAACTCGGCAATGGCCTTGTACAGGTCCTCCTCCTTGAAGTCGGGCCAGTATGTGTCACAGAAGTAGAACTCGCTGTAGGCACACTGCCAGAGCAGGTAATTGCTGATTCTGAGCTCACCGCCCGTACGTATCAGCAGGTCGGGGTCCGTCATGAAACGGGTCTCCAGATGATCCGACACATAATTCTCATCTATATCCTCAGGCTTCACCTTACCGGCGGCCGCATCCCGGGCTACCTGCCGCATGGCACGCGTCAGCTCCCAGCGGCTGCTGTAGTTGAGCGCCATCACAACGGTCATGCCTGTATTATTGGCGGTATTGGCCTTACATTCCTCCAGACGCTTCAGCACGTTCTCGGGAAGGCCGGCGGTATCGCCTATCATGCGGAACCTTACGTTATTCTTCATGAATATCTCATCCTCCAGCTTCGTGGCAACAAGGTTCATCAGGGCTGCCACCTCGGGCTCGGGGCGGTTCCAGTTTTCTGTTGAGAATGTGTACATGGTAAGGTACTTTACACCTAACCTGGCGCACTCAGAGGTAATGCGTGTTACCGTCTCCACCCCCTCAACATGTCCTGCTGAGCGAGGCATACCCTTCTCCTTGGCCCAACGCCCGTTGCCATCCATGATGATAGCTATGGACTCCGGGATATTATTCATATCGAGTTCTGTCTTACCGCAATTCATATTTCACAATTCATAATTCATTATTATCAACCCGTCAACTCATCAGCCCTTCAACTGCTTTAATTATTACACTTCCTTAGTTTGGGGAATATCTCGTAGGTAAGATATACCATTGTAAAGTTATAGGAGTCTTTGTTCTTGAAACCGGAACCCTGTATGCCGTACGGATGCGTCAGCTGGGTGGTCCCCTCGGGGCTGGCATCCAGTCTGTCGCTTGTAGTGAAACGCATCGTCCACTCAAATCCGATGTTCAGGCGCGGTTTCAACTTGTACTTCACACCCACGCCAACAGGCAGACATAAGGCTCCGCTCGCGCTGGCTCCGCCTCCCATGGCTACAGTCAGGCCCACACCGCCCAGGATGTAAGGGGTAATACGCTTCAGCTCCTTGTATCCGGCTCCCATGCCGAAGCCCCAGAAATTCAGCTCGAACTGGGCGCCGATATCCAGAACGTTACGGGAGAAGTCCACCTTTACCGGCTCACCGCCCTCAATTGTTCCGCTCAGGGGATCCCGGGGAATGAAGCCGTCATTGCTGCCGCTCAGGTGTCCCATGGCCAGATTCATCTTCACAGCCATTCTGGGATTCAGGATACGGCGGGCTGTGATGCCACCCATGAAACCCATGTTGGCATACGGCTTGCTGTTCGCATCTCCCATATAGAAGCTTGTTCCCAGCGCAGCGCCCAAGTCCATCTTGTATTCCAGATCCTCCGATCTCAACTCAGCAGGAAAGAAACACAGCAGGAGGAGCGCTATTACTGCCGCAGAAAATCCAGTCTGTTCAGTTTTCCTCGCCATACCTCGCCATTGGCAATTATCCATATCACATTGTTATCGTCCACCACGCTGCTGACAGGGCCGCTTACACCCTTCAGCTGTGCGGGCAGGCGCATCTCGTCATCCTGCTGCCAGGAAATTCCGTAATCCTCGCTTATATACAGCGCATCCATCGCCACATGGGAACCCTTCCCGGCAACAGAGGCGCCGCCGAAGGCCAGGCACTTTCCGTCATACTGAATCAGGTTCAGGTACTCCAGCTGTGGCAGCGTACGTTTATTGTCCTCCGTCTGGTTCATATACATCCATGCGGCCTCAGCCTCGGGTGTCTCACTGTTCCACGTCTTATTCCATACCACCGTTGAGTTGTTGGCGGCATCTGCCCGGTTACCGGCCAGCACCAGTCGCTGGCTGCCGTCTGACTGGCTTATCTGCAATAGCCTTACCGCCTCAGAGGGCAGACAGGACGGACCTTCATCCAGGCTCTCCGGCTGGAAAGTCCATTCACCCGCCCCGTTCTCGCTGCACCTGTACAGTCCGTCGGCCGTCAGGGCATACAATCCGGATGCGCTGGCACCGGCCAGAACCAGCCCCGTACGCTGCGGGGCATTTATCCTCTGCCAGTCCTTGCCGTCCGTGGTGGTGTAGATATCACCTTCCGAGGTGCTGACAAATAAGGAATCTCCCTTTTTCGTCAGGGTCTGAACATCGGCTGTAAGGGGCAGGTTGACGGACGATTCGGCCCAGACGCCCTCGGCCGTCCGCTCTACGAACTTCACGGCATCACCATTCCTGCCAAGGACGGCCGGATTACCCTGCAGCAATACGGCACGCTGCTGCGTCAGCCCCTGCAGCTGGGGAACTGCGGCATCCGCCTTCTTCCAGTACAGGGAGTCGCCCTCCAGCTTATGCACGTTCAGTTTCAGCGTATAGAGCCTTGAGCTCAGGCCGTCATTGGCCGTCAGCAACAGCTCTACAGGCTTGCGCAAGTCCATACTGTCAGAGGAGTTGTATGCCACCCAGGGACTTTCCTCATCTCCTTTGGTACGGTAAAACATGCTGGAGCCGCTGTACGAGATATTCACCAGTACAGCATTCAGGACAGTTCCGTATAGCAGGGAATCCCGGTTCTCAATCATCAGTTCCCGCTGGTTTATGGTCATAGGGTATTTACTTCCGGTATAGGTGGAAGTGATTGTCGTATCATTGCCCAGCGCATTCTGCGCGACAACCTCACGCTTCATGGTGCCGAGAGACACCTCCCAGACAAAACAATAGTCATCACTCTCCACTTCCTTGTCGGAAATACATGAGCCCAACATCAGGAAAGGTATCGTTGCCGTCAGCAACGCTCCGTATTTTCTTATAGTTCTATGCGCGCACATTTACAATGGTATAAACATTAACCAAGGTGCAAAGGTATAGCTTATATTTGATATTACATCAAATTACGTCCCCGAATTAAGTAAAATTAGGGTTTCTTTGCTCCAAAAAGGCACTTTTTGCCGGTTTTTTACATTTCATGCAGGTAGTTCTGGATTTTTCTGCCGTCCAGGACAGCCTCGCCGGCAAGCCTGGCAGACTCCAGCCGGGGCACGGGAACGCCATCTCCCAACACCAGCGGAGCGACTTCCACCCGGGCCTCATCCCATAAGCCTTCCTCCACGAACTGCTGAATCAGGCGGGCACCGCCTTCCACCAGCAGCGACTGTATCCCCTTCTGGTACAAATCATGCAATATCACAGGCAGATTCCCATGGGGGGAGATTACCGTAGGAACCTTACCATCCTTCAGATGAACGGAATCGGGAAGGATGCCCTTACGGTCAATGGTCACCCTTAACGGATCTGGGCCGTCCCACAAACGGGTAGTCAGGGTGGGATTGTCCAGCAGAACCGTCCGTGTTCCCACCATGATAGCCTGACTCAGGGCCCGCAGACGATGCACAAGGGTCTGCGTATAGGCCGAGGAGAACTTTACCGGCTCCTCGCCCGGCTGCCTTACGGCATCCATGAAACCGTCCTCGCTCTGCGCCCATTTCAGGGTAACCCAGGGGCGATGCTGCCGGTGAAAGGTTATGAATTTACGGTTCAGCTGCAGACACTCCTGTTCCATCACGCCCACCACCACCTCTATTCCGGCATCACGCAGTTTACGGATGCCCTGTCCGTTCACCTTGGCAAAGGGATCCATGCAGCCCACTACCACACGGGGAATACCCTTTTCTATAATCAGGTCGGCACAGGGAGGCGTCTTGCCGTAATGCGAGCAAGGCTCCAGGCTGACGTATATGGTACTGTCCTTCAGCAAAGACTCATCCCGTACACTTCTGATAGCATTTACCTCGGCATGCGGACCGCCGCATTTGCGATGGTAACCCTCGCCGATTATTCTGCCGTTATGCACAATCACAGCACCCACCATCGGATTGGGAGGCGCTCCCGCCTCGCCGCACCGGGCCAGCTGGATGCAACGCTGCATGTATTTCAATTCATAATTCATAATTCACTATTTAAGAGGTTAGCGGTTAGAGGTTAGCGAGCACAGCGGCAGCAAATTCTTCACTCTTCATTCTTCATTCTTCACTTTTTTTCGTACTTTTGCAGCATGAACTGCTTACAAAGTCTTTTATCCGCCTATCCGCCACAGGAGGCACGCGCCCTCTACATGATGGTTATGGAAGTAGCCTTCGGCCTGACTCCCACA
>JAEEGK010003518.1_pt1 | contig 38937 bp, 30 predicted proteins | sample 8958771 | NCBI WGS metagenome assembly JAEEGK01 (sample SAMN16246547, study PRJNA631951) | gut metagenome | biome: gut microbiome; feature: rumen; material: SC-attached | host: Bos | place: Iran: Karaj | collected 2018-10
GACCCCTTGAAAATCCCCTAGATAGATTTTTAATTTTCAATTTATTTTTTTTGTTGTACATTGTTCTTTGAAAAAAGTATCGAGGCAAGCCCGATAATTTTTTAAGATAGATTGTTTTATATTTTTTTCTTTATAAATAGAATTAATGGAAAAATAAATAATTATTGTTTCTTAGGTTGTATGAGTGGAGAAAAATAAAGATAGAAAAACGCATTATAAAAGCTTAAAATATAATTGGCGCAAAGGAGGAAAATCGGATTTGTGAAAAGACTCTGAAGTGCTGCCGCTTAAGCGGCAAAGTAAATAATTACAAGGCACTTCAGTGTCTAGCAGGTGAACCTGCGGTTTCGCAAATTCGATTTTACTCCTGGTAGCCACTTATAATTCAATCTTTTATAATGCGTTTGTCAGTATAGATTTTTTTTCTGAATTGCGAAGATTTAGTGAACATGGTAAAATATTTATTATGACAAAACAAGTTTTTTTGGGTGGAAAAGGGATTACCAAACGAATAGCAATTGGTGGTGGCGCTCCGGTTTCTTTGCAGACTATGTGGAAGGACGGAATTACCGATGTCGCAGACAATAATCAAAAATTAGAAAAGATTTTACGGCAGTTGAATGAATTGCAGCTTTTGGGCTGTGATATTGTAAGATTTGCTGTTCCTGATATGGAAAGTGCACATGGACTTAATGCAATTGCTCAAAGAACTTCCATGCCCCTTGTTGCAGATATTCATTTTAATTATAAGCTTGCTCTGGAATGTTTAAAAGGCAATGTTGCCGCTATAAGAATTAATCCTGGAAATATTGGTTCAATTGAAAATACCCAAAAGGTAATTGAGGCCTGCCGTGAAAATGGGGCTGCAATTAGAATTGGAATTAATTCAGGCAGTCTTCCTAAAGATTTACAGGAAAAGATTGCTGCTGAAGAAATTACCAGAGCTCAGGGGCTTTGTGAAACTGCTGTACGGGAAGCTGAGATTTTTGAAAAGTTTAATTTTGATCAGTATGTTGTGAGTATGAAATCTTCTGATGTTCAGGAAACTATAGATTGTAACAGATTTTATGCTCAAAAATATAATAATCCTTTACATCTTGGAGTAACTGAAGCTGGTCCTTTGATTGGGGGAATTGTAAAATCATCTATTGCTTTTTATACGCTTTTAAAAGAAGGAATTGGGGATACTATAAGGGTAAGTCTTTCTTCTCCTGTTGAAAATGAAGTTATTGCCGGTCTGAATATTTTAAAGGAATGTGGAAAAAGAAAGGGTGGTGTTAATTTAATTTCCTGTCCTAGATGTGGAAGAATTGGTTTTGATGTGCATGGCTTTGTAGAACGCTGGCAGAAAAAGCTTCTTGCAATGGATAAGGATATTTCTGTTGCTGTAATGGGTTGTGTGGTAAATGGTCCAGGTGAAGGAAAACATGCGGATTTGGGAATTGCCGGTGGCGATGGAAAATGTATAATTTTTAAAAAAGGAAAAATTATACACACCATTGATGAAAAAGATGCCGATAAAGTATTTGAAGAGGAAATTAATTCTTTATAGATTTTTATAAGGTAATTGAAGGGAGCCGGCCCGAGGCTTGAGCAGCGGCGGCTTTGCCGACGGCTTTAGCTGACCTTTAGGGAACTGCTAAAGGCGAGTTGTGGGTGCGACTGGCCTAAAATAAAATAATAGGGACTGTTTATGAAAAAATGTCTTTTTGCTGCGTTTTTTTTGATTTTTTCGGGAATACTTTTTGCTCAAAATAAGATTAATTCGGAGAGTCTGCTTGCCCTGCGAGAGGCACGTCTTTGTTTTGATAATAATGATTTTGGCAAGGCTTTGAAATATTCTGAAGATGCGATTTTGCTTAGAAAGAGTCAGATTGAAAAGGAATATTCGATTATTGAAAACAGTCTTGCTCCAAAAGAGGTGAAGGCGGCTGGGGACCGAATTGATAATGTTCTTTTAATTCTTGAAGAACGCGACGATTATGACTGTATTAATATTATAAAGTCTTATTCTGATAAAAAGGGAATTGAATATTTTAATAATTCGATTGAAGAAGTAAAAAAATATATTCTGGCGCAAAAGGAATATCCTGAGGCTTATAAACTGATTGGAGATATATATAAGCTTGAAGGCGAATATGATTTTGCTGAGGATTATTATAAAAAAGCTTTGGATAATGAAGGGGTTCTTGATGTTCCTGATGAAAAGTTTGAGATTCTTTATCTATTGGCAGATATAAGTCGGCTAAAAAATGATTATGACCGTATGGAAATTAGACTTTTGAATGTAATCGGAACACAGCAGCTGGAAAAAAATAAAATAATTTCAAGTGCAATTAAAAATACAGTAAAGGCGGATTTGCCGGAAAATGTTGATAAGACTTTTCAGCTTTATAGAACTTATGATTTTTATTCACTAAAGGCTTATAGTCTGCTGGCTGAGTATTATTATAGCCTTGGTGAAAATGAAAGAGCCTTTAATTATTCGGCTCTTGCTGTAATAAACGGCTTTACAAAAATCTGTAAGCTTCTGGAAAAAAGAAATCTGGATTATTCTTTCACTACGCTGGAAGGCTTTTTTGATGAAGTTCCAAATTATCCTGATATTGTTGAATGGGGAAGTGTAAATTATGTGTGGAAGAGCTTTAATCTTCTTGCGGACGTTTGCAGTTCTCTTGGTTATAATAAATATGCAATGAAGCTTCTTACTATAATTGCTTTTCATTCGCCTGAAAAATACTGGCAGCAGGATGCGGTTTTGAAGCTTGATACTTTGGATGGAATTAAAAATCCATAAAATTTTGTAAAGATGTCACAAGTTTTGCTTGTCAAAACTTGAAGCAGAAGTAGAATGAACGTTCGGTACAAGAGGGATTGTTACTTCTGCTATTAGTAGTGCAAGCCTAAACCAATTGAGATTTCATATTTAGATACATTTTCTCGCCAATCCATATTCAGATAGTCATCAAGAAGTTTTCTTCCAATATCGTAGCCGACACTTGCCCGAACTGTATAGCTTGAAAACTTTTGTGGGTAAACTAAAACTTCAAGGCCTGCTGTGTAGAAGCCGTCTTTAGGATTGTACCATTCTTTTGTGTATTTGTTGTAAATAAGGGCCATATCAATAAAAGGGGAAAGCTGCAAGTCAAAATTAAAGTATTTTAAGAACTTATGCTGAAAGTTTGTTGAGAAAAGATGGAAAGGGAAATCCATGTTTAATACAAAGGCTGAGGTTGTAACGGTGGATTTTCCAAAGGCCGGGTCGGTGTAATACTGGTTGTCGCGGATTCCTCTTAAGCGTTCGCCGATTGAAGAACCATCATTCTGATAGAACGGATTGTCTTCGTAAATTATATTAACAAAGTTGATGAAATGATAAAAATCCATGCAAATTCCAAGTCGGTTGAAATTTTTTCCTTCAAAAAGTTCAATTTCCTGATAGAGAAGGGATTCGAAGGATATAGACGGATAAAGCATTTTTCGCTGGAAATTATAGGAATAAGAATTAGCAAGAGACAGACTAAAACCTGTTCGGAAATTGTTATTCCAGTTTGTGCGGCTGATTCCAAATGAATGTCCGAATGTCATGGTCGGGCTGGAAAGATCGGTATTCAATTCATTTATATGGTCAAAATCCCAGTTGTGAATAAGCGAAATATATGGTGTCCATTGAAGTTTGCCCCAATGCTTGGTTGTATAAAGCGTTAATGGAACAGATATTTTGCCTTCTTCGGCTAAATAAACGGAATCAGAATAAACTGCATAATCAAAATTCTTTATAAAATATTGATAGAATTCGAAAATGTAGGAAACTCTTTCAAAAGGAAGTTCTGCTTTTATTCCTGTTTGTGCATTCCATTCAGGAGAAGTTTCGCCGATTGTATAAGAAATTGAATAATCGTTTACCCAGGTCAAATTAAAAGGATCTAAATCGTAAGGCTGATCATAAGAAAAACTGATTTCAAAATTATATTTCGGAGCATCGGATTCACTTTCCTGTTTTACATTAAAGAGCATTTCTGCAGCCATTGTGTTGAGTGAACCAAGGAAGTTTGTATCTTTCATTTTGATTTTGAAAGAAGAACCGGTGTTTGAATTGTATTTTATGTAAGGCATTGCAAGAACGTGGATTGAATCTGTAAGTTCAACGAGAATTGTTACAAAAAATAAATCTTCAATCTGGGAAAGTTCTACATCTTCTGAATCGATGTTTTGTAGGGTAGACCAGTCTACGTCGGATGCTGGTTTTATTGAAAAATCAACGTTGATTTGTTCAAACGCTCGGACGTTGGCGAGACGGATTTTATAATCTTCAATGTATTCAAAAAGTTCTGCTTCGTTTTCGAAGATTTTGTTGTAATCAAGAGGAATTTCGCGTTCTACTGACTGAGCTTTTGTGGTACCAAAAAGTTTTAAAGATGCAGGATTTGTTTTTATGTCTGTTTCTATAATTTTATATTTATTTGCAATAAGATTAGTTGATAGCAATAGAGCGAGAAGAACAAAAGTAATCTTTTTCATTTAGTAGGCACCTTTTCCTTTGAGAACTACCCAGACGGTTTTAATTAAAATCCATATATCAAGCCAGATAGACCAGTTTTGAATATAATAAGAATCATAAGCGATTCTGTCTTCGTAAGATGTATCAGAACGTCCAGAAACCTGCCACATACCAGAAAGACCAGGTAATACAGATAAAACATAATCACGTGCTTTTCCGTATTTTTCGAGTTCAGGTTCTGTTACAGGTCGAGGTCCAACAAAACTCATTTGACCAACTAAAATATTTATGAGCTGCGGCAATTCGTCCAAGCTTGTTTTTCGTAGAAATTTTCCAAATTTTGTAATGCGAGGGTCATCAACAAATTTACAGTCTCTTTCCCATTCTTCCCGACGAACAGGATCTGTTGCTAAAATTTCTTCAAGTATTTCCTGAGAATTTATGCACATAGAACGGAATTTCCAGCACTTAAATTTTTTATTGTTTTTTCCGACCCTGACATGACCGTAAAAAATAGGACCTTTTGAAGTAATTTTAACAAGAATAGAAAGTATTATAAATACTGGCAAAATGACTGGAGAAAAAAGAAGAATTAAGAAAATATCCAGCAGGCGTTTTAAGAATAAATTGAATTTAAATGTAAGGTTATGGGTTGAAGAAAAGCCTATGATTCCACCTAAATCCTTTAAATGCTGGGTTGAAGTAAAGTTGTTCTGATTTTCTGAAACGGTGATTGTATAGCGGTAAGACTGCATTATCTTTGAAATATCGCCCTTAAAGCCTGTGATAATGGCAACTTTAACATTGTGCTCTTTTATAACTTTCAATATATTATCATCCTCTGGAAAAACAGGAATACCTGAATAATCAGATGGAGTCTGAATGCTTGAATCAATTATTACAGCAGGATGATAGCCTAAAGACTTGTTTTTTATAAGTTTATCGAGAATTATATTTGCTTCGTGGCCATGAACATAAACAACAGAAGGAACTCCCCAACTATCATGACGGCTTAAAAATCTTCTTGCAAATACTCTGGCAGTAGGAAGGGCAAGAACAGCAAAAGGATAGGCAATAAGAAAGGCTGAAGCAATTGTTCTGTTGTAACTGTCCTTTATAAAAAAGCGTATAATTTCATCTTTTCCAATATAGTCAGAGAAAACAATCCCTACAACAATTGCAGCAAAACCGACAAATGTAGAAATTGCAAACTTTTTAATTTCTTCTGTCGGCGGAATCATGATGCTTGGATATAAGCCGTTAGCAATATAAAGAAGCAGTAGAAATGGCAGAAAAACTGAATAATTTATTACTGAACGGAAATTTAAAGTGTAAGGAACCATGAAATTTGCAATGAAAAATCCAAAAACTATACAGAGAAACAAAACAATTGCATCTACAAAGAAAATTATAAGTCCTGAAAGAAAAGAACTTGTATGAAGATAATTTTTGTTCAGATAATTTTTAAATTCTTCAGCATTCATAATATTATTATATAACAAAAAGTTAAAATATTCTATATAATAAGACAGGGTTTATGCACCAAATCCTTTATATACAAAATCCTATACCCGCAAAATCCTTTATACAAGTCGTTTTCTTTCTTCAATTATCTTCTGAATTTTTGAAGTGAATTCATCCCGTGAAAATTTCTGCACATGAGCCTTGTAAATGCTTCTATCTGCAAAATCTGCTTCTTTTTTTTCAAATTCATCCATACAGTCAATAAGACTCTCGCAGGTCTGCGCCTCAAAAAATAGACCGGTTTTGTTTTCAAGAACAGAATCCAGTGCACCACCTTTTTTATAGGCAAGGACTGGACATCCCGCGGCATTTGCTTCTACTGGTATAATTCCAAAATCTTCAATTCCAGGGAAGAGAAGGGCTTTTGCGCGAGAAAGATAGTCTTGTATTTCTTTATCACTCAGTCGGCCTGTAAATTTAACAAGTCCTGATTTTTCGTATTTTTTAGCTTCTTTTGATTTTCCATCACCGATGACAACAATTTTTCTTCCTGATTGAATACAGGCTTCTATAGCAAGGTCTGCACGTTTGTAGCCGACAAGTTGTCCAAAGAAAAGATAAAAATCCTGAGGATTTCGAGGATTATCTATAAAATTTTCGATTGCACAAGGGGGATAAATAACATCAGCTTTTCGATTGTAATAACGCTGGATTCTTGCAGCAACATAATGCGAATTGGCAACAAAATGGTCTACAAGATTACTGGACATTACATCCCACTGGCGCAGCGATGGAATCATCTTTTTCATAAAGAATTTTACAAGAGGATTTGATTTTTTGAAGTATTCATGATACATATCCCAGAGATAACGCATTGGTGTGTGGCAGTAGCAGAGATGAAAAGCTTCCGGTGAAGGAACAACTCCTTTTGCAGGTCCAGATTCGCTTGAAATAATCAAATCATAATCAGTAAGATTTAATTCCATAAGGGCTTTTGGCATAAAAGGCATGTATTTTTGATACATTTTTTTTGCCAGCGGCCATTTATTGATTTTTGTCGTGTAAATATTATGAGCTTTTATTTTTTCTGAAATATGAGCTGGATCATAGACGTTTGTATAAATATCAGCCTGGGGAAAAATATCGCATAAGGCTTCTAGAACTTTTTCTCCACCTCGCATGGTAACAAGCCAGTAATGAACTATTGCTACTTTCATTTAATACTCCTGATTTCATTTATAATAATTGCAGATGTTTTTTCAAAAGAATATATATCCGGCAGGTTCGAAGGTGAACTAGCACCATAATTTTTAAGAATTTTTTCAGATAAATCATTTATATCTCCCGTTTTAAAGAAGGTAACAGGAAAATCCTTATAAATCTCTTTAAAAACAGGAATATCTGAAATAATTACGTTTGTTCCGCAGGAAAGGGCTTCCATCGGTGGCATTCCAAAGCCTTCGTAAAGTGATGGTTGAATTAAAAGGGATGATTTGTGATAAAGCTTGTGGAGTTCTTCATCACTGATTCTGCCTGTAAAAGTTATGTTTTTTGAATCTGAGATTTGCGACAAAATTGAAGTATCTGAAGTTCTGAAATTATCTGCGTTTCCGACAATAAGCAGATTTGCTTTTAGGCCATTTTCAAGGGCTTTTAGAAAGGCTGGAATTAAAATATGAAGTCCCTTGTGAGCTTTTATATTACCTACATAAATAATGTCCGATTTTTCTGAGCTGTTATAATCAGCATGCTCTGTAAACCATTCAGGAACGGCATTGTAGGTTACAATAACCGGCTTGTTTTTAACTTTAAGATGAGCTTTAATTCTTTCTGCTGAAAAATTAGAAACTGTAAAAATTGCTTTAGAGCGGTTTATGGCTCTCTGATAAAAGAATTTTCTTGCAATAAGGCCGATTTTTGAAGTAAGAGAAGGAATATCAAGAAAAACAACATCATGAATTGTTGAAAAAACTGGAATCTTAATGCTTCCTGGAATATTGCAGTAGGGAGTATAATAGGCAGCACATTCATTTATTTTTTCAAGAAGTGAACGAGGAAAAAAGAAAAGTTCTTTTAGTGAAAAAGTTTCTAGACTGCATTGCAGCACTTCAAACGAAAGAAATGTACTTTTATGAGAATTGTCAGATTCATTTCTGATTTGTATTTGCTTTATATTTTCATTTATAAGTTTTTCGTCGCCAAAAAGAAGACATTCAAAATTACGCAGCAGATAGGGAAGAATAGATAGAAAATAAGTACCGATTCCGCCACTTCCAATCATACGGCAGTCAAGAGCAAGTTTCATAAAGTCAGTATAACACGGAAAAAAATAACTTTCCATGCAAAATCTTAAAACAGATTGTTTAAATATTAAAAAAATGTTATTTTATTGCTATGAAAAAAATAATATTTCTCTCTTGTTTCTTATGGACTAGTCTTTTTCTTTTTGCCGAAGCAAATGATAATACAAAAGTAATACAGTCTGGAAACAGAATTTATAACGATTTATATATATTGTTCAATGAATCAGGACTTTCGCATTTTATTGACAATCAACCAATGAGTATTGGCGAGATAAAATTTTATTTTGAAGATATAGATTATGAAAGCCTGTCTGAAAGTGGAAAGCGACTTTATAAAAATGTTGCTGATGTTTTACAGCATGAAGATAATCTTTTTAAAAGCAAATTGGTAAAAGATGAAGAAATTAAAAAACAAAATCTTCGTCTCTTTATTAATTTAAAAGTAACTCCAGAAATTTATTATAGAACTGATAAAACTCTTCCATGGACATTTGACTATAACATAAAGGATTTTACACTTTCATTTCCTGTAATAATGGGATTTGATGATTATTTTACTATTCAGTCAGATTTTTTTATTGGTAAAAACTATACAATGACCCAGGCAGAGGAATCTTTCACTAACATTCCACTTTCCGGTGATGATTTTGAATTTCTTTTTCCAAAGTTTGCTTATGGCAGTGTAGGAAAAACCTTTGATACCTGGGGCTTTAATTTCCATGCTGGAAAAGAGGGCGTAACCCTTGGAAAAACAGAGCTTGGCAGCATAATTTATAATAAAACCTTTGAAACAGACTTTTATTCTGAGTTAAATTTTTATACAAAGCGTTATAAATATACCATGTTTGTAAATCAGGTAGATCCAGAAACCTTTTTATATCTTCATCAGTTGAATTTCAGGCCTTTCAAAAATCTTCGTTTCAGTGCGCTTGAAGGTTCTCTGTTAAATTCTCCTTTTGAATTGCGGTATCTGAATCCACTTATGATTATGCATTCCTTTGGTTCCTGGACTCAGCATGATTACCAGATGACTGAAAGTGAAATAAAATATTATGATGAAGGTCATTTTTGTGCCTATCTTGGCATTTCTTTTGATTATGTTCCACTTCGTAATTTCCGTGTATATGGTTTATTTGCTCAGACAGAAATCCTTGATTTAGGCGGAAGCAGAAATCCAGAGGCACTTTCTACACCAGACGGACTTGGTGGTCAGCTTGGTTTTGAATATACTTTTGGAATGCAGAACGGAGGCTTCCTGAAGGCAAATCTTGAAGCTTCTTATACTTCTCCATATTTATATGTAAAACAAAGTCCTGAATGGTCAATGTACCGCACTCGTGAAGAAATGCAGACAGAAGGGGAGGTAATTTCCTGGATTGGTTCTCCTTTTGGACCGGACTGTTTTGCAACTCAGTTAAAGCTGAATTATGAACCTAATAATAACTGGAACGTTACTTTTGGATATTTATTTAAAGTTCACGGGGAAAACACTGCAGAAAGAATGTTTAATCCAGAAACACAGAGGATAAATATCGGTACAGAGGAAAATCCTGAGTGGATTTGGATTCATTATCCTTATGCAAAATACAAACGAGCTTCAGAAAAGAATGATCAGAAAGGTATTGATGACAGTGTAAATCAGGCCCGTGATATGTGGATGAGCGGTATCATTGAATATACGCACAGACTTTCGCTTGATGCAGAATATAAAATCAATGAGCATATCAATTTAGGCGGAAGATTGTCATATACATTTATCTTGAACAGTAATAATATATCAGATAGTTTTAAAAATGGATTGGAAGTTGCACTTTCTGTTCAGTATAAACTGTTTGAATAGATATAATGGAGTTTTTATGAAACGAATAATTTTATCTCTAGCGTTAATTTTTACTTTATCGGGAGCTATGCTTTTTTCTCAGACAAATGTTTCAGTTCCTGTGAGTGATTCAGTTTATGAATTTATTGAAATTGCACAGACAAAAGGACTTTGCCGAAAACTTAATGGATATAAACCATATACAAAAAAGCAAATCATAGAAATCCTTGATGAAATTAATGATAATACAGATTTAATGACAGAAAAAGAACAGGATATTGCCCGCGAGTTTTTAATGAAATATTCTGAATCAGATGCTGATAAAAAGAACTTTTTCCTTTTTGCTCATATTTCAAATGATGATGAAGATGTTCCTGTAACATTCAATTATAGAACAAAAATCCAGTCTGTAGTTTCCAGCGGTTTTTATTCAAAAGCTGATTATAACAGCTGGGGAATTGATAATTTATATGATTTTAGTTTTGACGGTGATATAAGCAAAGCTTTTTCATATAGAGTAGGCGGTATTCTTGATTTAACTTCAATGCCTCTTAAATATTTAGGCGATTATTTTATTGGTTATGACTGGTATGGCGAAAATGTAAGCAATTATCTTGATGGTTTATATGATGAGCATGATAACCCTTATCCAGAACCAACACAACGAAAAATTAAAAAATATTTAAATACTTCATATTTGCCTTATTCATATAAAAAGCCATGGAGCGGTCAGATGTATCTTCTGTCAAATCTTTCAGCTGATGGACTTGAAGGCTGGCCAATGTCCTGGGGTATAAGCGGAACAATTGAAGGAGAAATAAGAACTTCTTTAGTAGATGATAAAATCAACTTAGGATTTGGACGCATTTCAAGAGAAATTGCAGGTATGGATAACGGAAGTTCTCTAGTCCTTAATTCAAATGCCCAGCCGTTTATGGCAATTGACAGTACTTTTAAACTGTTTGATTTCCTCAAGTTCTATGCTATGACAGGTATTCTTGAATATCCTAATCAGACTTTTATAAACGCAGATTCATTACCAGCTTCAGGAAACGATGATGCCTTCTTCTATCAGAATGCATTTTCTCTGAATATGGTTGAAGTTGACTATAAAGGCTGGCATGTTGATTTTGGTGGAACTTGTGTCTGGCCAAAGCGTTTTGAATTAGGATATATGTTCCCGCTGATAAGTTATGTTGAATATCAGAATCATATCGGTGACTTTGACAATCTTTCTTTATTCGGTGATTTGAAATATACAAAAGATGGACTTGGTTCTGTCTGGGGCTCTCTGTATCTTGATGAAATTAACGGATTGAATAATAATCCGATAAAATATACACGTGCTATGTTTGCAATTCAGGGCGGAATTAAATATGTAATTCCAAAACTTCCTTTTGCTAGCATAAGTTTAAGATATACAAAAATTGAACCTTACTGCTATACACACCATTCTATCAATTATACACCTTGGTACAGTCATTACATCAGTGAAAATTACACAAACAACGGCGAACCACTCGGCTATTATCTGCCGCCAAACTCTGATGAGTTTTTACTTTCCTTTAAGATTAGACCAGCTTCAAATGTTACAGCCGGTGCTTCTTATCAGTTGATTCGTCATGGTGCAGATTACGGCAGCCAGCAGGTTCCAGGTAGTTCACTTTATTCAGAAATGAGCAATGTAAACCGAAGTGATTTGCAAAAATACTTCCTGCACGACGGAGCATACAATTGGAATCATATTTTGAGTGCCGGTGGAAGTGTTATTCTTAATACAAAATATCCGGTTTCTGTTTATGGAAATGCAGGACTTTTATACAGCTATTACACTATTATTGATTCAGAAAAATATGACCGTTCTGTTTACGGTAATAACGGAAACTGTAAAGACGTAGATTTTAAGACTCCATATGAAATTGCTGATAATGATGAATATCCTAATGTTATTGGTGGTGTAATTACTATTGGAGTGGAAGTAAGATTCTAGAACGACAAAGTTTAATTCTAAAAAAAATAACATAAGAAATGATGATTGTTTAACTTAAATCTATCATTCTTATGTTATTTTTTTTATTAATTTTTTATTTACAGCTTTCGCTCATTTCCTGATGCTGGCGTAAAAGTTCAGTAGTAAGAGTCTGGCTGAAGGTTTTGCTGTTTCCTGCAATATTTTCTGCTTCAACAGATTCGCCCTTGTACAAAACAACTGGATAATCCTTTATAATGTCTGCACGAGCGTTTTTAATAATACATTCAGCCATCTGCATAGCAAGCGGGTTATATTTTTTCTTATTGATTACAGCAACAGATTCTGTAAGAGCAAAGTTTCCTTCTACAGGATCTACATAATCAATTGGAAGTCCATTCTTTTTATCACGTACTGCCTGATGTCTTAAACCAAAACCAACGGCAACTTCACCGCTTCTAATTTTTTTGATTGGTCCGGAACCGCTAAGTTCAAGATGTGGACCTGCATTATTATAAATAGACTTTAATGCAGCTTTTGTTCCATCTTCACCATATGAATCAATCAAAGCTTGAACCATAAGCCATGCAGTTGTACTTCCCATAGGATCTACAACACTTACTAAATCCTTGTATTCAGGATTACCAATATCCTTTATGCTTTTTGGTTTATTAAGATTGTGTTCTGCTAAAAGTTTTGTATTTACAATTACTGCTCCCTGGATAGCGAGAAGTGGAGTGTAATAATCAGGAGTTTTTATAATCTGTCCAGGATCAAACTCAAGTTTTTTGAACATCTGATTCATCGTCTGTGCACTTTCAATATAGAAAGAACTCATAGTTATTAAATCAGCTTCAATATCAGCACCTTCAGCAAAGAGTTTGCCGCCTAATTCACTTGTACCAAAAGACTGGAAAATGTATTTTCCTTCATAACCATTTGAATCCAATGCTTTTTTAACTGCAACTACAGCTTCATCATCAGCATTTGAATAGATAATTACCGGCTGTTCTGAAACATTCTTTTTTGTACAACCAGAAAGCATAGATACAATACCTATAGCTGCCGTAGTGATTAAAAATAATTTAATTTTGTCTGCATGATTTTTTTTCATTTTTTACCTCAATAATTTATTGTTTTATATTTATTAACAATCCCTTTAATAGCTTTCATAACAAGATTTGTTATAAGTATTAAAAGAGACAGAATAAAGATCTCATTGAATTTTGCAAAATGCTGAAGTTCCTGAATCTTTGTTGTTATTACCATTGTTCGTGCACCACAAAGGAATACCAATGCGCTGACAGTTACAAGACCATTTATAAATAGATAAATAAAGATTTCAAGAAGAGTAACGAGAGAATTAGGTGTCATAATTCTTATTACTGTTTTAATCCAGTTATCACCAAGCAGAAGGGCTGTATTTTCCCAGGAATCGTTCATTTTGTCTAATGCACCTTTCATCATAAGAAATGGTGTCGCAAAAAAGTGAATCATATTACAGAAAATCAAAATAAACATGGTATTGTGTAATGGTGTTTTTCTAAAGGCAAGAAGAAATGCAATACCTAAAACCATTCCTGGCAGTGCATTTGAAATCTGAGCCATGGATTCAATTATTTTTGAAAAAACAGGATGAATCTTACTTCGTGCACTTGCAAGGGCAGCAATAAATACAAATCCAGTTCCAAAAATTGAAGTTAATAATGCAGCAGTCAAAGAATTAAAGAAAACTCTTACAAGTGATTTATCAGAGAATACACTTTTTATAGTATTCAGACTAAAGGTCATATTATATGGCCATTCTGTTACAAATGGAGCTACAAATACAACAAGGAAAACAGAAAGAACACAGAGAATTATGAAAATAGAAATTGTAGTCCAGATAATATCGTGTAAATGATTTTTCTGGAGATCAATCTTAGAGATTTTGTTATATCTTACATTAAATCTCTGAAGGTAATTCAAAAGAAGAATGCTGAGAATTGAAGGCAAAAGCATAAATAAAGCAATTACAGAACCCTGATGGAAATCTGGAAGACTGCCAAGCATAGTATTATAAAGAAGTTCTGCTACAAAAGTATATCTGCCGCCAATTGAAGCCGGAATACCAAAATCTGTAAATGAAAGGAAAAAACTCTGAACAATAGATACTGCAAGGGTTCCTAACAGCGGACGAAAAATTGTTGTGTAGAAGCATTTTATTGGAGGATCACCCATAATCTTACAAACTATTAAAAAACGTTTGTCTATATAATTCATTGTATTTCTTATAAGAGTGAAAGAAATTGGCATTGTATAAATAACATAACAGAATACTAAACCTTTGAAGCCATAAAAATCAAAAAACTGATGGCCAAGGATTTTAGTAAGAAGTCCATTTTTACCAAATGAATAAATTATTGCAAAACCATAAGTGATTGTAGGCAAAAGCATTGGAAAAACTGCAAGAGTTCTAAGTGTTTTCTTAAGCCATAAAGGTATGCTGGTAAAAACTTCTGTATATGCAAGAATAAATGCAAGAATTGTTGTAATAACTGCACTTATAAAGCTTACTTTTGTACTGTTCCAGAAGGCAAGGGGAAGCTTTCCTTTAGAAAAAACCTTTCCAAAGTTTGATAATGAAAATGCAATATTAGAACCGCTTCCGATTGAAAAAGCATTCTTAAAAAGAATTATTGCAGGATAAATTATAAAAAGAACAAAAAATAATAAAATAAAGGCGAAAACTGTATTTATCTGCTTGTTTTTTAATTTTGAAAGCATCAATCATTTCTCCCACCGAATAATTTGTAAATATTATTTTTTTTGATTGCAAGCTGCTGAATAATAAAGTCTTTAACAAAGCTGCTTTGAGGATTATTGATTATCTGCTCAGGAGTATCAAACTGTTCAATTTTTCCTTTGTTAATAATAAGAACCTTATCGCTTATTGTAAGGGCTTCTTCAGGATCATGAGTAACAATAATTGTTGTAAGTTTATAATCCTTTGCAATAGTAACTATTTTTTCTTTTATAGATTCCTTGATAACACCATCGAGAGCAGAAAGTGGTTCATCAAGCAGAAGGATTTTAGGTTTCATAACCATTGTTCTTGCAAGAGCTACACGCTGTTTTTGTCCGCCAGAAAGATTATCAATTTTTTTATCAAGATGTTCTCTAAGTTCAAGTAAATCAATAAGAGCATCTACTTCTTCTTTTGATGAAATATTCGGTTTATTTTTTAGACCATAAGTAATGTTTTTATAGGCATTAAGGTGAGGGAAGAGAGCATAATCTTGGAAAACAATATTAAAGCCTCTGTCCTGCATTGGAATTGAAGTAATATCGTTATCATTAAAAATAATAGAACCGCTGTCTGGATTTGTAATTCCTAAAATAAGGTTAAGAAGGGTTGTTTTACCGCTTCCTGAAGGTCCAAGAATTGAAACAATTTCTGAATCGTTTATTGATAATGAAATATCATCCAATACTTTAAAATCGATATAGGATTTTACGATATTTTTAATTTCAAGCATTGAACTTCTCCTTTTTGCTGTGAAAAATGTTCAAGTTTTATATATTTATAAGGATTTTAGAACAAAAAATAAGAAAATTCAAGTCTGAAATGTTCAATATAAGATATAGAATAAATAATAATGAACAACTGTCAATGAAAAAAACTTTTTCCTGTTTACTAGATAGAAAAAACAATATAAAATTATGGTATGATTAAACAAGCAGTTATTATGGCGGGCGGATTAGGCTCAAGATTTGGTGGACGTACTACAGAAATGCCAAAAGGATTTATTGAAATTGAAGGTGTTCCAATGGTAGAACTTTCAGTTCAAAAACTGATTGAAGCTGGTATTGAAAAAATCATAATTGGTACAGGTCATTGTTCAGAGTGGTATGACAGACTTGCAGAAAAATATAGTCAGATAAAAACTGTAAAAAATGAAAATTATATAAATACAAGCAGCATGGGAACTCTGGAGGTTTGTGCTCCGTTTATAGATGATTCCTGTTTTCTTCTTGAAAGCGATTTAATTTACGATAAAATTGGACTTGCTGTATTAAATGATGATGAAAGACAAAATGTAATTCTTGCTTCAGGAAAATCTAACAGTCATGATGAAGTATATTTGGGAGCAGACGATAAATCTAAACTTACAGAAGTTAGTAAGGATAAGACTATTATTCCTGATCCTGCAGGAGAACTTGTTGGAATTACAAAGGTTTCAAAACAGGCTCTTACAAAAATGTGTACATATTATGATCAGAACAGACAGCATCTTGCAAAGCTTGATTATGAAGGTGCATTAAAACGTATTTCTACAGCCGGAAACGAACCTGTATATGTACGTAAAATTGAATATTATGCCTGGACTGAAATAGATGATGAAGCAATGCTTGACAGGGCATTAAACAAGATTTATCCAAGAATTAAAGAAAATGAATATTTGTATTCTTTAATAAAGGATTAGACGTTATAAACGCCGTCCAGTTTTTTTAATTCTGCAAAAGTATCAATTTCATCAAAATCCTCAAAACTGCATTTTCTAATGCTAAGTTTAAACTCATCTGCGAAAATGGTAAGTGGAACTGAATCCCAGTAACGTTCTTTTCCGCCCGGCATGTTATATGCTTTTTCTAGACAAGAAGCAAGCTTTTTACCGTCAGCTTCTGTCCAGTAGCTTATTCCTAACATTCTGTAGCCGTTTACACCGCCGACGGAAACGCCGGAAATAATTCCTTTTGTTTCGTAGAGGCACCAGTCATCAGTAGTTTCGCAGGGAACACCGCAATAGTTTGATTTATATTGATATTTACGTATAAGTTTAGGATTTTTGAGAAGAATATCTGCTTCACAAATATATGAATTACTTAAAAGATATCTTGCACATAAAGCAGAGGCAATATTGTTGCTTTCATTATAAGCTGGATTTTCTATAAACTTTATAAAAGGATATTTATACAAAAGCTGGTCAAATTGTTCAGAAAGATAACCACGTACAATATATATTTCCTCAATATTGGCTGCAAGTGCGGCATCTATCATTGTATCTATAAGTCTCTGTCCTTTCACTCTAACAAGAGGTTTTGGTGTATTTAGAGTTATAGGCAGCATTCTTGTACCGACACCAGCTGCAATAAAAATTATTCTTTTTACACGGTATTGTTCAAGTTCTTGAAGAGCTTTTGGAAGGATTTTCCTGTCAGAGATAAATTGATTTTCTTCTAAATCTGTGATGATGGAATTTACAGAACCTAAAGAATAGCCGGTTTGTTTTGAGAGTTCACGCTGTGAAAGCTTTTCTGTATGTTCTGCCATCAGCGAAAGAATATCAAATTGCTTTTCTGTAAGCATATTTACTTCCTTTTATAAATCCTTAATCTTGGTTTTGTTCTTTAACTGTCTTAATCATAAAATCAGCAATGTTTTTACCGGCAAGTCCTTCAAACATCCAGGCTTCTGCTTTTGCTTTTGCCCGTGCTTCTGAAAGCTCTTTACTGTCGCTCATATTCTGGATTACTTCTTTTATATTTTCAAAATCCTTTTCATCTAGCTGTTTACCAAACTTTTCAAGGCTTTCATACTGCCATAATTTTTTATCACCAAGATCGTATGCATCGTAAGGACTTAAATCCATTCCCGCATTTACATAAATAACAGGTTTATCACAAAGGAAAGTATAATCAAAAATAATTCCGGAAAAATCAGAAATCATAATATCTGCTTTTTTAAGACTGAAAATATTCTGGCGATCATAATCCCATTCAATATTTTTATTGTCTTTATAGCGTTCTTCAAGTCGGGCAAGCATGTCTGCTTCTGATTTTTTTGATTGAGGATGAGGTCGTATAATAATTCTCCAGCCTGTAGCAGCAAGAGGATCAAGAAGCTTTTCGCCAAACTTTTTCAATATTCCAACATCACCCCAGCTAGGAGAAACAAGCACTGTAAAAGGATGATTTTCTTCATCAGGAATTTTAGCAATGTTTTCTTTATAAACATCCAAATAAGGACAACCAACTGTAATAAGCTCTTTTTTATTTATTCCGCGTTGTTCTTCAAGAAAACGTATGTCTGTTTTTTGATAATCGCCTGTAAGAAGGATGGAATCAAAATAATCAAGACCAAAAAGACGATAAGTTGTAGCATCATTTGGCATATGAAGTACATGAGAATAATGTTTTACTCGTTTACTGCGTTTGAGCTGATATACCTGTAAACGTGGAGTTGTCATAAGCACAAAGCCTGCACTAAGCATATTCAGCTTAACAAAAGCAATATTTCCTTCGCCAATAAACTCAGGCTTTATATATTTATAATTCTGTTCAAAACAAGGATCTTTTTCTACAGAAGTATAATAAGTAAGCTCAATCTGTCGTTTTTCAAACTCATCGCAAACCGGCTTAAATGTATTCCAATACTGCATTCCTTCATTATAGATTACATATTTTTTAAAGTTTGAATCTGCAGTTGTTGAAACGCCATTTTTCTTAGCTGAAAACAAAAGTTTTATTTTAAGCCAGGCAGCTTTTCCAAGAAAGAATAAAGTAGCAGCAGCTCCAATTAAAATAGAGAAAAGCATTGAACCTGTGCCCGGGTCTATATATAAAAATTGTGTATGCATTATTTTACCTCCGAAGCATATGGAGATTCATGAGTCCAGTTTGAAGTATCAAATATATTATCTTTTACCGAATACCATTCAGAATCATCGATTTTAAATTTATTTTTGTTATGTGATGCAGGATCCCATCCATGATTATCAACTATAAAAACTTTTTCTTTTTTCTCAGGTTGATGAATAGGTTTGTTTGTGAAAGGATTTTTAGCATTATCTATAATATCAGAAACTGCTAAATCAGGAGTGTCTGCATTTGTCATAAATGTAGAATCAATTGTAAGGTTTCCGTGAGCATCAAAATCTTTAAAGAGTAAAAGCGGATTCAATGCTTCAATTCTAAAAGGTAGATGGGCTTCTGCTTGATTTGGTGAAATCTTTGTATCTAATCCTGCTCCATGATCAGAAACGATGATAATTCTTGTATTATCATAAACATTATTTTCTTTAAGATAATCAAAGAACTCACCTAGACGTTTAAAAGCACCTGCATTTGCGTGATAGTTAACTTCATCTGCATAAGGACCGTTTCCAATATTTTTTACTTCTGACATAGGAACATAATCAGGAACTTCCAGGAAATGTGGTTCATGAGTCATTTCATTTACAAGATATGTAAACGTAGGTTTTGATGAATTAGTATCTGTAAGTTCAGGTAAGAAATCCAGGGCTGCGTAATTGTTTACTACATCCTGAAGATTTTCCAGAGTCATATTTGTATTCCACCAGAATCCGTCTTCATAAATTGAATCACGGAAATATAATGGCATTGTTTTTAAGAAGCTGAACCAGATAAAGTTTCGTTTTATTAAGTCACTTCTGGCTGTGGATGAAGCTGCTTCCGGATGAAGTTTGAGCCATGCATCTGTATAAACGCGAATTGTCGGATGTGTATGAATTGAAGGATATTTTTCATAGATTCTTAAATCAGAAATCCAGCTGTAATTAGCCCAGGACATATCAGTAACAGTTGAATCATATCCATTCTGGTCAAAGAGGAGTGGGAGTACAGTTATTGCTTCATTATGTTTTGTTACAAGTGGAAGTTCAGAACGTTCGTTCATTTCGTAAGGGGTATAATCATATCCGCCGTACATTGGAGGTGAACCTACAAGTGTGTGATCAGCATAAGAAACTGTATTATTAAATAATTTGAATCCATCATATTGAGCGAACAGTTCTTTATTTTCATCAAAAATAAAAGGTACATAACCATTAATTGCACGGTCGAGCATGACGATAAAAACATTCTTTCCGGTTTTGCTTAAATTAAATATAGGTTTTATTTCTGAAGCACTTGAAAGACTGTTTCCTGTAGATTCTCTAATTGCTTTAGCTTCTTTATATCCTTTTTGAATTGTAATTCCGTGTACAAAAGAGATTCCGATATTAGTTATTAAAAGAACACTGCAGAGAGCTGTAAGCCAGTTATTCTTTTTGAAAATCAAAAGTAAAATAACTGCAATTGTCGGAATGAGCAGAATTGCAAGGTTTAAAAGGGCTTTTAGTGTAGAAGGTTTTAAGGCTCCTGCATCTGAGAATGTAAGAAGGTTTGAAAGCGTTCCATAATTTCCACCGAATGCAAAGGCATTTACAAAAGCACCGAAGCATAAGATTGTTCCGAATAATGTCATTACAGTCTGTGTCTTTTTTCCAAATAAGAAATAAATACAGCAAGGCCAGAAAAGACAGAATCCTATACCTTGCCATAAAGAATGGAATAAAAAGAAAAACGGTGAATTATAAGAATCTACAAAAGAGAACTCCATTGGAGAAGATGAAATTACGTAAGAAGGAAGGGTAAATCCAACAAGAAGTGCAAGAGTAATGCAGGTTACTAAAAAGAGTTTTGTTCTTGATTCTTTGTTTTCTGCAAGTTCTTTAAAAGGTTTCTCAACAATAAAATTGATTAGTTTTAATACCAGCGGCATTATAAAGACAATAGAAATAGCAGACATCAACATGATTCTTCGGTATAAGAAGCCTGACTGTTTGAAAAGAAGGAATAAATCTGCACCAAAAACCATTACACATAAACAGCCATAAAGAACCCAGACTGGATGCTTCATTTTATAAAAAACATTTTTTATAAGGCTGAATAAATTGTTCATTGTCCAATATACTACAAGTCCGCTTGGAGAATTGTAAAGTAATACTAAAAATACTAAGGCTGTACCATAAATCTGGATTTTTTCTTTTATTGGGTGACCTTTACTGTAAATTGCACCGGCTACAATGTTTATTAAGGTCATTATAATTGGAAGAATATTTATATTAAAATTACCGATTATAAATGTTGCATCTGGAACTCCCATATCTTTAATAAAGAAAAATGAGAATCCTTTTAAATCACCAAGATTGCTCAAATATTTATAGGCAGCAATAAAAAATGGAATCTGTATGGCGAGGCTGATTGAAGAACGCAATGCCATCATTGGATGATAATGATTCTGACGGTAATAGGTCGAAAGAATCATATACTGTTCATCGCCTTTGAAAGCTTTTTTAATACGGTCAATGCCTGGTTTAAGTTTTTTTTGTGTCTGTCGTTCTTTTTCCTGCCATTGTTCTGCAATTACGTAAAGCGGCAGACAGAAAAAAGATACTGCAAAACTGACAATTAAAACGGAATATCCGGGATTTCGGAGCACTTTCCAGCTTACGTAATAACACAATTCAACCAGCTGATAAAGTGGATGTATGATTATTGTATACAGAAAATCTAACATTTGTACCTCAAAAAAGTAAATTTATTTTAACTGTTATCAGATTTTTAATCAATTAAAGTAGTTTTTAATTGAATTAAGATATATTTCTGCTGATTTTTTCCAATTATATAGATTTAATACCTGCGAAGCTGGTGCAATAGGTTGTTGAAGTAATTTATCCAGATCACAGGCAGGTTCCAATGGATTGATATAATGAACTGAATCTTTAAAGATTTCCGGAAGACACGCGGCATTTGAACAGATGACTTTTGCTCCCATAGCCAGTGCTTCTAATGGAGGAATACCAAAACCTTCGTAAAGAGACGGAAATAAAAATGCCTTACAGTTTTTCATGAGCAGTTTTGCTTCATCATCAGAAACATAACCTAAAAGTTTAAGGTTGTCTGGTAAATTGTCTCCGATTGTATTTCCAAGTTTTATTAAATCAACTTTGCCGGCAACAACAAAATCATGCTCCGGATTTCTTCTTGCAGCTTCTACAATCCACGGAAAGTTTTTATTTTTGGCAGCTGTTGCAAGTGAAAAATAATATTCAGCTTTTTTTAATTCAGGAAATGATTTTTCAAGGGATACATCATCTGAAATTGTTGTAGAAAAATGCTGCCAGCCGTTGTAAGCAACAGAGATTTTTTCAGGATTAAGATGATAAGCCTGTGCAATTTCTTTTTTAGAATATTCAGAAACTGTAAAAACATGCAGAGATTTTTTTAAGGCAAATCTGTATTGGATTAAATGCCAGATTTTTACAAGCCTGAGATGTTTTGTTGTAATAAACTGAGGATTTACTTTATAGGTAATGTCGTGAACACAGGCAAGTCCTTTTGCAGCAAAGAAAGGAACAGAATTACACAAATTAAGTGATAATGCTTTTGATTTATTTATATATCGTGCCAATTCTGTCTGTTCCCAGATAATTCCGTTTTTTTTACCGATAAATACCGTTTTTATATTCTTTAAATCAGGAAGATTTTCTGTATTTTGTGGAATTGCAAGTTCACATTTAATATTTGTATTTGATAAAAGGGTATCCAGCGCTTTTGTAATTTCAAGAGCATACCGTTGAACTCCAGTGAGTTTTTGAGTCAAAAATCTGCCGTTTATAACAAGTTTTTTGAAGTTTCGCATTTTAAATGCTCCATAATTTGTTTAAGTATTTTCCTGTCTGTCGGATTAAAAATGGATTTAACCATATCAAAGTGATTAATAATTTTATAAAAAATAAAGCAAATGAATTGTTATTGTATTTTTTCAAAAAGCGTACACGGCTTAATTCAAATTGAATACGGCTGAAACTTGCTTTTCTTTTTATTGAATAATCTGAATCTACAGAACCACCGCAAAGATGTATGATTTTTGGACCGTCTATTAATATTCTGTCTTTGTTGGCTTTTTGTAACTGGCGCTGTAAATCTGCTTCTTCAAAATATAAGAAGAATTTTTCATCAAAACGGGCTGATTTATTATTTTTAAGGAATAAATCTGCACCGGTAATATAATCAACTTTACCTTCAAAAAAATCTGTTCTGTCGGAGCGTACAAATCTTGCTGTAGAAATATGAAAAATATAAAAGCAGGAAAGAATAAAATTAGAAAAAGACATTTTTAAAAGCTGTTTGAAAGACAGCTTAAATCCTGCAAAAGTCCCGGAAGAATGAATTACATGATTTTCATTATCAAGAAGATTTGCTCCAATTGCTCCAAGGTTTCCGTCATCATGTGATTCAAAATAATCAAAAAACATTTTAGCGGCATTATTCAAAAGAAGGGTATCGCTGTTCAGATAAAAAATGTATTTTCCTTGTGCAATGTCTAAGGCCCGGTTGTTGGCTGCTCCAAATCCAAGATTCTGATTATTTGTGACAACTTTTACAGCAGGAAATTGTTCCGAAAGCATCTGTAGTGAACCGTCTGTAGAACCATTGTCAGAAACTATAACTTCGTATTCTAAATCTTTTGTCTGCTCATAAACAGACTTTAAGCAGTTATAGAGAAAATCTTTTGTATTATAATTAACAATGATTATGGAGACCTGCATTTCTTAGTCTACGATGCTATTCTTCCTGGAGTCTTTTTACCATTTTAAGGAGAGATTCAGCACTGTTGAAATTGGCAGGAATAATTTCTGCTGCAGGGATTTCTATGTCATAATTATCATTAAGTGTTGAAATAATCTGTAAAATATCGAAAGAATCAATAATTCTGTCATCTACTAAAGTAGTGCAGTTTTCAAAATCTACATCATCTTTAACTTCTTTAAGTAATTCTATTAATTCGTCCATAATAATCCTCTTGTAAAATAATAATTGATTTTTACATTCTGTTCAATGATGATGATTCCATAAAATCTCTTGCAACGGTTATTGTCTTTGAACCTTTGGAATCTTCATCAAGAAGTATAACTTTTGGCATTGTCCTGCTTAAAAATAAATACATGCCTTCGGTGATTGTATATGCTCCGCAATTTTTGAATGAAAGAATATCTCCGTTTTGTAAAGCCGGCATTGAAACTTTTCTTACAAGCACATCGGCAGTAGTACAGAGACTTCCGCATAAAGTTTGGTCAATATTTTCATTAGCAGAAAGTTCTGTGGCTTGCCCAGTTTCTTGTGATTTTGACTCAGATTTTTTTGAAATAATTTCTATCAGCGGAACTTTCATTCCCATGAGTTGACCTAAATATGAAAGATGATTTATACCGCCGTCGAGAATTACATAATTTGTGTCAAAATTATTTTTTGTATCCATTACAGTTGTGAGGTATGAACCACATTCTGATACAAAAAAACGGCCCATTTCAATTGTTAATTCAACTGATTCTGCCAGGTTCTGTAAATCTGGAATAATTGATTTTATTGGAGAAAGAGTATCAGAAAAATCATCACCTTCAAAATATGGGAACGGAAGTCCCGGACCATATTCAAGTTTTTCAACTGTAAAATTGTATTTTTCTTTTAATTCAGTCATTGTGTTTTGCAAAAGCTGAAGGTCTTTTTGCTGATCGGAAGTTCTTTTTCTTTGAGTTCCTGCAAAATAATGAATGCCCTTAATTTGAAGGTGCGGATATTCATTTTTGTTTTCAATGATTGAGTACAAAACTTCTTTTGACATTCCAAACTGGCTTCCGGCTGTAAGTCTCAACAAAACCGGCATCGTTTTTTTAGTTATTTCAGCTTCTTTTTCTAATTCCTGAACCTGAAGCAAAGATTCTGCTGTGTAGATTCCTGCATTATATTCAACAGCGTCATGAATGTTCTGCTGAGTTTTGTTTACACCGGAATAAATTATTTTATCAGCCGGAACTTTGTAATGCCTGCAGATGTCCAATTCTCCCGGGCTGCAAACTTCCAGTTTTTCTACGCAGGAAAGCATTGCAGGAATTAAAAATGGATTTGCTTTTATTGAATAACAAAGATGGATTTTTTCACCGCAGAGATTTTTTATTTCTTCCATCCGCTTTTTAAGAACACAAATATCAAAAACAAAAGAAGGTGATCCATATTCTAAGGCAATTTTTGCTAATTGTTCATTCATATTCTTTCCTCATTTTTCGTTATATATTGCAGTTAAAGCTTTTCTGTCTATTTTACCGTTTTTATTCAGAGGCATCTGTTCAATTTGTTTTACAGTTGATGGAATCATAAATGGCGGAAGTTTAAGTCTGAGTTGCTTAGTTATATTTGCTTTTTCAATGCTGCCCGTGTAAAAAAGAATAATTCGTTTTTTTGCTGAATCATAAATACAGCAGGCACGTGAAACTCCATCTACAGACATTGCTGCAATTTCAATTTCCCCAAGTTCAATTCTGTGTCCCATGTGTTTAATCTGGAAATCTTTTCTGCCAATGTAAATAAGGTTTCCGTTTTCATCATATTTTGCAAGGTCTCCGGTGCAATAAATTGTCTCGTTATAATATGGATTTAACGGATTTTGAATAAAAGATTCGTTTGTGCGTTCTTTATTATTATAATAACCAGAAGCAACGCAGGTTCCGCTTACACAAAGTTCACCCTGAATATTTGGCTCAGTTATAAGTTTATTGTTTTCATCAAGGAGGAAAACTTTTTCATTTGCAAATGGTTTACCGATTGGGATAACTTCAGTATCAGAAAAATCTCTATCCAGAACATAATAAGTACAGTTACAGGTGATTTCTGTAGGTCCATAAAGATTTACATATTTAGCATTTGGAAGGAATTGCTGCCATACATGAAGCTGTTTTATAGGCATAACTTCACCGCTGAACATGATTGTTTTTATTGAATCAGGAGTTTTGTAATCAAGGCCTTTCATTATTGAAACAAAACACAAGGCACTTACGGCCCAAACAAGAACAGTCGGCTTTTTATCGAAGATAAAATCCATGAGTTTTAATGGGGCAGAAAAATAATCTCGCGGAATAAGATGAACTGTCGCTCCAAGATAAAGTCCAGAATAAATATCTTTTACAGAAACATCAAAGTCAAAGGGAGCCTGATTGCAGAAGGAATCTTCAGAAGTAAGAGCAAACTGTCTGCAGAAAATCGGGATAAAATCTATTACAGAACGATGAGAAACTGTAACTCCTTTTGGATTGCCTGTACTGCCGCTCGTAAAGTTTACGTATAAAGGAGTGATGTCTAAAACTGAATCCTTTCTTTGCTGAAGATTTTCGTCAATCAGATTAGAAGATTCAGATCTTGCAGAAGCATTTGTGTTTGAAAATAATTCGTCTATATCGATGTATTTAATATCAGAGAACTTTTCGAGAGTTTCGAGATTTTCTTTATCTGTAATAATGATTGACGGATTTAATGTTTGAAGAACGTTTTGAGCGCGTGATTCAGGCTGGCGTACATCAATAAATGAATAAAAACATCCGGCATAAACTGTTCCCATCATTGCGCAGACTGCCTGAGTGCTTTTTTCAAGATAAAATGCAACTGGAGTTGTCGGCTGAGCGTATTTGCAGATGACAGAAGCTGCAGTTTTGGCTTTTTGCTGTAATTCAGAAAAAGTTACGCTGGAGACTGCATCAGTAAAAGCCGGTTTATCCGGGAATCGTTCAGTACTGTTTTCGAGCCATTGGAGAATGCTTGTTCTGTTTATGTTATTTGAATTATCTGACATGGATTTTTCCTTTATTTTATGATGATTTGCTGTTCATAATATCTGTCATATTCATTGGCTGATTTATCTGTTCTTGCATTAACTCTAATTAAATATGAACCTGGTTCAAGTGAAGAAGCTGTAAAATCAGGTTGATTTGAATAATCGCGTAAAATTACAAAACCATTGTTATCCGCTTGAGTTTGGGCTGCAGATTCAGAAAGATTTTTGAGCAAAATCTGATAAAGTACATTTACATTTTTTCCTGCATAAGCATGTGCCTGAATAGAAAGTTTGTTGTCTGGAGTCTGCTGTAAATCAAAATAAATGCAGCCGATACGGTCGATGGACGCAAAATATTCATCTTTATTGTAAAAAAGCGAAGAAAGATCTGTGCCGTTTTTCTTTGCTTCATCACGTAAAATAATAAATTGTGCGAGCGCTGCGGAAAAAGCTTTTTGTCCTTTTATGTTTACATGTTCAAAATCTGAATAATAATCATCCTGATTTTTAAAAATTTCTGGTTTGATAATATTAAAATCGTAATAATCAAAACCCTGAGTTTGGGCATATTCGTTTACAAATTTATTTAATTCAAAATATTCATCACCATAGCAAAGAACATCCTGAATAGGTTTTGGTGGATTTACAAGCATTAAGTCAACATTGTTCTTTTTACATAAATTAATGATGTCTTCAAGCTGTTCAAAAACTTCACCCGTAAATTTTCCGAAATTGTATTTTAAACCGACATATACAGTTTTTGAGTTTTCATTTCCGACTGTGTTGTAGTTTAAATCACAATCTGCAGAAACGTTTATAGTGTTGTAAATATTTTGATAAGCTTCTGTATTTTTATGAAGTTTATCTTTTGTATTTTCAATGATTCTTCCTGGTCTGAATTTAACATGGGAAAAAATCCAAGGGAAAACAAAATTGATTGAAGTAGGGGTGGAAAAATGTCTTTTGTCAAAAGCAAACTTTAAACTTTCCTTAATTTTTTCAGGCATTGATAAAGATTTTATTCTTTCTTTAAAGAAACAGGTTTCTGCCTGAACGTTGTTATATTCAATAAGATTCAGATAAGAAAAAGTAAGAACTGCTCTTTTAATTTGATGGTCTTTTATTGCGGTTTCAATTGCTTCATAAGTATTGTTTAGTTCCTGGGAAGCTGTTGCCATATTAAAAGATTTTGTACCTAGAATTGAATCTATCGTAGAATTATCAATTGCTGCATAGCATAAAGAAGTTCCGGTATAAATCATGTCCAGATTTTCTTCTTCTCTGTACAAAGACCACATTTTTTCGCTGGAACCAACCGGTGGAATCAGCATAAAGCACAAAAGAGAATTTAATAAGCAAAACAATAAAATAGAAACGATTATTTTTATGATTTTAGAAATTATAGACTTAGAAATTTGCATATAAAAATCCTTGTTGTACGGTAACAGACATAAATGAAATAAGGAAAATAATTATTACAAATACATAAATTCCCCATCTGATTATAAACGGTGTGCGTTTGAGCGTGCCATATACATCGATATTGTTTTCTTTGAGCAGACTGTAGATAAAAAGAAGGATGCACGAAAAAGCTGCAATGTACATTCCTTCTGAAAATCTTCCAATTATGTTTGTAATGTCAGTCTGGAATGTACCGATTGAAAAGTTGCAGAAGAGATTTTTAAGGCAGCTGAAGCAATGCTTTACATTATAGATTCTGTCAAAATACCAGCCGATATTTACAATAATAAAAGTTCTTATAATTCTGAAAACATGGAAAGCTTTTGATTTTACATTTATATGGAGAATATCAGCTGTTTTTGAAAAGGTTGGAGCAAGAATATCACTGAATGCAATGATAATTCCGTTATATAATCCCCAAAGAACATAATGAAGTTCTGCTCCATGCCAGATACCGACAATAAGAAAAACAAGAATATTTGCAATGCCGGCAGGAATTACTCTTCCAAAATGTTTTCCAAAATGATTGCTGCACCATTTTCCAAACTTCTGCATTCCTTTTAAAAGTGCAAAAGGGTAGAAAACATAATCGCGCATCCAGGCTCCAAGAGAAATATGCCATCTTCTCCAGAAATCACCGAGATTTATCGAAAAATATGGGTGCCTGAAGTTTTGCATCATGTTTATGCCGAACAATTGAGAAACTGCAAGTACCATGTCTATACCGCCGGAAAAATCTGCATACTGCTGTGCAGAATACATTAAGATTCCAAATGCAGAAACAGAACCGGTAAGCGTAAGGTCAGGCGTATCAAAGATTTGAGCAATTGAATCAACAAGCATATTTGCAATTGCATATTTTTTGAATAATCCTAATAAAAACAGGGAAAGGGCTCTTCCAAAAGCTTCTGAGCTAAGCGGTTTTCGTTCATAAAACTGAGGAGCAAGAGAATCAAAACGGTTTATAGGACCTTGAATTATCTGCGGAAACCAGGAAATAAAAAGCAAAAACTTGAAAAAGTTCTTTTCCGACTGATATTTTTCATTATAAACGTCAATTAAATAACCAACTGACTGGAAAGTGTAAAAGGAGATTCCTAAAGGAAGCAGAATATGAAAATCTGCCTGATTTTTTTCTGTAAAAGACAAGATACCTTTTAGAATAGGCTCAAGATATTTTAATACCGCAAGAACCCCGAAAATCAATAAAAGAAATATTGTAAGAATAATTCTTTTTTGTTTTATATAATCATCTTTGAATTTCTTTTTTTCTTCTTTGGATTCAAAAGAGGATTTTTTTGCTGAGTATGAATCAGAAACTCTTTGAAGTAAAATTGCGCCGGAAAAAGTCAGCGTTGCTACTAAAAAAATAAATAAAAAATTCTTTATTCCAAAAAATGAATAAAAAATCATACTTACAGCCAGCAATACGCCCCACGAAAATTTCTTTGGCAGTAAATAATAAAATAGCAATGAAAGAATTAAAAAAATTAAGAATTGAAGTGAATAAAATTCCATAATTATTCCGTTTGTAAAATTACGTAAAGGATAACACAAAATTATAAATAATGAAATAGAGGGGAGAATGTTTGTGAAATAAGTTTAAATAAAAAAATTAGATTCCAAATATAAAAACTTTAATAAATCTAAGGAAATATAATTTTTTAGAGGGATTTCTTACCCAGTAAATATCTGAATAATTGTTCTTGAACAGAGAAATTGCCTTAAAAGGTTTATGCAAAAGGGCAGAATAATATTTTTTTGCTTCATTTATTGAACTAAGAAATGTTGGATTAGAAGTTCTCTTTTCCAATTCAGCAGCATATTCAATTTTTTGCTGATATTCTTCTTTCATTTTTTTACGTTGTTGTAAAGCATTTTTTATAGATGCAATGATTTTATATTCTTTGGTAACAGTCTGGTTTGTACCATGCTGTCTGTAAAATAAAACTTTCTTATTAGTATAAGCACATCCATTATTTAAAGAAGCAATGGAAGCTGCCCACCAGTCATGATATTGACAACAGTTTGGAATAGGTACGATTTGATTTGCTATGTTTTTAGTAATCATCATAGCTGTTCCCTGTGCAAAGTTTCCGTATAAAAGCTTTTTAAAAACTTCATCATTCTGCTCTGGCAGATTGAAATTTGAAAGGCATTCATAAGTGGTTAAATTCATTTTATTACCGTTTCTGTCAATCAATTCTGCATTACCACAGACAAGATCTTTATCTTTAATTTCGTTTATGAGTACTTCCAGATGATCAAGAGTCCAGATATCATCCTGATCACAAAATGCAATGTAATCACCTTTACATGAAGAAATCAGTTTTTCAAAGTTCTTTTTAAATCCAAGATTATTTTCATTAACAATGACTTTAATTCTCTTATCTTTAGCAGCGTATTTATTTAAAATCCCAACGGTATTATCTTTTGAACAATCATCAGAAATTATGAGTTCAAAATCTGAATAAGTTTGTTCAAGAATCGATTCAATTTGTTCTGCTACAAAATCTGCACCATTATAGGTAGCCATTGCTATGGAAATCATATAGACTCCTTAATTTTTAGGAGTAAAGCTGTGTCTGGAATTGAAGTTGTCCAGCCTTTATTTGGTACATTTTTAATTTTATTGCAAAGATAATAAGCTGGATCCAATAAAATCTGTAATCTAAATCTGGTAATCTTTGAAGTGGAAAAAATACAATCATAGTATTTTTGAGAAAGAAGTTTATTATCAATTAAATATTGATATGTATTTTTGAGTTCATTCAGCAAAATATCATGCCACTTAGAATTAACTTGTGTAGAAATGCCGGAAGAAGATTCATACCAGATAAAGTAATCTTCATCTGAACTATTACAATCTAAGTATGCGATTTTTTCGTTATTTGCAAGCATTAAGAAAATAGAATAATCTTCGGCGTATTTTACAAATTGAGATAATGTCTGAATATAAGTTTTAATTATATCAGTTTTATAAATTACGCTTGCACCCAGCAGCGAATCTCGACGAGCAAAATAATTTCGTTTAATCAATTTATAATTTTGATTTGTATAAGGTCTTAAATCTTTTGGATTTGAGAAATTATTAAATAAAGAAACTTGATTATTTTCATAACTGTAATAGGCTGTTCTTCCAAAATATACAGAAGCTTCAGTTTTCTTTATAAAATCATAAGCCTGAGAGAGAGAAGAATCACTATAAAAGAAATCTCCTGGACTCAATGGTTTTACATATTTTCCTGAACAGTTATTTAATCCTGAAATAAAATTCTTTACAGTACCTTGATTTTCTTTATTTTCAACTAATTTATAATTTTCAAAATTATGATTTATAAAGAAATTTCTGATTTCTTCAAAAATATTTTGCTTAGAACCATCATCTGCAATAATAATTTCAAAAGAAACATTTTTTTGCTGAATAATTGATAATAAAGTTTCTTTTGATTTGTTTATATCAGAATTGTAAGTTACAACTAAAACAGAAAATATGATTTCTTTATCCATAGGAGATAGTATAATATAAAAACAAAAAATAATCTTTATTTTTTTATTATCGAATGATAGACAGTTCTTAAAAGATTCTCAATTTTTACTGCAATAGAGATAAAAAAATATTTTATAAATAAAAATACAGGAAAATGTTTTTTAACGTTTATATTAAACTCATTTTTTAAGCATTCAGAAAGATTTTTAGTTACATATATAAAAAATGGACCTGTCCAAGGTTTTCTTCTGGAATTCATAATAGAAAAATGTGCATCAATATAACATTCATAGACTTTTGATATTTTATCTATTGTAAGTTGATAAGTATTAATAGCATTGGATTTTCGTATTATAAAAACTTTTGTATTCGGTTTACAGAATAAACTGTTATGAGCGCCAGAACCTTCAAGTGATGCAAAATAATTACAGTTTTCATATAAATATAATTGTTCTTCTAAAGAATATTGTTCCGGATGAATTATTTGAAATCCAGCTTTCTGAAAACTTTGTTCAATATATTTTTCACCAAATTCGCAGTGAGATTTAAGGGCTGTCCGGCTTAAATAGATTTTGTCATATGAAATAAAATTTTGCGGTTTTATATAATTATTCTTTAATCGGTTCAGAATATCAGTGAATTCATTAAAATAAATTTTCTTACCGTCGGTGGTTGAATAAAAACTGACATCTGGAATATATAATTCATCAACAATTGTGTTCTGCTGGATTTCTACTAATTCAATATCGTTTGGAATAACATATTTTAAAATCTTTAAATAGTTTTCAGGTAATGGAACATCATTTACAGTTGTATATACAAAATTATATTTTTGAACACTTTCTAAATATTCTGAAAATAAAAACCAAAGTCTTTTGATTCCATCTGTAATACAGTGTCCCCAAATGTTTACAAGACATCCCATATATACTGCTTTGTTAATGTGAGAAGTGTTTTGATTATATTCTTCTTTATAAGGAAATGTTGTTGTTTCATGCAGCCAGGTACCATCAATAAATTGTTTATTTGAATCAAAACATCCTATATGAGGAACAATAATTGAGTTTTCAATTTTAGAAAAACTGATTTTCGTATCAGAAAAGCGCTCTGTATTTTGTGATTGTAATTCAAGCAGATTTTTTTGATTTTTAAGATAATGCATTTAATCAACCTCTTATTCACTATCTTCAATAGAAAAACTTAAATTATATAATTTAGTCTTTTTCAAAAGTTTTCTTAAAGGTTTTATTAAAAGTTGTAAAAATAAATCCACACAATAACAAATAATTGTCATTATCAGAATTGAAACGAATGAGTTAATAATCACACCAAATTGATATGAGCAGGCTTGTTGTATATTAAACTTATCCCAAAGAAGTTGTGCAACATTACTTACGTGTAAGCAAAATACTCCGAATGTTGCAGTACTGATATAATTGATAATCTTGCTTGAAAAATTAATCTGTAAAAAAAGAAGAAATAAAACGGAAGCATTGAGTACAACAAAAATATTGTAATAACATAGTGCTGTTGCTGGTAAGAAAAGAAGATTTAATAATATTAACAAAAGAGACGCTATATAAGTGATAATTAAATATAAGTTTTTATTTTGGATAGGATATCTTCTAAGATAGGCACCAATACAATACATAACAATAAAATTGACTATTGTGTATCCGCCTGCATTTCCAGCACCAGCTCCATTTATTGTATCTAAGCCGGAAAAATTAAAATCAAAAATGCTGTTTAATGAATCATAGAAAGTAGGGTAAATAAGAAACAGAATAATGATTATAAACATAAAGAACAGCGTTTTCTTTTGTGTTTTTAATTTTTCAAAAATGGAATTAATAAATGGAGATAGAATATAAGTTAAAATATAAAACGTTGAAAAATAATTTTCAGGAAGAAAACATCTTATTATACTTTTTAATGAAATATCGTCAAAAAGAAATATTGATAATATTTTGGTAAAAATATTTATGCCAATTACAATGCCTAAAATATGCAGGATTCTGTCTAACTTTATTTTGCTGTTAAATGCAAGAAAATAACCGCTTATAATCATAAAACAGTCAACTGCACAAATACATAAGGCTTCTGTGAATCTTGTAAAATAGAAATTAAATCCGTCTGCACAATATTCTAATGCGTGTCCGCACATACCGTTGTAGTGAAGGGTGATTACAAAGATCATCAATATAATTCGGAGAAGTTCGATATTTGAATTACGAATCTTGTTATTTTCCATTTTATATTTCCTCAAAAAATGTTGAGAAATTATTTATAAATGCTTGTTTTCCAAAGTTATTTATAATCGTTTTACGAATATTTTCTTTGTCAAAAGCAATTCTTTCTTCCAGAAAATCGGATAAACCGTTTGCGAAGCTTTTATAATCAGTTATATCATAGATTCTGCCTATATCATTAGTAACATAGTCTTCAACTCCACCGCAGCGAGTAGAAAAAATTGGTAATCCACAACAGGCAGCTTCTAATGCTGAAACAGGTTGACCTTCTTGAATTGATGTCATAATAAAACAATCAACTCTATTATACAATTTGTATAATTCATTTCTTGGAACGCTTGGAATTAATTCTATATCATCATAAAATTTTGAGCTTTTTAATTGATTTATTAATTCTTCTGCATTTCTGCTGTATCCTTTATTTGCATTATACCCGGCTACTATAACTTTAAAAGGTTTTTGTGTTATCGATTTTAATTCGTCAAACACTTTAATAAACATTTTATATTGTTTATAGAATGAATTAGCTGCTACAATTAAAAATGTTTTTTTATCATGAGCTGCAGGCTGCATTTGAAACATTGTTTCATCAACTAAATTGCCAATATATTTGATATTTTTGAGATGAATGTTTTGAAGTAAAACCTGTCTGATTTTATCATTACTTATTGCAAGGAATAAATCAGCATTTTCAATAGCTTGTTTTTGTTTATCTGACAATGAAGTTCCTGGCCATGGGAATGGAGCATGTTCTGCCAAAACATAAGGTACATTTGCAGCTTTTGCAAATAATTCTGCTTCAATCGCTTTATCTTGTGCTGTAACACCATAAACATAATCGAAATTAAAATGATTTTGTTTTATTATCTGAATAAATTGCTTTTTAAGAATTTTTTCAAAAATATCGGGAATATATTTTCCAATCCCGTCTTCTCTGATTTTGAGTTTTCGTTTTTTTATAAAATCATAAAAATGAATATATAATTTTATAAATAATGGAATGTATATATTTATAATAAATTCTTTTGTGTTTTTTTCTTCATTATTTAATATAACTTTGTTTGAGTTGAATATTTTTTTTATTAAATACCCAAAAGAAAAAACTGTCTTATAATGCGGTAAAATAACAATAAAATTAAAATTATCGACTAAAGCAAATGCCTGTTCCTTAAAAAAAGAACCTTGAAAAGGATTATCTTTTGTCGGATACCAGGAAGGAAGCATAAGAATTGTTTTTTTATTTTCCATAAAATAGCACCTAAAAAAAATATAACATAGAAGTAATTAAAAATCTATCTTGAAAAAAAATAATATCGGTATAAGAAAATGATGCAATTTCAACTTTTCTATTAGCAGTTGTATAAATCAATTATTCTGATATAATGTGGTTATAATTGATTAACAGCAATTATAGTTTGAGATTATATGAAAATAATTAAAGAACTATTAAAGAAATTATTATCAGATTCATTATTAGAAGAATATTATTGTTATAAAGATCGCATTGGAAAAGAAAAGAAATATAATGCTTTATTAAAGACAACTCAATTACATTATAAAGAGATCGAAAAGTCAATAAAATCTAGAAGCAGTGAAATCCCCTTAAGATTTGCCTCTTATGTAGTTTTTGATTCGACTTTTTGTGCCTATGGAATAATGGAATATTTAATAAAACATTCTAGCAGATTTTCAACTAAAATCGTAATTATTCCAGATATTTCACGTGGTGAAATTCATATGAGGGAACAATATAAACAAACTCGTGACTTCTTCTGTAAAAAATATGGAGAAAATTATATTTTAGATGGGTTTGATTTAGAGACAGGAAAATTTTTTGATTATTCTGAAAATTTTGATGTTATATATTGTGCTAATCCTTATGATTCAATGGTAAATAATGTTCATTCAATACAATATCTCAGTACAAAAAATGTTTTACCGATTTATATGAGTTATGGATGTCATGTAGACCGATATAGTTGTTATACTGTTTTACCTTTATTAGAAATGAGTCTTTTCTGGAAGGTATTTGCAGATAATAAAATTTCATATAAAGATTTTAAGAAATATGAATTGATTCACGGAAAAAATGTTGTTTTGACTGGGTATTCAAAGATGGATGAATTGGCAAAATATCAAAATAAAACTGATAGCCGAAAAACAGTTATTATTGCCCCTCATCATACTATAAATATGGAATCATTACCTTTATCAAATTTCTTAAATTATTCTGAGTTGATTCTTGAATTGCCTAAAAAATACCCGGATATTCAGTTTATTTTCAGACCTCATCCTTTACTTTTTACAAATATGGTAAAAGAAGGCTATTGGTCCACAGAAAAAGTTAATCAATATTTAGATGAATTACAAAAATTGGGTGTAATTTACTCTTATGGTGGAGATTATTTAGAAATATTTGCAAAATCAGATGCAATAATACATGATTGTGCTTCCTTTATTGTTGAATATCTATATACTGATAAACCATGCTGTTTTTTTGCAAAGAAAAATTATAAGAAAGTTTTATCAAAATTAGGAATACAATGCTTGAAGAATTATTATTTAGCATTTAATGAACAACAGATATTTAATTTTATGGATAAAATTGTACTTGGAAACGAAGATCCGCTTAGTTCTAAAAGACAGAAATTTGTAAAAAGACAAATTTCAATCAATTACCCAAATGTTTCTGAATGTATAATTAATAAAATTGAAAGTTTACTTTTTTAACTGATATAGAATAGGATTAAAAAATGGAAGAAAATAATATCAAACGAAAAACAAAATTTGGAATGATTTGGAATACATTTGAAAAAGTTGTAATACAAGGGATTTCATTTGTTTTAAGTATAATTCTGGCACGATTATTGACTCCGCAAGATTATGGAGCTATAGGAATGATTTCTATCTTTATTACTTTTTCAAGTGTTTTTATTGACAGCGGTTTTTTAAGGGCTCTCATACAAAAACAAGATTGTACAGAATTAGATTTCTCGACTACTTTATTTTTCAATATTATTACCAGTTGTTTTTTGTATTTAATACTATTTCTTATGGCACCAATAATTGCCAGATTTTATAAATTGCCTGAATTAGTTAATTTGCAGAGAGTACTTTTTCTTATAATTATCATTAATTCTCTTTCAATTGTTCATAATGCTAAGTTACAAAAAGTTGTTGATTTTAAAAGTATTGCTCTTATAAATGCAATTGTCACCATCGCTTCTGGAATAATTGCAATCATTGCTGCATACAACGGATTAGGCGTATGGGCATTGGTAATTCAAACTATATCAAAATCTACAATTTCAACAATTTGTTTTTGGATTCGTGGAAAATGGATACCTAGAACAGGCTTTTCAAAAGAGAGTTTTAATAATCTGTTTAAGTACGGTTCAAAACTTTTAGTTTCAAGTTTATTGGCTACAACAATTTCTAATGTTAATAATCTAGTTATCGGAAAAATATATAATTCTGAAAATCTTGGCTTTTATACCAGAGGCCAGCAATTTCCAGAAATGACTGCAGGTACATTAAATTCAGTTTTGACAAATTCTACTTTTCCAATGATGTCAGCCTTACAGAATAACACAGTTGAGTTGATAAATATTTTCAAGCGACTTATTAAAATAACAGCTCTTCTTGTATTTCCTTCAATGTTGGGATTAGCTGTACTTTCGGATAGCATAATTTTAGTTTTATTAGGAGATAAATGGTTTCCTGCAGCAGAATTTCTTTTCTGGCTTTCATTAAGTTATATTTTTGTTCCACTAAGTTCATTAAATTTAAATTTACTTAATGCCATTGGTCGTTCTGATTTATTTTTAAAAATTGATTTATCAAAGTTACCAATTATTATTCTAACTATGATTATTACATTTTCTATAAGTCTAAAAGCTGTTGCTATAGGTATGGCAATTACAGGTTTTATATATTTTTATATGAATACTTTTATGATAGGAAAACTCTATAAATTTGGTTGTTTTAAACAAATAATTAGTATATGGAAAGCAATAATTTCTTCAATTCTGATGGCTATTTGTGTATTTGGATTAAAAATGGTAATACCGAATCCTCTTTATCAACTGATATTCGGAATAAGTAGTGGAGTTATTTTATATTTAGTATTTCTTGTCATTCTAAAGGAAGAAGAAGTCTTTGTATTTTTTAATAAAATAAAAGATAAAATCTTACAAATAAGAGGTAACTAGAATGTCAGATACCTTATTATCAATAATTGTAATTACATATAATCAGGAACAATATATAAAACAGACTATAGAAAGTATCATAAATCAAAAAACAGAATATAAATATGAACTTTTAATAGGAGACGATTGTTCTAAAGATTCAACAAGAGAAATACTAAATGACTATGCACAAAAATATCCTGATATTATAAAACCAATATATAATGAAAAAAATCTCGGTGCAGTCGGCAATTATTTTAATGTTCTAAAGCATTGTTCAGGAAAATACATAATGGAGTGCGGTGGCGATGACTGGTGGTTTCCTGAAAAATTAGTAAAACAAATTTCTTATATGGAATCTAATCCAAATACAGGAATGTGTTATGGAAAAGCAAAATGTTACGATGAAAATGGTAATTCTTTAAATTATGAGGTAGGTAATTCCATAAACTCATTAGAAGAATTATTAAGTATTAATCAAATCCCAGCTTGTTCTGTATGCTTTAGAAAAGAATTAGCAGATAAATATATAATTGACATTTCACCAGAAAATAAAATGTGGAGAATGGAAGATTATCCGATGTGGATTTGGATGATGAAAAACTCAAACATTCATTTTATTGATGATTATTTAGCCGCATATAGAATTATTACAGATTCTGTTTCCCGATCGAGCAATATTGAAAAACAGATATCATTTGAAGAAAACACCTGGGAGATCAGAAAGTTTTTTGCAGAAAAATATGGCATAAATATAAAAACTTTTGACAGAGAACAATATCGAAACGAATTGCTTTATTCAAAACTCTTAAAAAAATATGATCCACAGACAGCTTCTGAACTTAAGAAAACAATCAAATGTAATTCAATAAAAAATATATTTAAATATATGATTCTTTCATCCAGATTGCTATTTAATGTTTATAGATTTTTTAAAAATCGATAAATGAATATTATATGTTAGTGCTGCGAATTTATTTTTGAGCACTAACATATTTGAAGAATTTATTTCCAGTTATTTAATCAATTAATTACATATTCAATTTGTTTATCTCTTAAA
>JAEEGK010003519.1_pt1 | contig 38936 bp, 30 predicted proteins | sample 8958771 | NCBI WGS metagenome assembly JAEEGK01 (sample SAMN16246547, study PRJNA631951) | gut metagenome | biome: gut microbiome; feature: rumen; material: SC-attached | host: Bos | place: Iran: Karaj | collected 2018-10
AAGAATCCGGCTCCCGCCCGGCAGATTGTACTGAATGTAGATAAGAATAAGGTAAAGGAACTGGGCATCATTGACATGACCTTCCCCGACATCAACGGAGAGGAGCGTACGCTGAGTGACCTGATGGGAAAGGTAATCCTGCTGGACTTCACCGCTTTCAGTCTTGAGGGGAACCAGGAGCGGACGCTGCAACTGCGCGAACTGTACAACAGGTATCATGGCCAGGGATTCGAGATCTACCAGGTAAGCGTGGATCCGGACCGCCATTTATGGACGCAGCGCTGTGAGCACCTGCCCTGGATCAGCGTCTATTGCGAGGAAGGTGTGAACAGCGATATGCTGAAGCTGTACCGCGTACAGGAGATTCCCACGTATTTCCTGATTGACCGCAACTGCGACCTGAATGCCAGGATGGAAGACGTCAAGGATATCAGGAAGGCAATTGAAAGACTGCTTTGATTTTTCAGCAGGGAAAATTTGCAGGGATAGAAAAATATCCCTATCTTTGCAGCGGTGAATCGTATTAAACGATAAGTAAAGGGTTCCGGCAGACACGCCGGGATTCTTTTTCTTTTGCATACTAAAAGAAGGGCCAAAGCCCGGGAAACAAGAACTGAAACAAATTAAAACAAGAAAAAGAAAATGGCATACATTTCACAAAAAGGCTACGACGAACTGGTAGCCAAACTGCAACACATGGAAAGTGTGGACAGGCCCGCCGCAAGTGCCGCAATTGCCGAGGCACGTGACAAGGGCGACCTGTCCGAGAACGCCGAGTATGATGCGGCCAAGGAATGGCAGGGCAAGCTGGAGACCGAGATTGCCATGCTGAAGAAGACCATCATGGAGGCCAAGATTATCGACACCACCCTCATGGACACCAGCACCGTACAGATCCTCTCAACCGTGGAGCTGCGCAACGTCAAGACAAAGCAGCAGATGAAGTACACCATCGTAAGCGCCACGGAGGCCGACCTGCGTGCCGGCAAACTGAGCGTGGAGACACCCATTGCCAAGGGACTGCTGGGCAAGAAGGTAGGCGAGATCGCCGAGGTCAAGGTACCGGCCGGCACCGTTCAGCTGGAAGTAGTAAGCATTAAATTCGAGTAGGCATTATGGCAAGTATATTCTCACGTATCGTAGCCGGCGAGATTCCCTGCTACAAGATTGCCGAGGACGACAAGTACTTTGCATTCCTCGATATCAGCCCCTTGCAGAAGGGACATACACTGGTCATCCCCAAGCGCGAAGTGGACTACATCTTCGACCTTACCGACGAAGAGCTGGCCGGCCTGCAGGTATTTGCCAAGAAGGTGGCCATTGCCATTAAGAAAGCCATCCCCTGCGTTAAGGTAGGCCAGTGCGTACTGGGCCTGGAAGTTCCGCATGCCCACATCCACCTGGTGCCCATGCAGAGCGAGGCCGACATGCGGTTCACCAACCCCCACCTGGAACTGAGCAAGGAGGAGTTTGAGCAAATCGCAGCCTCTATCCGCAAGGAATTATAAGGCAGAGAATACTTTTAGGAAAATTTGATGTCTGTATGCATCTTACGCATAGCAGCCACATCCTCACGAGGGCAGATCATCAGGATCTCGCCCTCTTCTGCTATAACATAGTCACTGAGCCCCTTCACAACAGCCGTCCGGCCCTCTGAAAGCCGGATAATATTATTCTTACTGTCATACAAATAGCCCTTTGTATTAAGCAGGACATTACCATCCTCATCAGCCGGAGCATCGTCATAAATACTGGCCCACGTTCCCAGGTCGGCCCATTCGAACTGCCCCTGCTGCATGAATACGTTACTGCTCCTCTCCAGAATGCTGACGTCGATATTCAGGTTCGGCAGACGACTGAAGAAGTCAGGAGCGGACTTGGCCTCGCCGAACTCCGCCTCAGCCATCATACGCGGAATCTCCACCTGATACTCAGGTATCAGTTCATAGAGCTTCTGCAGCATCACATTCACCTTGAAATAGAAAAGGCCGGTATTCCAGTAGAAGTTACCCTCCTGAAGGAAGATATTGGCAAAGTCCTCGTTGGGTTTCTCGGTAAAGGACTTGATGGGATAGAAGCGCTCGCCCACCTGCTGGTCATCATCAATCTGCATGTAGCCGTAGCCCGTCTCAGGACGGGTGGGATGCATGCCAGTCACCAGCAGACACTCATGGCTGCCTACGAAGTCAAGGGCCGAGAGGACATCCTTCTGGAATTCCGTCTCCCTCATGATCAGATGGTCAGAGGGCGAGACGAAGATCCGGGCCTGCGGATTCTCCTTGGCTATCACCACCGTTCCCCAAGCCACAGCGGCCAGGGTACCACGGCGTATGGGTTCCTCCAGGATATGGGCATCATCCACCTGGGGCAGTTGCTCATATACGAGGGGGAGATACTGTACATTAGTAGAAATATAGATGTGGGAAGGGTCAATAAACTGTGCCACGCGGTCATAAGCCTGCTGGATGAGCGTCCGGCCTGTTCCCAGGAGATCCATAAACTGCTTGGGGCAGGTAGTCCTGCTTACAGGCCACAGTCGGCTTCCGTTTCCGCCGGCAAGAATCAGGCAATAATTGTTTTCGTTCATGTTCAGTATTTTAGGTAATCACAAGTAAGTGCCGCCCGGGGCAGCACTTACACTATAGCACACTTAACGTAACTTCTGGATCTGAGGAAGCAACAGGCCTTCCATCACCTTGTATCCCTCCACATTGGGGTGAACACCAGGCTTGTCCTGTGCGAATTCAGGACGCATCTCCTTACCGTCGGCAGTTACCATGGCGCTGAAATAGTCCACGTAGGGAATCTTGTTCTTCTTGGCATATTCCTGCACACGGGCATTCAGGTGACGGATCTTCTCCATAGCATCCGTTATGGCCGGACGCCAGCTGAAACCACCTGCGGGAAGGCAACTGGTAAGGATAACCTTGCACTTGTGATACCTGGCCAGCTCCACCATAGAGCAAACGTTGCCGAAGGTCAGGTCCTCATTGTACTCACCCGTATTCTCGGCGATGTCATTGGTTCCGTAGTTGATGACCACCACCTTGGGCTGCAGGTTGATAACATCCTCGCGGAAACGAAGCAGGAACTGATAGCTGGTCTGACCGCCGATACCGCGGCCGATAAGCCTGTTCTCCTTAAAGAACTCAGGTCTCTTGCCCGGCCATCCGTCGGTAATGGAGTTACCCATCAGTACCACACGCTTCTCACCCTTGGCAGGTGCGCCCAGCTCCGTATTAGCCTGCGCATAGCGTTTCCAGTTAGCGAACTCGTGTTTCTGTGCGTTTACACATACTGCTGACATCAGCAGCATAAAGAAAAGAAATTTTGCTTTCATTTGTCTTTACTTCTTAGATTAAACAGTTACTATTTTTATTGCGAAGATAATGTATTTTACCGACTTCAGCAAGCAATAAACAGATTTTTACCATTTTTGCAACAAGTTTTCACCTTTCTGCCACATCTGATTAGCAACGCTTAACATGAAACGGGTGCTCACAGCCCCCCGCAGGCGTCAGAACTGGAAGTAGATGAACGGCTGCATCTTGGCCGTCACAAACTGATACACCGCAAACACTGCAATCACGCATACCAGGCACATCACCGGCAGGGGCAGACGGGCAAATCCTATCCTATAGCGGCGCTTCCAGTCCTCGGGCAGCCAGTGTATGACCATACCTAATATAAATAAGGTAAAGACACTGCTGTATGCCCGCACAATCTCCCACACATCACCGCTCCATGCCGACCCTATGCGGGTTACCATGCTGGTAGCGGTATTCCAGGCCGTCTCATTGGCAATGGCAGGGTCCAGGTTAGAGCCCGAACGGAAGAACAGACGGGTAAAGGTAATGAACGTGAAGGTCACCAGGATGCACCACGAGCGCTCCAGCCATCCCCACCAATGGGGCAGGTCCAGCCTGATGTACCCCCATCTGATCCAGGCGCTCAGCATGATAAAGGAGACGTATGCCAGGAACAGGTTCCACAGGGGAGAGGGAACATATGTCGCCAGCAGCCACAATACCGCCACAACCACCGAGCTACCCAGCGAGCGGACCCATAGCGGACTGTCACGCCAGAACTTGAACACCACCATGCCCACACCGTTCAGTCCGCCCCAGATCAGGAAGTTCATGCTGGCCCCGTGCCACAGTCCGCCCAGCAGCATGGTAATCATACTGTTCAGGTTGGCCCATATCTTACGACGGCGGTCAGGACAGAACCATGCAGTCAGGATAACCGCCACAGCCAGCAGGAGCACGCAGATGCTGACCCAGAGGTTTCCGCTCAGTATCAGGGCCGAGAGGGTCAGTACGGCTATCCAGAAGAGCGTGCCGAAGCTGATATTCCTGTTTCCGCCCAGGGGAATGTACAGATAAGTCTGCAGCCACCGGCTCAGACTGATATGCCAGCGTTTCCAGAAGTTGCTGCAGTTAAGCGCCTTATAGGGAGAGTTGAAGTTCCTGGGCAGATGGAATCCCATCAGCATACTCAGACCGATGGCAATGTCCGTATAGCCCGAGAAATCGGCATACACCTGCAGGGAATACAGGAACAGCGCCGCCAGGTTCTCGAATCCCGTGAAGAGCATCGGATTGTCAAAGACCCTGTCAATGAAGTTCACCGCCAGGTAGTCGCTCAGCACAATCTTCTTCACCAGACCGTTCAGAATCCAGAATATCGCTATCCCGAACTGCCTGCGGCTCAGGAAATAGCGGCGGTACAGCTGCGGGATGAAATCGCTGGCCTTGACGATAGGTCCTGCCACCAGCTGGGGGAAGAAGCTGACGTAGAACCCGAAGTCCAGGATATTCCTGACAGGCCTGACCAGCCCCTTATACACATCAGCCGTATAACTCACAATCTGGAAGGTATAGAACGAAATACCCACCGGCAGGATAATCTTGTCCACGCCGAAGTAGGACGTAGCCGTCAGCTCATTCATCCATTTGCCCGCCACATTGGTAACCTGCAGCTGCGTGCCGAACATCTGGTTGATGATATCCGCGAAGAAGTAACTGTACTTGAAATAACAGAGGATACCCAGGTCGATGCACACGCTCAGCGTCAGCCAGGCACGCCTCTTCCATTGCGTCCTGCACTTGTATATAAGCTGCGCTATCACGAAGTCCGAGCAAGTCACCAGCACCAGCAGTCCCACAAAGGCGCCGCTTGTCTTGTAGTAGAACAGCAGGCTCACGGCAAAGAGGTAAGCATTACGCATCCAGGCACGGCGCTGGAAAACGGCAAAGGCCATGAAGACCAGACTGAAGAAGGCCCAGAACTGGAACTGCGTAAACAGCAGCGGCGTCTCGGGGTCGAAGGCGAAGACGCCCTGAATATACTGTATGAAATCCTGCAATATCATGCTCTATCTGATGTAATCATTATAGTCCTGCACAAAGGCATTGTAAATCAAGTCGGCCATCAGCTGGTAGCCCGACGAGAGGAAATGTATATGGTCCCTGTTCATCAGACCGGCCATCACCCACTCACGGCTGCTGCCCAGTCCGCCCATCACCTGGAACTGATTGAAGACCGCCCCGTTGAACTCCAGGGCCAGTTCCGTCATCGCCTGCTCCACCACGGGACCGTTGGCATTGTACACATGGCGACGCTTGCCTACCCTGAGCCAGCAGTCGTTATTGGTGACAAAGAGGAAGGCGGCATTGGGACTCACACGCAGGATACCATTGATGAGCTCCCTGTAATTCTCCTTGAAGGCCTCAGCACTGAATTTCGTTGACATGATGTTAGCATCATTGATACCTATGCCGAAGATAACCAGATCCGGCGGGCACAAGCGCCCCAGCTCCTCCGTGAAAAGCTCGCAGCGCAGCCACGAGGGAACAGCCGCCCCGTTGATGCCACAGCCTGTATAGGTCATCCCCACCCCGTCCCGCTCGGGCCATACGCCGCGCAGGACAAACCGGGAACTGTCGCCCTGCAGCCCATCGAAGCAAAGACGGCACTCGCGTACAGGCTGCGGTAAGGTGAAAAGGAAATCCCCGCCGGCCTGCCCGGCCCACAGGGTGTCGGCTGCCGCTGTCACCATGTACGGACGCACCTCCCCGCCCCTGGCCTCGCCCAGCACCCTCAGGCGCTGAAAGGCAAAGGCTGAATCCACGCTCAGGTCCAGCGCGCAGTCCTCCGAGCAGGTCATCGCCGCCGCACCGCTCAGACCCAGGGGACAGGACAGCGTTCTGTCCAGGCAGCGCACCCCCTTCCATATACCGGACGGACTGAATTCATAATCCCTCGGTGCATTGGTCCTGACGGCCCTGAAGGGGAACATCAGCCCCCTGCTCTGCGGCCTTCCGGGCATTATCCCCGCAAAGTCGCACCTCAGGCGATGGCTCATTATACCGGCCTGTACATGGCTCCCGCCAACGTGCAGGATATTCACCACCCCCGTGCCGCCCCTGCGGATATGCTCTATCTTGCGGTACAGCGCCTCGAACCGGTGATGCCCGGCAGGGAACTGCAGATAGCAGGCATCATAGTTCACATGGTCATAGCTGTCAATGTCCACACACTTCAGCCGTTCGGCCTGACAGGCCCACGAGGCCGTCAGCAGCACCAGCAGTATGATAGCACGCAGCCTCTTCATCGTACAGTATCTGTTTTCAGGGAATCCTCCTCAGGCAGCTCCACCTTGTCCTGTCCTGAACGGAACCGGTAAAACTTATAGTAGAACTGCAGCATCTCGTACAGCATGTGTCCCATCTTCTTGGCGCCCGACGGAGTGAAATGGACATAGTCCGAACCGGCCAGACCCGCACTCACCCATTTGCTCATGCTGCCCTTGCCGCCCATCACCTCATACATATTCCAGAAGGCAGCGCCCGACTCGTTGGCCGCCTCCCTGAGCACCTTCACAGCCTCAGGCAGGACAGGATAGGTTCTCACCGCACCGGTACTGTCAGCATTGGCCATGTCGGAAGGACCGATGAAGATAATCCCGGCCTCAGGTGCCAGCTGGCGGAACATCCCAATCACGCTCTTGATACGCTCCTTGTAGTCGGGCAGTTTCCTCAGCGTCAGGTAAGGGATGCTGTTGCCGCCGTACTGCAGCAGGATAAGGCCCACATTCTCGCGGGCAAAGAAGGGACGCAGGGAACCGCGGTCCACCTTCAGCAGCTCAGGTCCCGAGCAGCCACGCATCGGCAGGTTGTCCACATTCACACCCCGAGAGCCGTCCAGCTGGATGCCCAGAATCGAGGCATGCCCGTGTACACCGAGGGTAGCCGAGGAGGCTCCCCTGCCCAGACTGGCCGTATAGAAGAACATATCACCCGTGCCCGCCGAATCCAGGGCAACGGTATCCCCCTTCACCGTCAGTGTCAGTCGGGCTGCGCCCCTGGTCAGCACGGTAACCTTATTGAACGAGGCGGCATGTGAGTAGTCCTTCCCGCCCCTGGCGGATATACTGACGGTAGCCCCCGTCACCTCCGTCCTTTTGGCCATCGGACCGTAGAATCCGTCGCTACCGCGCAGGTTGGCAGGACCGAAGGCCATAAACTGCTCCGCCTCCCCCGTCAGGGACTGGCTGGTGGTATAGGTAGGAACCGTCTGCAGGGCCGGAATCAGTCCCACGCCGCAGCCGCCGAACTCCTCCTGAAACTCCTGGCGCAGGATACCGGTGATACGGTCGCACTCAATCTGCGAGTCGCCGTAATGCAGAATACGCAGGTGTCTGCTGCCCGCATCCTGCATCTTCCGGAAGAAAGCGTCCAGGTACGTCTCGTCATCACCGGGCAGGTACAGGCGGGCGGGGTCATTCTGGCAGTAGGCGTTAAACTCCTCCATCTTCTCAGTCTTCAGGGCAGCCAGACGCTGCTCCATGATTTCCTCGGGCGAGAGCACCGCCACCGAATCCGTGTCGGCAGGCTCCTCAGGCACATCCAGCACCTCCGCCAATGCGGGGAAACGCAATGTGGTTCCGCCTATCCTGACCCCTCCCCGGGGGAAGAGCACACTCAGCAAAGCCAGACCTGCCAGCAGGCAGATGATAAAAAACACTATATTACGGGGTTTCATAGAATCCAATTCTCACAAAAACGGCGCAAAATTACGATTTTTTCTTCAAATTAAACCAATGTTCAATGCTCAATGTTCAATGTACAATGAAAAAAAGCATCAAAAAATTTGGCATTTCAGGAAAAAAGGCCGAAATTGCACTCGCTAAACGATACCGCTTCCATGAAACGTTGTCTTTTCATATGCCTGACTCTCAGTATTGCGGCATGCCTGGGTCTGCAACGGGTCTGGGCTGATCCCCATCCCGAGAAGTCGCCTAAGACCATCAAGGGCAAAGCCTCATGGTACGATGCCCACGGCCGTTTTACCGCCAACGGGGAACGCTTTCACAAGGACAGTCTCACCTGTGCGCACAGGACATTCCCCTTCGGCACCCGTCTCAGGGTCAGGAACCTGAGGAACGGCCGTGAGGTCATTGTCCGCGTAACAGACCGCGGTCCCTTCGGTGGCAAGTACTGCATCGACCTCAGCATTGCCGCGGCCCGTATCCTGGGCATCGTGCGTCTGGGCTTTGCCGAGGTGGAGATTACCAAGGTCAATGAGACCATCGTGCCGCTGAAGGCGGGTCCTACCTGGGGACCGGAACTGGAGTTCGGCACCGTGAACACCAACAGGGACTACACACCGGAGTGGCTGCCTGAGACACTCCCTCCCCTGAAACCGTTAATTACAAAATATTAATATTATGGAAAAAATAACCGGACTTATCGATGCGCCGTTCACCCCCTTTTATGAGAACGGCGATGTGAACCTGCAACCCATTCCCGCCTATGCCCGGATGCTGCAGAAGAACGGCCTGAAAGGCGTATTCATAAACGGCAGCAGCGGCGAGGGCTATATGCTGACGCCCGACGAGCGCATGCAGCTGGCCGAGGCCTGGATGGCCGCCGCCCCCGAGGGCTTCAAAGTGATAGTGCATGTAGGCAGCTGCTGCGTACGCGAGAGCCGCCGCCTGGCCGAGCACGCCCAGAAGATCGGTGCCTGGGGCATCGGAGCCATGGCGCCCCCGTTCCCCAAGATCGGCCGAATCGAGGAACTGGTGAAGTACTGCGAGGAGATTGCCGCCGGCGCGCCCGAGCTGCCCTTCTACTTCTATCACATCCCCGCCTTCAACGGCGCATTCCTGCCCATGGTTAAGTTCCTGGAGGCTGTGGACGGCCGCATCCCTAACTTCGCGGGCATCAAATATACCTTCGAGAGCATGTACGAGTACAACCAGTGCCGACTGTACAAGAACGGCAAGTATGACATGCTGCATGGTCAGGACGAGACCATCCTGCCTTGCCTGGCCATGGGCGGCGCCCAGGGCGGCATAGGCGGCACCACCAACTATAACGGCAAGAACCTAGTGGGCATCATCGAGGCTTGGAACCGTGGCGACCTGGAGGCGGCGCGTGCCCTGCAGAACTACAGCCAGGAGGTCATCAATGTGATTTGCCACTTTCGGGGCAACATCGTAGGGGGCAAGCGTATCATGAAACTGATTGGTCTCGACCTCGGACCTAACCGAACACCCTTCCAGAACATTACGCCTGAGGAGGAGGCTCAGCTCAGGAAGGAGCTGGACGAGATCGGCTTCTTCCAGCATTGCAACGAGTTTTAAGTGAAAGAATGAAGAATAGATTTATCATCTTTCTTTTGGCCTTCTGCTCCCTTTCTGCTGCTTGGGCAGACAGGAAGGCGGTAAAGGTGGCTTGCGTAGGCAACAGTGTGACGTATGGCTACGGGTTGGCCGACCCCAAGACAGACAGTTACCCGTCCCAACTGCAACGGATGCTGGGCGACGGGTACGAGGTAGGTAACTTCGGCAAGTCGGGGGCCACGCTGCTCTTTCACGGGCACAGGCCGTACGTGCAGCAGGAGGAGTTCCGCAGGGCTATGGACTTCAAGGCCGACTGGGTGGTTATCCACCTGGGACTGAATGACACGGACCCGCGCGACTGGCCGGACTGGAAGGAGGAGTTCATCCCCGACTACCGGGCGCTGATTGACTCCTTCCGCACGGTGAACCCCGAGGCACGCATCCTGATCTGCAGGATGACGCCCATCTTCGACCGTCACCCGCGCTTCCAGAGCGGGACACGCGACTGGCACGCTCAGGTTCAGAAGGCTATCGCACAGGTGGCGCAGGGAGCCGGAGCACAGATCATCGACCTCCACACACCCCTTCACTCCCGGCCCGACCTCTTCCCGGATGCCCTGCATCCCAATCCCGAAGGCGCGAAGATACTGGCCCGGACCGTCTATTCTGCCCTCACCGGCGACTACGGGGGCCTCAGTCTGCCGCCCGTCTATGCCAGCGGAATGGTCATGCAGCGCGATGAGCCCATCCTGCTGGCAGGACATGCCAACGCCAGAAGCCGAATCACCGTCGGCCTGAGTCAGGACGGAAAACTCATACAGGAATGGGAAAGCTTCTCACGGGCCGACGGCTTATGGACGGCCCAACTGCCCAGTATGCAGGCCGGCGGCCCCTATACTCTCACCATAACTGCCAGGCCGCTGAACCCCGACCACTACCGGTTCTACTATCCCGGGCAGTATCCTTATCATCTGGATAACCTGACAAAGGCCAAGCCCCAGACACTCACCATCGACAGTCTCTACTTCGGCGACCTCTGGCTGGCCAGCGGACAGTCTAATATGGAGATGCGTGTGGACCAGTGCAACAGCCTGGAACAGGACCTTGCTGATGCTGCGCGTCTCGCCGGCCGCCTGCATCTGTACAATATGCCGGCACGGGCCAGGACGGACGCCGTGGAGTGGGATGACAGCGTACTGCGCTATACCAATGAGCTGCGGCACATGGACTACCAGGGCTGGAGGACGGCTTCGCCCGAATCCGTTCGGAGCTTCTCGGCCGTAGCCTTCAACTTCGCCCGCGTGCTCTGTGACAGTCTGCCTGATGTACCCATCGGTATCATCTGCAACGCCGTAGGCGGTTCCACCACAGAGTCCTGGATTGACCGCTCCACACTGGAATGGGAGTTCCCACAGATCCTGCGCGACTGGCGCAACGGTGATTTCGGTCAGGCATGGGCACGCGGCCGCATGACGCAGAACATCGCCCATGCCCTCGACAAGGAATCACCCGCCTACAATCCCCTGCAGCGCCATCCCTACGACCCCTGCTACCTGTTCGAGTCTGCCATCGCCCCGCTGGGACATCTGCCCGTAAAGGGTGTCATCTGGTACCAGGGCGAAAGCAATGCCCACAACGTGGAGTTGCATGAGCGTCTGTTTACCCTGCTTGAGCAGTCCTGGCGGAAACAGTTTGCCCGCCTTTGGAGGAGCGAGTGGCAAAAGCAGCCCGTGCTACCCTTCTACACCGTTCAGCTCAGCAGCCTGCCCCGCCCCTCATGGCCAGCCTTCCGCAACAGCCAGCGCCAGCTGGCTTCCCAGTTGCCTGACACGTGGATGGCTGTCAGCACCGACCTTGGCGAGGCCAACGATGTTCATTACCGCAACAAGCGCCCTGTAGGCGAGCGACTGGCCTTGCAAGCGCTCAGGCACACCTACGGTCACACGCTGGAAAGCGAAGGTCCTACCCTGCGCTACGCCGTTTTGGGCTTAAGCAACACCTGCTGCCTTCACTTCGACCATGCCGAAGGCCTCACCTGCACCAAGGGATTCGAGATTGCCGGCTACGACGGCATGTTCTATCCTGCCGACATCCGGATAGAGGGCGACAAGATACTTCTTTCGTCTCCTTCCGTCAAGCGTCCCGCCTTTGTCCGCTACGGCTGGAGCGGCTTCACCGATGCCGACCTCCGCAACGCCCAGGGCCTGCCTGCCCCCACCTTTTATACCGAGGTAGAATAAATACCTAAAAAAACCACAAGAAGAAAAACATAATCCCCCCATCCTCCCCCCTAAGCAAAAGAAGAAATCAAGAAAGAAGAAAAGAAAAATGTACGCTGAAAGAGATACTATTAAGGAAACAAACAGGAAAATCATCATGAAAAAGACATTTCTTCTCTGCATACTTTATATCCTGGGCCTGGGTCTGTGTACAGGACAGAATCAGGTGGTGGTCACGCCTGCCGGCGAGATGCCAAGGGCCGTATCGGGCCACTTTGCGGGCATGGCCAATGGAAAGCTCCACACATGGGGCGGCTGCAACTTCCCGGACATCCCGTGTGCCGACGGGGGACAGAAGGTTTACTACCCGAAGGCTTACGGTGCCAGCGTGACGGTGCCGGAGGGAACGGTGTATATCGGGGGTTTGGGAGAGAGCGGGTCTGACGATACCGTCACCCCCGCTCCTCTCCCAAACTTGCCCAAGCCCCTCGACAACTTTGCGGCCTGCTATGGCGCAGGAAAGATCTTTGTGGCAGGCGGCCAGACGGACGGTGTGCCCAACAGGGAAGTATATGCCCTGGACTGGCCCGACGGCAAGGAATGGGTGAAACTATGCGAACTGCCAGGCCACTCTACTGAGAGAGACGGGAACTTTAACGGCCGCTTGCAGCCTTGCATGGCAGTGCAGAATGCGCCCGAAGGAAAGGCGCTGTATATTTTCGGGGGGTACAGCCTCACCCCTAACCCCTCTCCCATGGGCGAGGGGAACTTAAAAAGAAATGGATTTGTATATACCCGTGGGCTGAAACTGAATCTGAAGACGCTGGAATGGCAGGAAACGGCTCCTGCCGCCCCCCTCCAAACCGGTCCTCAGGCTATAGTCGGCTCCTGCTGCGCTACATCGGGCTACAGCCACATTCTGTTCTTCGGCGGTGTGGACTATGATATTTTCCTCTCGGCCATTCAGGGCAGGCAGGACAGCCTGTATCTGCGCCATGATCCGGCGTGGTACAAGTTCCGTCAGGAGGTGCTGGTATATCACACCATCACGGACTCCTGGACCGTCATCCCGGGGGACTCGGCCCTGGCGCGTGCCGGAGCGGCCCTGACGCCCACGGACGGCGGCTGGCTCTACAGCGGAGGCGAGACAATGCCGGGCATCAGGTCGGCACGGATCTCGCGCATTGAGATTAAACACGATACGCACTTCGGTCTGGCCAACTGGTCGGTGCTGGCGTTGTATCTGCTGGCGATGCTGGGCATGGGTATCTACTTCATGCGCAGGGAGAACGGGGCGGAGGACTTCTTCAAGGGCGGCGGCCGTGTGCCCTGGTGGGCGGCGGGCATCAGTATCTATGCTACTATGCTGAGCGCCATTACCTATATGGCCATCCCGGCCAAAGCCTACGCTACGGACTGGACTTACTACCCCATGCTGTGGATGATTCCGCTGGTGGGCTTCCCGGTTATCTGGTACTACCTGCCTTACTTCCGCCGGAGCAAGGCGGCATCGGCCTATGCTATACTGGAGGAGCGCTTCAATGCGGCTACCCGACTGATGGCTTCGACGCTGTTCTGTATCTTCATGATAGCGCGCATGGCACTGGTGCTGTACCTGCCCTCGCTGGCGCTGACGGCGGTGACGGGCATCGACATCTATCTGTGCATTGTGCTGATGGGCCTGGTTACCATTATATATTGTACCATGGGCGGCGTGGAGGCTGTAATATGGGGCGATGTGGTGCAGGGGTGCATCCTGGTGGGCGGCGCGATCTTTGCGGCCGTATATCTGTGGAGCCAGACCGAGGGTGGCTTCGAGGGTGCCTGGCAGATGACTGTTGACAACGACAAGATGCGCCTGTTTGTATGGAGCTGGGACTACCGGCGGGTTACCTTCTGGGTGGCCATCCTGGGCGGCGGCATTGCCAACAACCTGATTTCCTACACCAGCGACCAGACGGTTATCCAACGCTACATGACTACGAAGGACGAGAAGAGCGCCGGGCGCAGTATCCTGGTGAACGGCTTTATGAGTGTGTTCATCTCGGTGGCTTTCTACTTCATCGGCACGGGACTCTACACTTTCTACAAGACACATCCGCAGAGTCTGGACATTACCATGCAGCAGGGCGATGCGATTTTCCCGTACTTTATGATGAGCCAGATGCCGGCCGGCATAGCGGGACTGCTGATAGCGGCTATCTTCGCGGCTACCATGAGCACCATCTCCAGCAACATCAACAGTGTGAGCACGGCCTTCAGCGTGGACTTCATTCAGCGCTTCCGTCCCGGCATCAAGGATGATGCGCTGCTGCGCGTGGCACGCTGGACCTGCGTTGTGAGCGGTCTGATAGGACTGGGCATTGCCCTGCTGATGGCGACATGGGACATTACCTCGCTGCTGGATTACTTCAATACCATCCTAGGATTGCTGACCAGCGGATTGGGCGGTCTGTTCGTAATGGCCGTGTTCTGCCCGCGTATCTGGGGCGGCGCTGCGCTGACTGGCTTTATCGTCGGCGAGGTGGTGGTGCTGCTGATGTACCTCTTCACGGACGCCAACTTCTTCCTGTTCGGTGCCACCGGCATTGTGGTGAGTGTATTGGTAAGCCTCACCCTATCCCTCTCCAAAGGCGAGGGAACAAAATAATGTTCAAGGCTGCGATTAAGCGAGAGCAATGATAAACTTGTTTAAGCATTGCCGAGCGTGAGAAACTTCGCCCGATAGGGCAAAAATTAAGAGTGAAAAATGAAGAGTGAAAAATAATAATCAAATTGCAAATAAATAGTTAATATCATGAAACCTGACTTTAAGAAATTGGCGGCTCAGTATAAGAGCGAGCTGCTGGACAGGGTAATGCCCTTCTGGATGGAGAACAGTATTGACAATGAGTTCGGCGGGTACTTCACCTGCATAGAACGGAACGGCGAGGTATATGACACCGACAAGTTTATATGGCTGCAGGGCCGCGAGGTGTGGATGCTGGCTACTCTTTATAATAAGGTAGAGAAAAGGCAGGAATGGCTGGACGCTGCTATTCAGGGCGCCGAGTTCCTGAAGAAGTACGGACACGACGGCCAGCTGAACTGGTACTTCTCGCTGGACCGCCAGGGCCGTCCGCTGGTGGAGCCGTACAATATATTCTCCTATACCTTTGCGGTCATTGCCTTCGGGCAGCTGTACAAGGCGACGGGCAAGGAGGAGTATGCCGACATTGCCAAGAAGACCTTTGATATTGTGCTAGCCAAGCGCAATAACCCGAAGGGCAAGTGGAGCAAGGCTGCCCCGGGCGCACGTGCCCTGAAGGACTTTGCCCTGCCTATGATTCTGTGCAACGTGGCACTGGAGATTGAGGACCTGCTATCGCCTGAGTTCCTGAAGGAGACCATCGATATCTGTTTGCATGAGGTACTGGATGTATTCTACCGTCCTGAGCTGGGCCTGGTAGTGGAGCATGTGAGCAAGGACGGTGAGCTGGTGGACTGCCACGAGGGGCGTCTGCTGAACCCGGGCCATGCCATTGAGGCCATGTGGTTCATCATGGATCTGGGCAAGCGACTGGGACGTAAGGACCTGATAGAGAAGGCTGCTCAGATAGCCCTTCGCGAGGCGGAGCACGGCTGGGACAAGGAGTACGGAGGCATCTTCTACTTCATGGACCGGCTGGGACGTCCGCTGCAGCAGCTGGAGTGGGACCAGAAACTGTGGTGGGTACACATTGAGACGCTTATCACCATGATCAAGGGCTATGAGCTGACGGGCAAGGAGGAATGCCTGGAATGGTTCATGCGGGTTCACGAATACGTATGGAGCCACTTCATGGATCCTGAGTATCCCGAGTGGTTCGGTTATCTGAACCGCAGGGGCGAGGTGCTGCTTACCCTGAAGGGCGGCAAGTGGAAGGGATGCTTCCATGTTCCCCGCGGCCTGATGCAGGTATATCAGACGCTGGAGAGGATTGCTGCAAAGGAGTAAAGCCTTAGCGGAAATACTTACCTATTACGGGAAGTGACCTGAGGGGCAGATCATGATAAAGGATGTGTCCCACAAAGGCGCATATCAGCACCGTGTTGATGGCAAGACGCAACAGCAAAGGCCATTCGCGGGGTACAAGTTGCATTACCGTATAGAACAGGGCTGCCATGAGCACATACGCAGCCATGCTCTTCAGGGGATAGGCAATGGGATAATAGTGCTGTCCTATAAAATAGGAAAGCAGCATGGAGGTAGCATAGGCGGCAAATCCAGCCCATGCACATGCCATATAGCTGAAACCGGGAATCAGCAGAATGTCCATTACAATAAGCACCACAGCGCCTATACCTGAGAAATAAGCACCCCAGATGGTACGGTCTGTGAGCTTGTACCAGAATGACAGATTAAAGAAGATGCCGAACATAATCTCTGCTGCCATCACAATAGGTACCACACGCAAGCCTTCCCAATAACTCTTACCAATTACGAACTTCAAGACATCGAGATAACCCATCACCACCAAGAAGGCCAGAAGTGTGAAAATAAGATAGTATTTCATGGCCTGGGCATAGGTCTCACGATTGTCCTTGTCCTTGGACTTTCCGAAAACAAAAGGCTCATAGGCAAAACGGAACGCCTGGGTAATCATTACCATTATCATGGCTATCTTTATACAGGCTCCATAGATACCCAACTGAGCTCGGGCTTCTGCCTGTGTACCATCGAAGAAACGGGGAAATATGATCTGCGAAGCAGCCTGATTCAACTGTCCAGCCACCCCCATCACCAGTAATGGCCATGTATAACCAAGCATACGCTTACAGGTATTCCAGTCAATCCGGAATGGCATCGTAGCCCATTCCTTCCACAACATCAGTAATGTGGCTATGGTACAGAAAAGGTTGATATAGAATACGTATGCAACGTTAAGAGTGAACTGCTCGTCATAGATACCGAAAAGATTCAACTTCAGTTTTGGCAGCACAATAAGGTAGAGGATATTCAGCAGGATATTCAGCAGGATGTTGATAATCTTCAGCGTGGCGAACTTTACCGGTTTGTGCAGATAGCGCAGATAGGCAAAAGGAATAGCCATAAAAGCATCAATAGCCACTGTTACGAACATCACTGCCACAAATTCAGGATGGTCGGCATAGCCGGCAGCGGCGGCTATCGGATGCAGGAAGCATAAAACCAACAGCACGGAAAGCATAGATGATGTCATTAGCATCGTCAGTGCCGTGGAATAAACTTTCCTGGGGTCTTCTCCCTCCTTGCTCATAAAGCGGAAGAAGGTGGTCTCCATACCAAAGGTCAGCAGAATAATCAGAATCGATACGTAAGCATAGACATTGGTTATGATACCGTATTCGCCACCCGAGGCAGCAAACCGAGCTGTCTGGATAGGGACTAACAGATAATTAATGAACCGGGCAACAATACTGGAAAGGCCGTAAATAGCTGTATCTTTTGCTAAGGATTTTAAATTAGACATTAGACGTTAGACTTTAGACATTAGTTTTCCCCTCTCCTCGGAGAGGGGTTGGGGGTGAGGCTTCCTTATCCGAAGAACATATATGCAATGGCGATGGCCGCTATGATGCCGGCCAGGTCGGCCAGAAGACCGCAGGTTACGGCATGGCGTGTCTTGGCCACACCTACACTGCCGAAATAGACGGCCAGGATATAGAAGGTGGTATCCGTGGAGCCCTGGAAGATACAACTGAGCCTTCCCACAAACGAATCGGCTCCGTAGGTAGTCATGGCATCAATCATCATGCCGCGGGCTCCGCTGCCGGAGAGGGGTTTCATGAGTGCGGTGGGCAAGGCTCCCACAAAGTCGGTATTGCCGCCGCAGGCCTCCACACCGTATTTAATGCCATCAATGAGCATGTCCATGGCTCCGGAGGCACGGAAGACGCCTATGCCTACCAACACAGCTACCAGATAGGGGATGATGCGGACTGCCGTGGTGAAGCCGTCCTTGGCCCCCTCCACAAAGGCATCGTACACATTGATCTTCTTGCGCATACCGGCCAGGATAAAGGCTATGATGATGAGCATCAGCATGATATTGGCAGCGCTGACGCTTACAGTGTTCATCATAATGGAATCCATCCGGCCGAATCCCCAGATGATGCCGGCTACCGCTACGGCGGCTCCGCCCAGTGTCAGCAGCATGGTGCGGTTCAGCAGATTGATTTTCTGGAACAGGCTGGTGATGATGATGCCTGCCAGGGTGGAGAAGAAGGTGGCCAGCAGGATGGGGATGAAGATATCCGTGGGCTGTGCCGCCTCCATCTGCGCCCTATATACCATAATAGATATAGGTATGAGTGTAAGTCCGCTGGTATTCAGCACCAGGAACATAATCATGGGATTGGTGGCGGTATCCTTCTTGGGGTTCAGTTCCTGCAGCTGCTCCATGGCTTTCAGGCCCAATGGCGTGGCGGCATTGTCCAGCCCCAGCATATTGGCGGCTATGTTCATGAAGATGCTGCCCGTTACGGGATGGCCCTTGGGAATATCCGGGAACAGCTTGACGAAGACGGGGCTCAGCAACCGGGCCAAGGCGTTTACCACTCCGCCCTTCTCGCCTATCTTCATGATGCCGAGCCATAATGACAGTACGCCTGTCAGACCCAGTGAAATCTCGAACGCCGTCTTGGAAGACGAGAATGTGGCGTCCATCATAGCGGGGAAGACTTCAAAGTCGCCCCAGAACAACAGTTTCACCACCGCTATCACAAAAGCGATGAGGAAGAAACCTACCCAAATGTAATTCAGTACCATGTTTTGTAAATGAAGAATGAAGAATGAAGAGTGAAGAATGAGATATACTGTTCCTTACTCGAAAAGATCTCCCTGTAATGGGTTGCCGTACCGGCTACCCATTGTTCTCCCAAGGTGTGAATATGCCAGTTCAGTCACTTCACGACCACGGGGTGTACGCTTGAGGAAGCCCTCCTTGATCAGGAAAGGCTCATAGACCTCCTCAACGGTTCCTCCGTCCTCGCCGATAGCCGTGGCGATGGTATTGATACCCACAGGACCGCCCTTGAACTTGTCAATGATGGTCAGCAGAATCTTATTGTCAATCTCATCCAAGCCGTAACGGTCGATATTCAGCGCCTCCAGGGCGATGCGGGCGATCTTCAAGTCTATCTCACCATTACCCTTTACCTGGGCGAAGTCACGCACACGGCGCAGGAGCGCATTGGCAATACGTGGTGTTCCGCGACTGCGGCTGGCAATCTCGCCGGCTGCCTCGGCATCTATGGGAAGACCCAGGATACTGGCGCTGCGTGTGACAATACGCCGGAGGGTATCCGCATCGTAATACTCCAGGTGCATATTGATACCGAAACGGGCACGCAGGGGGGCTGTCAGCAATCCGCTGCGGGTAGTGGCGCCTACCAAGGTAAACGGAGCCAGGTCTATCTGTATGCTGCGGGCGCTGGGACCCTTGTCTATCATAATGTCTATGCGGTAGTCCTCCATAGCACTGTACAGATATTCCTCTACCACGGGGCTGAGCCGGTGTATCTCGTCAATGAAGAGCACATCGTTGGGCTCCAGGCTGGTTAGGATACCGGCCAGGTCGCCCGGCTTGTCCAGGACGGGGCCGCTGGTCAGCTTAAAGCCTACGCCCAGTTCATTGGCTATGATATTGCTGAGTGTGGTCTTGCCCAGGCCTGGAGGACCGTGCAGCAGGGTATGGTCCAGAGGTTCTCCGCGGTACTTGGCGGCCTCTACGAAGATGCGCAGGTTCTCTACCACCTTCTGCTGACCGCTGAAGTCCTCGAAGCGGAGCGGACGGAGGGCATTCTCAAAGTCCTTCTCCTTGGTTCGTCCTTCTTGTCTGATATCGAAATCTTCCACTTTATTCTAATTCAGAATTCATAATTCATAATAGCTAAAGCCTCGTCCTCGGCTTTCTGCATCCGGGCCCTTTCCCGGGGTGTCTTGTCCTTGAAGCCGCACAGATGCAGGACGCCGTGTATGATGACACGATGCAACTCCTCGGGATAGGGACGGGAGTACTTCTGGCTGTTGGTGCGAACGGTATCCACCCCGATGTATATATCACCCGATATGGTAGAGCCCTGACTGTAGTCAAAGCCTATGTGATCCGTGTAGTAATCATGACCTATGTACTGGCGGTTCACACGCAGGATCTCCTCGTCATCCACAAAGATGAAATTAATATCCCCCACACGGCACTGATGGAGGGCCGCCACCCTGTGCACCCAGTCAGAAACCTGTTGCTGACGGATGGGGGGCATCTCCGTATTCACCACATTATATAATATCATAGGCGCTTACAGGGGGAAAGGGGACTTTACTTCTGCAGCAGTTCCACGGCCTTCTTCACCACATCATCATCCTCGTAGATGATGCTGAAGTACTCGCTCATGTCCCACAGGTCGCGGGCTACCATTCCCTTCAGAATCAGCCGGGCATTCTCAACGGCCTTGGCCTTATCCTCGTCATCCTTGGGAAGAATCTTCTGCTTCTCGCCTTCGGCAAAGATACCGTCTATCACCTCCTGCGGAACCTGATAAGTAGCCTTGAACTCCTCGAAGGAGGGGTATTGCCGGGCCAGCTTCTTGCGATTCTTGTCCATGTACTTCAGGTTGGCGTTCACTATCAGGTTCTTGGCCGAAAGCTCTCTGTAATACTTGCTGTACTTGGTGGTGTCCAGGGGAACGAAATAGTCGGGCATGATGCCGCCGCCCCCATAAACGGTACGCTTCTCGCGCAGCGTCTGATAGCGCAGCGAGTCGGGGAAGTGGATGCTGTCGGCATTGGTCAGCTCGCCGTTGTTGTAACGGTTGATTACGTCCTTGGCATAGCTCAGGCGGTCGCCCTTCTCATAGGGTTTCTGGATACAACGGCCGCTGGGGGTATAGTACCTGGCCATCGTAAGGCGTATCATGCTGCCGTCAGGAAGGTCGATGGGGCGCTGCACCAGTCCTTTTCCGAAGGTGCGCCTTCCTACCACGATACCACGGTCCTGGTCCTGGATGGCTCCAGAGAGGATTTCCGCTGCCGAGGCGCTGTACTCATCAACCAGGCATACCAGTTTCCCTTCGGTAAAGATGCCGTTACCCGTACTGCGGAATTCCTGGCTGGGAACACTCCTGCCGCGGGTATAGACGATCATATCCCCCTTGGGCAGGAACTCGCTGGCTATGTCGGCGGCTGCCTGCAGGAAACCGCCGCCGTTCTGCTGGAGGTCGATAATCAGGTCCTTCATACCCTGTTCCTTCAGTTTACGGATGGCATCCACCACTTCCTGATGGGTGGTCTGCGCAAAGTTGTTGAAACGGATCAGGCCTATCCGGGGCGTAACCATATAGGCGGCGTCCACTGAGTTTACGGGTATCTTGTCGCGCTTTACGTCAAAGTACATGGTCTCCTTCACGCCCTGTCTTACCACACCCAGGTGGGCAATGGTACCCTTGGGGCCGCGCAGGCGGCGCATGATCTCCTCACGGCTCATCTTCACGCCGGCAATGGCGGTATCGGCCACACTGATGATACGGTCGCCGGCCATGATGCCTACCTTGGCACTGGGGCCTTTGGGGACGGGCTGTATAACCAGCAGGGTATCTTCCAGCATATTGAACTGCACGCCGATGCCTTCGAAGCTGCCGGCCAGCGGCTCGGTGAACTTCTTGGTCTCAGAGGCATTGGTATAAGCCGAATGGGGGTCCAGTTTGGAGAGGATGCCGTTGATGGCGTCTTCCACCATCTTCTTGGAATCCACGCTGTCCACATAGCCGTTGTTGATCATTACGCTGGCCATCACCAGCTTCTGGATATTCTGCTGCAGGTCGTTGGCCTGCTTTTCCGTAGGACGGCTATTACTGAAAAACTGGGCTGATGTTGCAAGTGTAACACATAATGCCAGCATGCCCAAAATCATTCTTTTCATCTTCTTATCTTCCTTATTTTCTTATTTCTTATATGTGTAATCCAGCCCCTCGGGCAGGAAAGGACGGATGTCCTTGCCGAAATGGGCCAGCTCACGTACTACACTGCTGCTTACCGAGCTCAACTGGGGGTCGGCAAACAGCAGGATGGTGTCTATGCCTGTAAGCTGTCTGTTCACATCGGCCAGCTGCATCTCATACTCATAGTCCTTTACCGAACGGATGCCGCGCAGAATGGCCGTTGCGCCGCACTGGCGGGCGAAATCAACAGTCAGACCCGAGTAACTGTCAACCGTCACCCTGGGTTCATGGGCATACAGATTCCTAAGGGCTTCCACACGTTCCTCTACGGGAATCCAACCCGGCTTCTGCTCATTGAAACCGATGCCGATAATCACATGGCCAAAGAGCTGCAAGGCACGCTCCACCAGATTAGCATGCCCCTTGGTAAAGGGGTCGAAGGACCCGGGGAAAAGAACCCGTTCAGGCTGTGTACTCATGCGCCTCCTCCTCCTCTTCTGCCAGGTCCTCTTCTATCACCAGATTATCGATGATGAAGTTCTGGCGGTCCATGGTGTTCTTACCCATGTAGTATTCCAGCATCTCGGCTACCTGGTCGCTCTTGTTCAGTGTTACCTGCTCCAGGCGGATATCCTGACCGATAAAGTTCCGGAACTCGTCGGGACTGATTTCACCCAAACCCTTAAAACGGGTAATCTCGGGATCAGGCCCCAGGTCATCGATGGCCTGCAGGCGCTCCTCCTCGGTGTAACAGTACTGGGTAACGAAATCCTGCGTGATGCTCAGATGGCGGGGACGCTTCTTGTTGTTCTCCTCTGAGGCCGTATCGCTCTCACGGGCTGCCAGCTCAGCCTCTATCTCTTTCAGCTTCTGCTTGCCTATCTTGGTCTTCTTTCCGCGGACACGGAACAGAGGTGTCTGCAGGATATACACATGCCCCTTCTTAATCAGGTCGGGGAAGAACTGCAGGAAGAAGGTTATCATCAGCAGGCGTATATGCATACCGTCCACATCGGCATCGGTAGCCACAATCACCTTGTTGTAACGCAGTCCGTCCAGTCCGTCCTCTATGTTAAGCGCGGCCTGCAAGAGGTTGAACTCCTCATTCTCATATACAACCTTCTTGGTCATGCCGAAGCAGTTGAGGGGCTTACCGCGCAGCGAGAAGACGGCCTGCGTATTCACATCCCTGCTCTTGGTGATACTGCCGCTGGCAGAGTCGCCCTCGGTGATGAAGATGCAGGAGTCCTCCTGCTGTGTTCCCTTGGCATCGGAAAGATGGATGCGGCAGTCACGCAGCTTACGGTTGTGCAGGTTGGCCTTCTTGCTCATCTCCCTGGCTTTCTTGGCCACACCGGCCATTGCCTTGCGCTCCCGCTCGCTCTCTACAATCTTCTGCAGGATGATTTCGGCCACGTCGGTATTCTTATGCAGGTAGTTGTCCACCTGCTCCTTCACAAAGTCGCCGATGAACTTGTCGATACTGACACCACCCTCGGGGGCTGTAGTCAGAGAGCCCAGTTTCACCTTGGTCTGACTCTCGAAGACAGGCTCCTGTATATTGATGCTGATGGCGGCCACCATTCCGTTTCGGATATCGCCGTATTCATAGTTCTTGCCGCTGTAGTCCTTGATAACCTCGGCAATGTATTTCTTGAAGGCGGCCTGATGGGTACCGCCCAGTGTGGTATGCTGTCCGTTCACGAACGAGTAGTACTCCTCGCCGTTCTGCTTGCAGTGCGTGAAGGCAATCTCAATATCCTCGCCCTTCAGATGGATGATGGGATACAGGGCATCATAGTCCATACGGTCCTTCAGCAAGTCGGAAAGTCCCTCGCGTGAGAGAATCCGCCTGCCGTTGAACATAATGGTCAGACCGGTATTCAGGTAGGTGTAGTTCCTGAGCATGATCTCGATATGCTCGCCTCGGAACTGGTAGTGCTTGAACAGGGTGGAGTCGGGCTCAAAGAACACATATGTTCCGTCCTCATCCCCGGACTTCTCGGTCACGTCGCTGACCAACTTACCTTTCTCGAAGACTGTCCGGCGTACCTGACCGTCACGATAGGAGTGTGCCTCGAAGTGGCTGCTCAAGGCATTGACTGCCTTCAGACCCACACCGTTCAGACCCACACTCTTCTTAAATGCCTTGCTGTCATACTTGCCTCCGGTATTCAGCATCGATACGGCCTCTACCAGTTTACCCAAGGGGATACCGCGGCCGTAGTCGCGGATGCTGCAACGCAGATTCTCCTCTACCGTTACCTCGATGCGCTTGCCGGCATTCATCTTGAACTCATCAATACTGTTGTCTATGACCTCCTTCAGCAGCACGTAGATACCGTCCTCGGCCTGGGAACCGTCACCCAGACGGCCGATATACATACCCGGACGCAGTCTTACATGCTCCATATCCGAAAGGTGACGGATATTCTCCTCGTCGTAATTCACCTTTTCCTGTTCGCTATCTTGTATTTGTATGATGTCTTCCATGCTCAACTTTAACTTTATTTTCCGATCGCTTTCCCAAACGCAGCCCTGCGCTTGTGGATTTTACATTCCAGATTCTTCCACTGCGTCTGGCTGGCAATATTGTCCTCCAGCTGCGGGTGTGACTCTGCCCATTCATAGCCGTCCTTTGTCGCCTCGGGGATTACATTGGCAAAGATAAGGGCATTGGCACCCTTGTCATGATACTCCGGCAGCACACCCACCAGCAGCATGTCCAGAATCCTGGGATGCCTGTTGAACCACAGCGCCTTGGCAATATGATACCAGCCGAAGGGGAACAGCCTGGACTTTGCCTTCTGAACGGCACGGCTCAGACTGGTTATGCATACACCCATTCCTATCACTTCGCCCTGGGCATTCTCCACCACCGACAGGTAGCGCTTGTCCAGCACCATCAGGAAACGGTCGGCATATGCCTTCATCTGCTGTTCATCCAACTCGCTGTACTCATATAGTTTGGCATAGGCGCGGTTCACCACGCCAAGTATCTTCTCGATGTATCCGCCCTTCAGGATTTCCTTTTTGCTTTTGAACTTACGGATTCTGAATCCGTAGCGCTGCTGCACCATTTCGGCAATCTTGAAGTACTTCTGCATATTGGCCTCATGCCCATCCCTGGGAACCATCACCTTGCGCTCTACCCAGCCCTGTTCCTTCCTGAAGCCCAACTGTTGCAAATGCTCAGGGTAATAAGGGTAGTTATAGATTGAGAATACGGTACCCAGCTGGTCAAATCCGTCGGTAAGCATTCCCTCCGGGTCCAGATCCGTGAAGCCGAGAGGTCCTATGATATGATCCATGCCGCGTTCTCTGCCCCAGTCCTCCACAGTCTGCAATAGCAGGCGCGTAACCTCAATATCGTCAATGAAGTCTATCCAGCCGAAGCGCACATGGCGGGTATGCCAGGTCTCATTGGCCCGGTGATTGATGATGGCGGCCACACGTCCCACAATCTTTCCGTCCCTGCGAGCCACAAACATTTCGGCATCACAGAAGCGGAACGCGGGATTCTTCCTGGCATCGAAGGTATCCAGGGTATCCTCCAGCAGGTCAGGTACTGCATACGGACTGTCCTTATACAACTCATACCCGAATCTGGCAAACTTTCGCCTTTCCCCACGGGTTTTAACGCTACTTATGACGATATCTGACATCTATGAACGTTGTTTTGTTTTTATTTAGGGGACAAAGTTAGAGAAAAATACCGATAATCATGCGCATGAACATTAAATTATGCGCAATATGATAGTTAAAAGAATAAAAAATGTCCCCGCATTTGTCAAATTTTCAAAATTAAATTAACTTTGCAATGCAGAAAATGCAGAAAATAAGGACTTATGCCGAAAACAAAACCTAAAATTAAATCCATATGTTAAAATTCAAGACTCTTTCAGCAGCCATTCTGACGCTCGGCCTTTGTGCTCCCGTTATGGCAGAAAACACTTCCGACGACGGTCTGGATTTCAAGCCTGCGCCTTACATGTTCATAGGACTGCAGGGCGGTGCGCAGACCACGTTCAGTAAGAACTATGACAACCTTAAGCTTATCACCCCTACGGCCAGTGTCAGCTTCGGTGCCTTCTTCACCCCCGTGGTAGGTGCCCGTCTGCATGTGAACGGTGCATGGAACAAGGGAGGTTATGACCAGAACGGCCTTGACTTCAAGTATGACTACAAGTACATTACCACAGACCTGGACCTGATGGTCAACCTCATTACCCTCATTGGCAAGAAGAACTACTCTCCGATTAACGTTTACCTGATTGGCGGTATCGGCCTGAATACCGCATGGGGGAACGGTGACGCCTATGCCCACAAGGATGTTCTGCCCCTGGCATACAACGGAACACGTTTCAGCCACAACCTGCGTGTGGGTGCCATGCTGGACTATAACATCACCCGGCATTTCAGCGTCAACCTGGAAATTGACGGAAACAGCCTCAGCGACCGCTACAACAGCAAGCTGACTCACCACGATGACTGGCAGCTGACCCTGCAGTTAGGTGCCGCCTACAAGTTCGGCTACAAGAAGAAACCGGTAGTCAAGGAGCCCGAGCCCGAGCCCGAAGTATGGGAGACACGTACCGATACCACCTGGTATGACGAGACCATCTATGAAGATGTCAAGCGCGACCGCAATATTGAGAAGCATATCTTCTTCGGCATCCGCAAGGACGGCGTAGATGCCACTCAGGCACAGATTACCGAGGTAGCCGAGTTCCTGAAAGGCGTAGAGAACGGTGAGATTACCATTACCTCATATGCCGACAAGAAGACCGGTAATCCCAAGATTAACATGGGTTATTCCAAGAAGCGTGCCGAGAGCACCAGAAAGGCTCTGATTCAGGCCGGCGTGGACGAGAAGATGATTAAGAGCGTTGAATGGAAGGGCGATACCGTTCAGCCTTTCCCCGAGAACGACAAGAACCGCGTTTCTATCATCACAGGCCATGGCGTTTATACCGACAAGGACCCGAAGACCGTGAAGAAGTTCCGCACCAAGGAAGTTCGCTATCGTGTAAAGTAAGAAAAGACCATCCATACTGACAGAATGAAAAGCTCCGGCCCGTTCCGGAGCTTTTTCTTTGCCTAATCCCTCTTCAGTATTCCCACAATAATCAACAGGTAGCCTGCCAGGCAGCACATTGGCGCCGCAACAATGCGGCGGGCAGAAAATATCTCCTCCCTGAAATGCTGTTCCGTACTGCCCGGACCGGCCATCAGCAGATAGCCGACGGCAATAAGCACACAGGCTGACATGATAATCAGTCTGCCATTCTTCCCGATGAGTCCCGGATTATTATCCCCGGACTGTCTGTGTCGCATAATGCTCATATCTCTTTCCATATTGATAATAAAACTTCTTCCTGTCATATCGGACGGCTACTGCCAGGGACCGTTCCATCGTCTCAAACCAGATGTAGCGGGAATATGCCGACCCCGGCCTGCGCTCAGGACGTATGGTCCCTGCCCATACCAGCCATTCATCCGAGCGCCGGAGCAGGTTACCCACAATCTCATCCCCCTCCTCCGGCAACCCGTTCACATAGAAGCAACGGGCCATAGACAAGGCAGCATCCGTATAAGGCACGTTTTCCTGCGGCATCTCATGCTGCCACTTTCTGCAGACAGCTAACGCCCTCTTGGTATCCCCCTGCTTTAAAAGCGAGTCAATAAGGATGCCCATAACCGTCTGATGTATATCGGCCAGCCGTTTCACATCCTCATCCACATAGAGCCCTTTAACAGTAAGACCACCATAACGGAAACGATGCATGATATTGTCATATAGCCGCTCCACATCCACCTTTTTCCCTACAGCTTTCGGAGAGATACGGTAAGCCAGGCCCTCAAGCACCAGATGGTCACGCAGGTAAGGGAGATTGTCAGAGCCCAGGCCTATCGAGGTGTATATCGGCCGCTTCCAATCAGCTTTTGACAGCATCTCCAATACCATCAGGTCCTTCTTGCACAGTTTAGTGACTCCCTTCAGTGAGATGACCATATCGCCCTCATCCGAGCAGATGACCATACTGTCAGTGGGAATGCACTGCATCTCCTCCTGGGGATTCAGTATCCATTTGTCTAAGATGTTTCTCACCTCAAAGGGGTTTTCGCCCAACAGCCGCTTAGCCTCATCGGGACGCTCCTGTCTGAATGCCTCGATCTTCTCCTTCAGCTCCGGACGCACGGGCACCACCTCACGCCGGCCCTCCAGATAGTCATCATGACACCAACTGACGGGCAGGGCAGGCGAGTCATAGGCCGGACGTTTCATCTGATCAATGTACCAGTCAGTCTGCACATATTCCAGATTACAGGCACGCGTATCGGTACGTACCCCTTCCACCTCATGATTGTACCATAGCGGGAAGGTATCGTTATCACCATTCGTCAGGATGACAGGATTACCCTCCTGCGGCATGCTGTTCAGGTAGTTGGCGCCGAAATCCCTACAGGTATAACGTCCGCTCCTGTCATGGTCATCCCACGTCTGGCTCACCATCTGCAAGGGAACGATAAGCCCGATAAGGCCTGCCATAACGGCCCCCGCAATCCCGTTCCCGACTTTTATCTTTTCACTTTTCACTTTTATCTCCTCCCATATCATCCCTACGCCCAGGCCTATCCAGAGGGCAAAGGCGTAGAATGAGCCCGCATAGGCGTAGTCACGTTCACGCGGTTGCATCGGTGTCTGATTCAGATAAACCACAATCGCCAGACCCGTCATTACGAATAGTAGAAGTACTGTCAGCAATTGGCGCTTACCCTCGCTCCCTTTTCTCCATTGCCAGGCAATTCCGGCCAGTCCTAACAGCAGGGGCAGGGCATAGAACACATTACGGCCCTTGTTCTGTTTCAGGTCCGAAGGCAGTTGGGACACATCACACCCTAACAGCCAATTATCTATCCAACCTATTCCCGTTATCCAGTTGCCATGCTCCACCTCGCCATGCCCCTGTATATTGTTCTGCCTGCCTACAAAGTTCCAAAGGAAATAGCGCCAGTACATAAAATTCACCTGATAACCGAGGAAGAATCGGAGGTTCTCTGCGGCAGAGGGAACCATACCCTTTCGCTTGCTGTCTCTCCACTGGTCATATACCCTGGCGTGGCGTGCCGAATGCATTCGCGGGAAGAACATATTATCCCTGTACTGGTATTTAACATCATGACGGACCAGGTTGTAATGAGTTTTTCCCTTGTCGGTCGAGGGACGATAGACGGGGGAACCCTCTTTATGTTTCCACACCAGGTAGTCGCCCTTCTGCTCATAGTCGGGCTCACTGCAGTAAGACGGGCCATAGAAGAGGGGGACATCCCCATACTGTTCCCGACTCAGATAACTCTTTAGGGCAAAGATGTTACCGGGAGCATTCTCACACATCGGCATATTGGCATTGGCCCTGATTAGGATAACGCCATAGCTGCTGTACCCGGCCAGTATCATCATCAGGCAGGCCAGAGGAAGTCTGAGAGCCCGCCTTCCCGCCTTATAATAGGCAAGGAGAAGGCCGCATGTCAGCAACACCGCATAGCAAGCCAGTCCCGTATGGTAAGGAAAATGCAGCACATTGGCAAACAGCAGCTCCATCCACCCGCCTGCCGTCACCACACCGGGGATAATACCGTACAGAATGATGCCCAGCAACAATATGCCCGCTCCCAACGTCTTCAGCATACCCCATCGCGTTATACGCTTTGCCTTACGGAAATAAACCACGAAGGACATGGCCGGCAGACACAACAGGCACAATAGATGCACCCCCACGGACAGACCCGTTATGTAAGCTATAAGTACAATCCAGCGGTCACTCTGGGGAGTGTCAGCCTCATCCTCCCATTTCAGTATCAGCCAGAACATCAGTGCCGTCAGAAAACTGGAGAAGGCATATACCTCAGCCTCAACGGCAGAGAACCAGAAGGTATCACTGAAAGCATAGGCCAGTGCACCTATGACACCGCATGCCTCTATACCTATTATCCTGTCTAAGGTCGTCACCTCCCCTGTTGGGCACACTAACCTTCTTGCTAGATGGGTAATGGTCAGGAATAAAAAGAAGATACAGCCTGCGCTCAGGAGAGCCGAGAGCAGGTTGACCGTCAGGGCTACCTGCGAGGGACTGCCTGCCAGTTGTGCGAACAGGTTAGCCACCAGCATAAAGAAAGGTGCCCCTGGCGGATGCCCAATCTCTAATTTATAACCGCAGGCAATAAACTCGGGACAGTCCCACAGGCTGGCCGTAGGCTCAACTGTCAGTCCATAGACAATAGCGGCAATGGCAAAAACAAACCATGCCACACATACGTTGATTCTCCTAAAATTGATTTGTTGCTTCATACTTTGCCCAATTTTTCCGGCAAAGTAAGCAACTGTTTCATTCATGTGCCAGAAAACTGCCCGACAAGTGTCTGACAACAATCTGACATTTCCCTGACATTATTCTAAGCTTCTGTCTTTCAGCTGATAAGAGCATCCCCTATCCGACTCGATTCTCAGGCTGGAATGTTCCTCTATTATGGGGCGTAGCCTTTTGACAAGGGTATATAAGGTGTCATTGGCATCAGGTTTCCGGGGCCAAAGTGTGTCGCAGATCTCCGTTTTCCTTAACCGGTGCGACGGACTGCTGAAGAACATCCTCAACAACTGCCGCTGCATGGGGGTCAGCCTGACAGCCTCGCCGGTGCCGTTCAGGAATCTGTCTTCCGTCTCGGAATATGTCAGACCTCCGTACGTCAAGGCGCCTTGTGCCGGCAAAGCGGTACCTTTTCTCATACGGAGATACAGACAGAACATACCCCATAGCAGAGTTACAGACCACAGCACAGTAGCCGGGCGCTGATCCGACAGCGAGAAGATAGTGGCTGCCGAACAGCGGGCATAGCATGTAAAGTCCTTCTGCCAGGTGTCCACCGCCAGGGTTGCCTTTCCCCTCAGCGCCTCCATCTGCAGATGGCTGTTGAACAAGCCTATGGTATCCTGGGTAATCACATCGCTATGCTGTTCCTGCATGGTAAGCAGCAGAGCCCTGTCCATATCCTCGGCAACAAGTCTGCTGGTACAGCTATAGCTGGTAAAACTGGTAAGGCCGGAACACAGGACAAGTGCCAGAAACACGATTGCGCCACGTTGTTGTTGTCTCATATTCTTTTCATGTAGGATTTACTGCCGCAAAATTAAGAATAGCGTTCAAAAGCACCAAGAAATCACGGCAGGAATCCCCAACATTTAACAATACTTAAAAGAGGGGCTACTCTACCAGTACCCCGAATTCCGCTCCGCTGGCAAAATCGGCTCCATTCTGACTGCTAAGGGCCGTAAAACGCAGGTAACGGGCTTTAACGGGCTTAGCAAAGAGCACCTTCTTCTCCTTGGCATTGTTCTCGAATTCACCTTCGCTGACGGCTTCGCTCCACGTTTTGCCATCCTGGCTCACCTGTACCCTGTAACCCTTGATATTGCCATTCGGACTACCGTCCTGACGGGGCAGGTAGGTAAAGCCTTTCAGCATCTTCTGCTCATTGCAGTCAAAGTCTATCCAATGCGGATACTTAGGCACCGTAATGCTGTACATGGTGTGCCAGATGGTAGAAGGGTTGTTATCCACCAGGTTCCTGGCAACCTCTCCGCCAGGTCCTTCCTCGCTGCTGACATAAACCACGTCAAGGGGTATTGTTTCTATCTTCTCGAAGGTTGCCGAGACAGGATTCTTCCCAGTTCCCTCATACCATGCATATATGGTCCCACCCTGCTGGAAATTGAAGATGCCGGTATATTTCTCGGTTTTTCCCTTACCGACACGATAGCAGATGGGATATTCCTCCAACCCATACTCCGGGTCGCCGGCAATGGTGACCTTGCCCGCCTTGTCACGATAAATGGCCACAGGGCAGAGTATGCGTTTTCTGATAACACCAGCCTCGTCAGCCTCATTGAGAGGACGAATCAAGATCTTCATCTGATGCAAGGCTCCCTGTACTCTGTCCTGTTTCAACGGGCCGCCTTGTCCGCAACTGTTACCTCCCAGTCCGTTCACCTTGCAATCCAGATGCAAATAGGTTCCGTCGCTTGCCGGAAGCTCATGCGGATGCTGGGCAAGCGTCATTTGCAGGGCGCTCCAGGGAAGTGCAGAGGTGCTCATGGTACCCAGTTCGCTTACGAACAGCAGACCCGTGCCTTCATCATCTCTCAGAGAACACCAGCGTACATCCTCCCTATTACCCATGCTCTGAGGCTTGGGGAAGTTAACAAACTGCTGCTGAACCGTACTTTTATACAGGCCGATGAACGAGCCTGTCTTTCGGTCATTGTAGTTGTTCAGGGGTCCTCGGCCGTAATAGGCATATTGGTTGAACTGGCCGGGCAGCTTCAACTCATAACCCAGTCTGGGAAGCGCCAGATCCGGATTACCGGAAACAATACTGCTTGCCAACACAACGGTACCATCAGGATAGATGTTGTAGGTCTGCGTTGTGGTAAAGGATACATGCTCACCTTCGCCTGTTGCTTCAGCTACACTCTCATAGGGTTGTCCTGCTTTACCCGGACGATATTTTACGCTACCCCTTCCTTTGGCCTGACTCACCACAGTATAAGTAATGTACACAGGACCCTCGGGAGTCTTTTCTATACTGGGCTTTCCGACAGCCTTATGCTGCAAGTCGTACAATCCTTGCTGGAACCACTGGTCCCTTGCCCAATTGTCGTTATCCACCGGGGCACGGAAGGCAGAAAGCTGCAAGGGGGAATCCCTCAGGATGGTCTTGCCGCCGTATTGCATGCCACACAGACTGCCGGTGGTATTATCAAAGGTGATAACACAGTTCTTACCCTCCACAATGGTTCGGGTATCTTCCTCCTTCACATTCAGCGTACCTTCCACAACTCCTTCGCTTCTGTTCTCCCCTGAACTGTCTTTCAGGAACAGCTGCTCGGCCATCTGCACATAGCCCTTCCGGGCCCAGGGCATATCCCTTTTCAGCCGGAACTCTATGTTCAGGAAATACTCGCCAGGCTTATCCATTTCAACAAGATGGCTGCAACTGACCTCTTTACGGGGCTGTATATCCTCATCCAGAAGGATGGGCTCAGCGTTTTCCTTTATGCCATCACGGACAAGATATGCTACAATGTCATACATGTCTAAGGTAATGGGCTCAAAATAGTTCTTATTGAAAATCTTATAATCAACGACCGTTGCCTTGAAAATGACACCACGTTCCTCACCATTGACTTCCTTTACTTCCTTCAGGGTCACACCCACATTCTGATAGACCTTCTTCACCTCGTAGTACTGAGGCTTGGGGGTAAGGTCAGGCAGCATGATGCCGTTCATGCAGAACATACCGTCATTGGGCCAGTCGCCATGATCGCCACCATAGCCCATATACTTGGTTCCGTCCTTGGTGTAAGTATCTATTGCCTGGTCCACCCAGTCCCAGATGGCCGCGCCGCAGAAGAAGTTACTGCTTTCCATCGCCTGCCAGTAGTCCACTAGGTTACCTAACGAGTTACCCATGCTGTGGGCATATTCCGAGATATGGTAAGGGTACTTCACATTTGATTTTCCCTTGGCCACCTGCTGTACCCAGGCCACGCTGGGATACTGGTTGCTGCCCATATCCACAATATCGTTGTTGCGCTCATACTGAACGGGACGACTGGTATCGAACGCCTTAATCGCATCGTAGGCAGCCTTAAAGTTCTCACCCGGACCGGCCTCGTTGCCCAGACTCCAGATAACAATGCTGGGGTGGTTCACATGCGCATGTACCATTTCCATATTACGGGCCACATGAACAGCCTTCCATTCCTTGGGATGCGAGAGCGATTCCTTGCCATAATAGTATTCGTGACTCTCTATGTTACATTCGTCCTCCAGATAAAGGCCGTACTTGTCGGCAAGATAGTACCAGTAGGGATCATTCGAGTAGTGCGACAGGCGCACATGGTTGATGTTGCCCCGCTTCATCAGCATCACCTCCTCCAGCATCTGCTCACGTGTGATGGCATGACCCGAAGCGGGATTTGTCTCATGACGGTTCACACCCTTCAGTTTCACCGGCTTCCCGTTCACATAGAAGTAACGGCCGGCCAACCCGAACTCATCCTCACTGGCAGGCGTATCCTTAATCTCCACGGTCCGGAACCCGAAGTAGGTACTGCGGATATCCAGCACCTTTCCCCTCTTATTCCTCAGCGTAGCCGTAAGTACATAACGGTAAGGTGCCTCAGCACTCCAAGGACGAACGTCATGGATATCGGTAACAACAGGGATAACAGGTGAGGTAGTGAAGATTAGTACAGGTTTAGCGGACACCTTATCGGTGTACAACTCTATAGGATATACCTTGTATTCAACGATCAGGTTCATTGCCTTCTTGAACGGTATGAAACTCATGTCAAAAGGTGCCTCAATCCTAAACTCGGCATCTGCCTTGTCTATGCCCTTGCTGGTGAGGGTTGTCGTGCGTATAACTAAATCCTGAAGCGAAACCTTGGGCACAGCCGTCAGATAAGTACTGCGAAAGATACCGGGCAGACGGAACATATCCTGCGCCTCCAGGAAGGAGCCGTCACTGCTGCGGTACACCTCCACAGCCACCGTATTCTCACCGGACGGGTTCAAATAAGGTGTTATATTGAAACGGGCTGTGTTCCTGCTGTTCTTTGAGAATCCCACATACTTTCCGTTTATCCATAGGTAGAAAAACGAGTCCACACCGTCAAAGTTAAGATAAACCTCCCTACCCTTCCACTTGGACGGAATCAGGAAAGTCCTGCGGTAGGAACCCACCTCGTTCCGGTCACGGTAAGTCGTCCAGCGCCGGTCCTTCGGCTGGCGCATCACCCCCTCGCGCCAGTCATCCACCTTCACTTCATGGTAGAAAATCACCGGCTGGTTCACATAGACGGGCACACCGTACCTCATACTTCCGTCCTTCTGCAAGCCTTGCACATTCCAACATCCGGGCACCTGTATATCATCCCAGGCCGTCACATCAAATGCCGGCTGGTAAAAATCCTTAGGACGCTCCTCAGGCGTAGCCGCCCAATGGAACTTCCACATTCCGTCCAGACACTGGTAAAAAGTACTTCCCTCGGGGAGCACCCTCAGCGCCTCTTCTTCACTGGCGAAAGAAAAGGTATAAGCCTGCGGCAACTCCTTGTTCAGCGACAGCACCTCAGGGTTCTGCCACTCCGTTCCATCGGGAGCACTCTTTTCTCCATAAAGAAAACCTTGCAAATTATCAGCCTTAGCCGTCAGGGAAAAGGCAAACAATAGGATTATCAGTCGATTATTCATATCACAAAGGCATTTATAGCATTAGTTCAGGCCTCAAAGGTAAGAATAAAAGAGCGGAACTCAAAATAATCAACTTAGAAAAATAATTATTCAACTTGAGTGTTGATTATAACCAAGTTTAATAATGGACATTTGCAAGCCTAAAGGTAGCCAGGTTAAATCCGGGGAGACAGAATTCTCCTGGTTTTCCGGGATATTTGCAGAAATATTTATAGGAAGTCCGTAAATGCACAAACAGCAACAGGCCGTTTCGCGGGGAGTAAAACGGCCTGTTGCTATGAGAGAAACGGCGTTTCCCCTTGAAGAAAAATAAAGGATGTTAGAGGAGGGAGCCATAACCTACTGCACAGCTCCCGGTCCGCCTAGCGCCACGGCAGTGGCCACACCTATGATATTGCCGGTTCCGATAGTGCTTGCCAGGGCGGTGGACAGCGCACCGGACTGACTCACAACACCCTTTTCACCCGGCTCACGGGATACCGACAGGCGGATACCGGTAAATAGCCTTCGCTGAGGTATGCGCAACCTGAAAGTCAGGAATATATGCGTTCCCACCAATAAGATAATCATGGGCCATCCCCATAGCGTGGCGCTTAGCCATGCGAAAAACGAGTCTGTCTGTTGCATTCTAATATGACGACTATTGTCACTAACGGTCTATTCCAACGGAATCTCGGGGTGCTGAACAGCCAGAGGCATATCCTTCTGCGAGAGGTAGAACATGTAGAGGATGACATCCTTACTGCCGCGGTTCTCACCGTGATGGATGGTACCTACCATCTCTACAACGGCCTCGCCCTCATGCACGACCTTCTCCTGGCCGTTCTGTCCGATGATGGTCAGTTCGCCCTGCACCAGAATACCATAGTTCATTACGGGGTGATGATGCCAGCCTAACTTCTTTCCGGCGGGGAATACGTATTTCACGGCTACCAGTTCGGGGCGGCCCTGCAGATAGTCCGGCAGTTCCACACCGTCCCAGCTCTGGCTGGTGCGGATGAGTTCGGTGCTTGACACCTGCTTCTCTTCATCAGTACGAGCCTCCTTACAGGAGTTGAGTCCCAAACATACTGTTGCTGCGCCGCAGACAAGGGTGGCGGCTATCACCCGGTTTATAATCTTCTTCAAATTCATGGTTGTTTAAGGGATTATTTTAAATTAAAAGCTATAATGACGCAAAGTTCGGAATTATTTTTGATTTCCAAACAGGAAGTGCAAAATGTTATGGCAAAAGAATGGTTTAAACCAAAAAGAGCAACCATCGCGGTTGCTCTTTTAGTCGTTAGTATGTCTTTGTTATTTGAGGATGCTTCACAGCAGCCGTGATTGTTTGTTTTAGTAAGCACTAACTTGTTTATATAGAAAAAGCAATAAAAATGTTATCTTGTTAAATTGACGGAGTCCTGGCCTGCGGCCACCGCGGCTTCCTGCTGCTCGGGCAGTACCACGAACTCGTCGGCAGGACGGGTGAGACTGTCAGACTGGGCAAACTGTGTCTGCTGTGACTGGTTTCCCTCATCAAAACTGCGCTGGGCAGCTATACCGATGGTGAGTACCAGCGCCACCAGGCCGGCTGCCTGATAAAGGGGACGGAAGCCGGAAACCCAAGCAGTCCCTCTACCCGCTCCTCCAAAGGGGAGTGCCTTAACGGTTTCACCCTCAACCTTCTGAAGCATACGCTCATCAAAGTCCTCGCCTAAGACAGGTTCTGTCTGTTCCTGCTGAACGGCAAAGACGGCCTTATATGCCATCAGGTGGGCAGGAACCTCCTCCTGCTGGAAAAAAGTACGCAGAATATGCTCCTCCTGCAGAGAAGTCTCACACGCCCAATAGCGTTCCAGAAGTTGTTCTATGTACTTATAATCCATATTTCTCTATTTTTTCTGCCTGCTGGCGTATGCTCGTTCGGGCTCTGTGCAGATATACCTTCACTTGCGATTCGCTCAACTGCAATATATTACCTATTTCCTGATACGTTTTGCCTTCAATATCCCGCAGTTCCATGATACTGCGCTGCACCTCAGGCAGGGTATCCATTAGTTTTCTCACCAGAGCTATGCGCTCTTTTTGCTCCTGACTTTCGTCAGGCAAAAGTTGAGAGTTGAGAGTTGAGAGTTGAGAGTCAGTACTCAAGTTTATAGTTGAAAGTTGTACGTTGCCGTGTCCGGCACGTCCAGCCATATCCAGTGAGATATTTCGGCAAATGGTCAGTGCGTATGCCTCCATGCTCTCAATCTGATCCCATTCCTCCCGATGTTCCCAAACTCTAATCAGCGAATCCTGAACTGCATCCTCTGCCTCTGCAGGGTTCAGCGTGATGCGTAGCGCAAGCCTGTAAAGCCTGTTCTTCAAAGGCAACACATCATCTCGGAAACTGATCTTTTTCATCTCTCTGTCTATTGTTAAGACGAACGAGGGCCGTAAATGTTACAGCCCCGTTTGTTAAAATTGTTTAATTATCGTACCTCCCTCGCCGTTTATGCTATCGGAACGTGTTATCACAACCTTCTGAACGCCCAGATGGATAGCATCGAAGGCATTCTCCAGTTTTGGAATCATACCGCCGGAGATAATGCCGGAAGCTTTATAATCGGAAAAATCCTGCTCGGTAATAACAGGGATAACACTTTCATCGTCTTCGGCATCACGGAGAACACCTTTCTTCTCGAAGCAGAAGGTGAGCGTAACATCATAATAAGGTGCAAGGGCACAAGCCACCTTGCTGGCTATGGTGTCTGCATTGGTGTTCAGAAGATTGCCTGCTCCATCATGTGTAAGGGGAGTCATAACGGGAACTATGCCCTCTGCTATCAACTTGCAGAGCATTTCCCCATTAGCTTTATCTACGTCGCCCACAAAGCCGAAATCCACCATCTGCTCTGTACCATCTTCCATAGTCATCTTCTTGAGCGGACGCTTATGACTTCTGACTACGTCCATATCTGCTCCCGTGAGCCCTAATGCATTGACACCGCGAGCCTGAAGTCCTGCCACAATATTCTTGTTGACCAAACCGCCATAGACCATAGTGACTACCTGCAGCATCTGAGCATCGGTAATGCGTCTTCCGCCTACCATATGACTTTCAATGCCTAAGTTGGCTGCTATCTTGGTAGCGCTTCTTCCACCTCCGTGTACCAATACCTTGGCGCCGGGAAGTTCTGCGAACTGTGTCAGCAGATTATTCAGCGATGCAGCATCCTCTACCACAGCGCCCCCGACTTTTATTACGTTTATATTTTTTTTCATACAACATTCTTTTTTAGTTTAGAGTTTAGAGTTTAGAGTCAGTTTAATAAGTTTAAAGGTTAAAAAGTTCAATAACTCATAACCTATAACCACTTTCAATAACCATTAAACGGTAAACCGTAAACCGTAAACTATAAACTCTACACTCTCAACTCTACACTTTAAAACTGCCTCTACACTCTCAACTCTCAACTCTACACTTTACCTCCCCCCCAGGGGAGGGGGCCCCTATTCAAGGTACGTATATCCATACAGTCCGGCACGATAGTTGCTGATGAACTCTTTACCTTCACTTTCGGTAATCTTGCCGTCCTTGATAGCCTTGCTTACCCAGATTTCCAATCGACGGACCAACTTCTTGGGGTCGTATTGTACATACTCCAGCACATCTGCCACTGTCTCGCCGTCAATAAACTGATCTATGCGATATCCTTCCTTATCCACCGAGATATGTACAGCGTTGGTATCTCCAAACAGATTGTGCATATTACCCAGAATCTCCTGATAAGCGCCAACCAGGAACACACCTATATAATAATGTTCGTTGGGCTTAACTGGATGCAAGGGAATATAGTTGGTCTGCTG
>JAEEGK010003523.1_pt1 | contig 38913 bp, 23 predicted proteins | sample 8958771 | NCBI WGS metagenome assembly JAEEGK01 (sample SAMN16246547, study PRJNA631951) | gut metagenome | biome: gut microbiome; feature: rumen; material: SC-attached | host: Bos | place: Iran: Karaj | collected 2018-10
TGCGTGGGTCAATAGCCTTTACTGCACCCTGCTCCTCAGTCGTACGACCGTAAGAACCAGTGAACTTCTTGATAGCCTCGTTGGCGTCCATGCCGCCCTTGATGGCTTCCATCATCTTGCCAAGGTGTACATACTCGTAACCGCAAACCTCGTTGTTGGCATCGAGGAACTGCTTGGTGATGTAACCCTCGGTCAGCTCCAAATAGCGGGTACCCTTGGCAACAGTGCCATAGAGCGTACCTGTCTGAGAACGAAGACCCTTACCCAGGTCTTCCAGACCGGCGCCGATAGCCAGGCCACCTTCAGAGAAAGCACTCTGTGTACGGCCATAGACAATCTGCAGGAAGAGCTCGCGCATAGCGGTGTTGATGGCATCGCAGACGAGGTCAGTGTTCAAGGCTTCCAGAATGGTCTTGCCCGGCAGGATTTCGCTGGCCATAGCTGCTGAGTGTGTCATACCCGTGCAACCGATGGTCTCGACCAGAGCCTCCTGGATAATACCATCCTTGACGTTCAGGCTCAGCTTGCAGGCTCCCTGCTGAGGAGCACACCAACCAATACCATGCGTGTAACCGGAAATGTCCTTGATCTCTTTTGCCTGAATCCACTTGCCCTCCTCGGGAATGGGTGCAGGACCATGATAAGCGCCCTTGCAGACGCTGCACATGTTTTTGACTTCAGTTGAATAAATCATATTTGTTTAAATTAAAATGAGTAATAAGCTTACTATGAACTGCAAATTTACGGGGATAATCCGAAATATCCAAGGTCGTACGACGACATTTAAGAACAATTAACAGGCAGCAATAGAAAATGAAAAAAAGTATTTTCTATCGTTTCATTTGTTTATTCCGTTTTTTTGTTCTAACTTTGCACGCAGAATATAAAAAATAATGTCAATGAAGAAATTTGTTATTGCCGCTTTGGTTGTGCTGGGCATGGCCTCGTGCGGTGAAAAAAAATTCCATGTAGAAGGTAATATCACCAATGCCAAGGACTCAGTGCTCTATTTTGAGAATATGGGGTTAGCGGGTCCTGAAGTGCTCGACAGCGTCAAGTTGGGTGATGACGGCGTATTTAGTTTTGCCGGTGTTCAGCAAGAAGCTCCCGAGTTCTACCGTCTTCGCATCCATGACCAGATTATCTCGTTGTCCGTTGACTCCACCGAGACCATAACCGTCAAGGCGCAGTATCCGCAAATGGCCAGTCAGTACGAGGTCAGCGGTTCTGACAATTGTGCTAAAATCAAGGAGCTGGCCCTGTTGCAGATGGACTTGCAGAAGCGTGCCATTGCAGTCAGCAATGACGAGAACCTGGACGTCGATCAGGTGAATGACAGCATCCTTTCGATGATAAGCAATTATAAGAATGACGTCAAGACGCGCTATATATTTCCTGAACCTGCCAAGCCATTCGCCTACTATGCTTTGTTTCAGACGTTGGGAAATATGTTGATCTTCAATCCCCGTACAGACCGTGACGACATCAAGGTGTTTGCTGCCGTGGCTACCAGTTGGGATACTTACTGGCCGACGGCTGAGCGTGGTACCAACTTGCATAACATTGCCATTGAGGGCATGAAGAATGTGCGCTTTGCTGATGCTCAGAACAACCAGACGATTGATGCCAGTAAGGTGAAGGAGGCCGGACTGATTGATATTGCCTTGCGTGACAACCAAGGACAGATGCGCCACCTGACAGACCTGAAGGGTAAAGTCGTACTGCTCGATTTCCATATCTTTGCCCTCGAAGAGTCTCCTGAGCGTATTCTGATGTTGCGTGAATTATATAATAAGTACCACGCACAAGGACTGGAAATCTTTCAGGTCAGCCTTGATGGCGACGAGCATTTCTGGAAGCAGCAGACGGCAGCCCTGCCGTGGATATGTGTCCGCGAAGACAAGGGCGTCGGGTCTACGACACTATCCCTCTATAACGTTCAGGCTGTTCCGGAGTTCTTCCTGATAGACCGCGGCAACAATATCATAGGCCGTTCGCAGACTATCAAAGATGTCGAGCAGGCTATTAAGAATCTGTTGTAAGTCAGAAGCTTCGTAGCCACGCTTTCAGTTCCAGCATCATCTCAAAGTGGTAGGTAAACGACTGTAAAATGCCGAAACCATGCCCACCAGTGGGATAGATGTGTAAAGTTGCAGGAACACCGTGGCCATACAGTTCCTCGTAATAGTTGAGGCTGTTGATGGGCAACACGGCTCGGTCGTCATGAGCCAAGGCGATAAAGGCACGTGGCGTGTGCTTGTTGACATGCTGCTCGTTGCAGTATTCATTGACCAGCTTGCGCTTGGGATTCTTGCCTAACAAGTTTTCGCGTGAGCCATGATGGGTTGTACCTTGCTCCATGGAGATGACAGGGTAGAACAAAATCTGAAAGTCGGGGGCTGCCTGACCTGTGGCATGGGTGGCCACCGTCGATGCCAGGTGACCGCCGGCGGAGAATCCCATGATACCTATATCCTTCGGATTGATGTGCCACTCCTCGGCGTTTTTCCGTACTAGCTTGATGGCTTCCTCCGCATCCTCAGCAGGGATGGTATGGTTGCCGTGGGGCATGCGGTATTTAAGCACGATGAGGGCTATGCCCTGCCCATTGAAGAACGGTGCCCACGACGTACCTTCCTTTTCCCATGCCAGATGGCTGTAACCGCCCCCTGGACAGCAGACGACCGCCCGCCCGGTAGCCTTCTTCTCGTCAGGCAGAAAGACTACGACCTTCGCCGTATCCTGCGGGTCGCCATTGTTGGTACGTGGTCCTTCCGACCATAGGTTTATCTCAGTGCCTTTTTGGGCAAATGCCAGCGTTGACAATAATGTCACGGACAGTAATAGTAGTTTTCTCATGTTTTATTTTCTAATGTTGAAAGATTCTGTCATTTGATGCGTAGTGTGCATCGCTTGAGGGCTTGGCGCATTTCGTCAGTTACCCGGAGGTTCAGGCGAAGCTTGCGGATCATGGTGTCGCAGCTGATGTCGTTCCAGTCGTCGACGGTGATACTCTTGGCGCTGATGGAGAAGGTGCCGAGCTCAGGTACTTTGATGCTGTGACCATTCATTACCAGTTCTATGATTTGCTTGACAATAGCGGCTGTGACGTACTGCACCTCACTGCGCTCAATGCGTGAGTCTTCGGCAGCCAGACGGCTCAGCGCGTCGGCCTTGATGGTGGAGTAGTGTTCTACACGTGGATACCATTTGCCGTCGCTCTTCTTGTTGCTTGACCCACGGAATTGGTAGGTCTTGAGTTGTATTTCTGCCATAGCGTGTCTTGTGTCGTTAAATGGTTTCTGGAGTTGTTGCTTTGTTTATCAAAAGTTTAGCTCCGTGTTCATCCACCAGATGCTCGCCTTTGGGTAACTTGTCAGTCTGCTGGAGGCGAACATCCCTCAGTTGTTCGCGTAGCCTGGCTGACGGACGAAAGGTGAACTGCAATGCCTTGACGTTGTTGTTTACCGTCACCTGCTCCTCGGTCTCACTGCCTGTTGCCCGGCAGGTCAGCCCGATGGTTCCCAGTTCGCTCAATTCAACCTTATGGCCGTTCAACACCATCTCTCGCAGTTGCTTGACGACTGAAGCCATGATGTACTCTACACGGGCATGGTCAATGCCTGAGTCGGCCTCCACGTGTCGTGCCAGTTCGTGCTCGTCAATGGTGCTGAGGCGCAGTGGACGCAGCGAATAGCCTTTCTTGATGGCTGTCGTACGCTGGTCGTTGACAGGATAAAATTGGATGACTCCCATAATTTACCTTTCTTGATTAGTGCCACAAAGATACGTAAAATGTTTATAACAGGTAGCACTTCCGCACCACTTTTTTCATGCTTTAAACACGATTTAACGCTTCACGGCGTAAATAATCCCGAGAGGACTATATAAATAACCCGAGCGAACATATAAAAAATCCCGAGAGGACTCTCAGTTCTCTCGGGAAAAATTTATAGCCCACTCAGGTTTTTTATAAAATACGCTCGGGTTTTTGAAAAGAAACAAAAAATAAATCATAATCAATTGTCAATTATAATTATTTTTATACCTTTGCAGCATCATTGTAACTAAAACATAACGACTATGAATAGACGATTCCTTTTATTGGCAGTGCTTGTTGTGACCGCCATTGGTCTGCAGGCGAAGGTCAGACTTCCCCATCTTGTTAGTGACAACATGATTATCCAACAGCAGACCGATGTGCGTTTGTGGGGCTGGGCAAAGCCGGGCAAGACGGTGACAGTCACCACATCGTGGTCAGACCAGCGCGTCGAGACCAAAGCCGACAAGCAGGGCCGCTGGCTGTTGACGGTGAAATCGCCGAAGGCCAGCTACGAGCCGTTGCACATCACCTTCTACGACGGAGAGAGTGCAGTGACCATCAAGAACGTCCTCGCGGGCGAGGTATGGGTGTGTGCTGGTCAGTCGAATATGGAGATGCCCGTCAAGGGTTTTGGCAACTGTCCTGTGCTGAACTACAACCAGGAGATTATCCATGCTGCCGGTCGTTGTCAGGTGCGTTCAGCCAAGATACCCAGCATCATGCGCATGGAGCCGCAGGAAGATGCCGACACACAGTGGCGCGAATGTTCGCCGCAGACGGTGGGCGAATTCTCGGCAACTGGCTATTTCTTTGCAAAAACCGTCAACCAGGCCCTTGACATCCCCGTCGGACTCATCGAGGCCAACAAGGGTGGCAGTCGCGTAGAAAGCTGGCTGACGAAGGAGAACCTGCAGAAATATACCCAGGAACCGACGGACACGATGGGTATCGTCAACTTCAAGAAAGACTGGGACTACCACCGCGCTCTGGTCTGGGGCAACGGCACGTTTAACCCCATCCTGAACTATACCGTCAAAGGCATCCTGTTCTATCAGGGCTGCTCGAATGTCGGTGACCCCGGAAACCAGTACTCTGAGCGTTTGAAGTTGCTGGTTGAGCAGTGGCGCTCACAATTCAAACTGGGCGAGATTCCTTTCTACTTTGTGGAGATTGCCCCCTATGCCTATGATGGTGATGACGTCAACGGACTGAGCGGTGCCTTGCTGCGTGAACAGCAGTTCCGTGCCTCACAGATAATTCCCAATAGCGGACTGGTCTGCACCAACGACGGTGTCTATCCCTACGAAATCACGCAGATACACCCCGCTCAGAAACAGAAGGTTGGCGAGCGTCTGGCTTTCTTGGCACTGAACAAAACCTACGGCATGAGTACCGTCATCTGCGAGAGTCCGTCGTTCAAGGAAATGAACATCAAGGATGACAAGGTGATGCTGCACTTCAACAATGAGTGTGGTGCCATCAGTCGTTTTACGGACATCCAAGGTTTTGAGATTGCCGGTGAGGACCGTGTGTTCCATCCGGCTAAGGCTGAGCATTTCTGGCAACCGGGCGGAGGCCTTTGGGACGAGTGCATCGTCCTGACGAGTCCTGATGTGAAGCAGCCTGTTGCCGTGCGCTATTGTTTCAAGAACTTCCAGACGGGCAATATGGCTAATGCCGGCGGCCTGCCGCTGTTCCCGTTTAGAACGGACAAGTGGTAAACTTCCATTCTTCAATTCTTCCATTCTTCAATTTTTCCATTTTTTAATGCATCCGTTAGAGAAATTCAAATATTGCCCGGTGTGTGGCTGTCCCCACTTTGAGGTCAACAACTTCAAGAGCAAGAAATGCCGTGACTGCGGTTTTACTTACTATGCCAACCCCTGTTCGGCCACGGCGGCATTCATCGTCAACAAACGCGACGAAATGCTTGTGGTGCGCCGCGCCAAAGAACCGGCCAAGGGCACACTGGATCTGCCGGGCGGCTTCTGCGACATGGGGGAAACGGTGGAGGAAGGCATGCGCCGCGAAATCAAAGAGGAGACAGGACTGGAGGTTCATGACATCCAGTACCTGTTCTCATCGCCTAACGTCTACGTCTATAGCGGCATGGGCATCCATACCCTCGACATGGACTTCCTGGTCCCCGTCGACGGCGATGCCGTCGGCGTAACTGCCGCCGACGATGCGGCCGAAGCCCGCTGGATAGCCATCAACGAGGTAAATCCAGCCGACTTCGGCCTCACCAGCATCCGCAATGCCGTCATCCGCTTCCTGAAGGAATGGCAGGCGGGACGCTATTAGCGCTTGTGATTAGTCCTTGAGCAGACCCTTGTCCTGCAGAATGGGCAGGATGTGGGTGGCCGAAAGACGGAAGTTCTTCTTCTCGGCAGACTTATAGCTCTTCAGTAGCGTGGGACTGTCGGCCAGCAGTTTTTCCATGTACTCATCGTTCAAGCCCTGCACGGTGCCCTCATTCTCGTCGGTCTTCTCCAACAGATAGCAGCGGAAGGCCTTCAGGTCTTTGGAACTGTACCAGATGACATTGGAGGCCACCGAGGCGGCAAGACCTCCAACTCCTGGAGTGGCTATGCCCACAATGTCGCCGGCCAGACTGGCCAGGAAAGTGCCGTCGTTGATGTGATAGGCTACTATCAGCAACTTGTCGCCGCCAAAGCGGTAAGCCTGGGCATAGTTGTTGGCATCGAGCGAGAACTCGCCGCAGCTCAGGTGGCGGCAGTTGGCATACAAGTGACCGTCGTAATTCACCACAAGGACGTCCTTACGGAGCGTTTTGTCGGCATTATTGTCGCCGGTCTTGAACTTGAACTCGTTGTCACTGAACTCGATTTTGCACTCGTGACCCTTGCCACCCTCCTTTACCAGCGAGGAAACGGCAGTCCACTGTCCGGCCTGAAACTCGGAAAGCGACTTGCAGAACTTGGCCTGCGCACGGGTCTCGGTGGTCATCACGGCCAGCATGATAGCGGCCAGCATTAAAATCTTTTTCATCGTCAAAATTTTTTTGTATGTGAAGTGTGTGCAAAGGTAAGTAAATTCTGTAGAAAAAAAATGAAATAATCTGTTAAAAAATATACAAGATTGGAAAAAAAATCATACCTTTGCAACAAACAATAACTGAAAACATAATGAAACGTATTCTTTTTCTGATGGCCCTTGTGGCACAAGTGATGACAATGAGTGCAGCAAAAAGCAAAGTAGTAATTGACCGTATAGAGCCGACAGACTGGTTTGTGGGTATGAAGAACCCACAGCTGCAGCTGATGGTCTATGGAAAAGGCATTGCCGCAGTGAAGGACATTACGACAGACTATCCCGGTGCTGTCATCGACAGCGTGGTGCGCCTCGACTCACCCAACTACTTGCTGGTGTACATGAACCTCCGTGAGGCACAGGCTGGCGCGATGTGCCTCAAGTTCGACAAAAAGAAAGTCACCTATCAGCTCAAGCAACGCGAGATGAGTGGCGACAAGCGCATAGGCTTTTCCAATGCCGATGTGCTCTACATGCTGATGCCCGACCGCTTTGCCCAGGGCGAAGGTCACAATCCGCAAATTAAGGGCATGCGCACCTACAGGGAAGACCGTTCTGAGCCCAGCCTGCGTCATGGCGGCGACCTAAACGGTATCCGTGAACATCTAGACTATTTCAAGGAACTGGGCGTGACGGCACTGTGGCTGACACCCGTGCTGGAAAACGACTCGCCTGACGATGAACGGGGCTATTCGACCTACCACGGCTATGCTACCACCAACTACTATCGCGTAGACCCCCGCTTCGGCACCAACGACGACTACCGCCGCCTTTGCGACGAGGCACATGCGAAAGGCCTGAAGGTGGTGATGGACATGATTTTCAACCACTCGGGCTTTGAGCACCCCTGGACATTAGACATGCCTACAAAGGACTGGCTGAATCTGCCTCAATGGCTGGAGGAGTCGAACGGAACCTCCAAGGCCGACGGCACCAGCTTCCTGCAGACGTCGTATAAGCTGACCCCCGTCATGGACCCCTATGCCTCGCAGGTGGACTTGAGAGAGACAACGGAAGGCTGGTTCGTACCCACCATGCCCGACCTGAACCAGCATAACCCGCACCTGATGCGCTATCTCATCCAGAACTCAAAGTGGTGGATAGAGACCGTGGGCATTGATGGCATCCGCATGGATACCTATCCTTACGCCTACGCCGATGCTATGGCCCAGTGGATGAAGGAATTGGACGAGGAGTATCCTAACTTCAATACCGTGGGCGAGACATGGGTTACGGAACCTGCCTATACCGCTGCATGGCAGAAGGACTCAAAACTCTCCGACCATAACTCGTATTTGAAGACCGTGATGGACTTCTCGTTCTTCGACAAGCTCAATCAGGCCAAGAATGAAGAGACCGATCCGTGGTTTGCCGGACTGAACAGACTCTATGGCTCTTTCGTCTACGACTACCTCTATCCAAACCCCAGCAGCGTAATGGCCTTCATCGAGAACCACGACACCGACCGCTTCCTGGGCAATGGCAAGGACACGCTGGCCCTGAAGCAGGCACTGGCCCTGCTGCTGACCGTCAATCGTATTCCGCAGCTCTACTATGGTACGGAGGTGTTGATGAACGGCACCAAGGAGGTCACCGACGGCAATGTGCGCAAGGATTTCCCCGGTGGATTCCCCGGCGACACCCACAACTGTTTCACTAAGGAGGGCCGTACGCGGGCCGAGAATGCCATGTTCAACTGGCTCAGTCGCCTGTTGCACTGGCGCGACGGCAACGAGACCATCATCCGTGGCTATCAGACCCAGTTCATTCCCCACAATGGCATTTATGTCATCACCCGCCGCTGGCACCGCAATACGGTGATGACCATCCTCAACGGCACCAGCCAGGAGGCTGTTCTTGAAGTCAGCCGCTATGCTGAGATCCTCGACGACGGTCAGGAACTGACCCGTGTGCAGGACATCCCTACAGGCCGCTACTATGACCTTTCCAAGGACTTGAAACTCAAGCCCCGCCAGTCGCTTATTCTGGAATTCTAAGACCAATAACAACGTATACTCACATGAAAACGAAAACCCAGATGCTCATTGCTGTCGCTATTTGCTGTACTACAATGAACGTTTCGTGCAGTCAAAGGGCAGAGACCACGGCAGCGCCGGAACTCACCACCGTAGGTAATCCCTATATGCCCTTGTGGGAACACATTCCTGACGGTGAGCCCTATGTGTTTGAAGACCCTGACCAGCCGGGCAAGCAGCGCGTTTATGTCTATGGTTCGCACGATGACTTGATTACCGCATATTGTGGTCGAGACCAGGTAGTGTGGTCGGCCTCAGTCGACAGTCTGAACAAATGGCGCTACGATGGTGTTATCCTCGTGGTGAACAAGAATGCCAACGGTGAGCCCTTCGATTCGGCAGGTACTGCCGATGTGTTGTATGCCCCTGACGTGACGCTGGTGACCGACTCGACAGGTAAGAAAACCTATTACCTGTTCCCTAACGACCAGACGGGTTTCCGTAACGGGCTCATCGCCAAGAGCGACCGCCCTGACGGTATCTTCGAGGTGTGCAATTGGCGCAAGGATGACCCGAACCAGGTGGACGGCGTGCTGCAGTTCGACCCCGCTGTGTTTGTCGATGACGATGGCCGCGTCTATGGCTATTGGGGCTTCGAGCGCTCCTATGCTGCTGAGTTCGACCCCACGACGATGGCAACTGTGAAGCCTGGTACCGACATCGTGGAGGACATGATTCCCGGTCGCTATCAGGAGGGACGCTTCAAGTTCTTCGAGGCCTCGTCAATCCGCAAAATCAAGGACAAGTACGTCTTTATCTACAGCCGCTTCACCGAGGAAGGCGAGTTCGGCCTGCCCTCGTCGAACTACACCCTTGCCTATTGTTATAGCGATAGTCCATTAGGTCCTTGGACCTACGGCGGCACCATCATCGACGGACGTGCCCGCGAGAAAGACGAGCAAGGTAACGTCATCGCCTCTGCCACCCCTGACGGCAACACGCATGGAAGTATCTGCGAGGTCAACGGCCAGTGGTATGTCTTCTACCACCGTCAGACAGGTACCGACGAGTATGCGCGTCAGGCCATGGTGGCTCCTATCGACGTCAAGGTTGAGGAGGGTAAAGGCGGCAAGGTGGAAATCTCAGAGGGAGAGTATAACAGCCAGGGTTTTGCGCTGAACGGCCTCGATCCGTTTGAGTGTCACTCTGCCGGCATTGCCTGCTGGTATACGGGTCCGAAGCCCGCCACCCACGAGTGGCCCAACAATACGTTCTATGGCTCCTATGTGGAAGCCAGCTATGGCGGTGAACCTGGTATGACCAAGGAAGAGGCGCTGGCCAACAAAGCCAAGTATGATGCGCCTTACGACCTGCGTTACAACACCAACCGCGTGGTCAACAATACCGACGGCTCTATCGTCGGCTATAAGTACTTCAACTTCGATGCCGAGCGTCTGAATAATCCGGCTAACCTGATGCTCGTCATGCACCTCATCCCCGAGGGCTTAGAGGGAACCATCGAGGTGTGGATGGATCGTCCATGGGAATCGCAGGGCGGCAAGAAAATTGGCGAGGCGAAACTCACGACCAATATGAATCAGGGCGTGTGGGACGTGGCGGCAGGTCTCTCTGACGAGGCAAGGGACAATGCCCTTGCCGGCAAGCACGCCATCTTCCTTGTCTTCAAGTCGGATATCAAGGAGAAGTCGCTCTGTACGCTTCTCGACTTGGTGTTCACTTTCGCTAATTGAGGGGGTAGAGCTATAATATCCTGAGCTTCAGCTGGTAGCGCTTTGGAGCGTTTGTGTTCAGAGCTTTTCGGTCTATGGTGTATTTCTTCAATACGCCAGGACCGCATGAGCTGTTGCCAAGACCCATGACGGCGCAGTCGATGCTGAGGTAGGTCTTGCCCTGATCCTCCAGTTCGTAGTCGTGGGTCTTTGAGGCGATGTACTGCGCGGAGTATGGCAGGGCAGAGAAGGAGAACGGTTCGTCGATGGCCTCGATGCGGAGTTTTTGGCCTCTTTTCGTCTTCAGTTCCACCATGGTACAGTCCTCGTGGTTGCCGCTGTCCTGCGGACGGGCATAGTGGACATACTGCTTGCTGACGGTCGAACGCCAAAGGCCAACGGGACAGGACTCCTTGCGGTCAGGGTAGTTGTCCCAAGGACCGCGACCGTACCACGTCAACTCTTCGTAGTCACGAGGCAGTTCGATGAGGATGCCAAGGCGCGGCAGTGGGGGTAGGGAGTCAGGAATCTCAAACGTAAAGGTAAATTCATGGCCGTCTTGCTCGGTCGTAACAGGGATTTGCAGCGTGTCAAGACCGCAGCGCTTCCAGTCCTTGGCCAGCCAATTGCCGAAGCTCTTGTCGTTGTCTGTCGGGGCACGGAAACATTGTGTCTTGATGGAGGTGACGAGTGCCGTCAGCGATGGCGATAGTACACTTTTGTTTTTCGAGGCTTTGGGCTTAGCCGCCTTGGTCTCGGCGAACGCCTTCGGTCCATTGCCGTAAATGGCCTGTACTTCGTAATATTTAGGCGTCAGGGTGCGGTCGCTCATCACAATGCCGTTCATGCAGAAGGCATGCAGGTTTGGTTTGTCACCGAAGTCTCCGCCGTAGAGCACTTTCTCCACCGTCTTGCCTCCTGTCTCTTCCTTCACGATGATTCCTTGGTCCACCCAGTCCCAGATGAAGCCGCCGAGCATCCGCGGATGACTATTGATTTCATCCCAATACTCTTTGAAGTTGCCGAGGGCATTGCCCATACAATGGGCATATTCACTGGTCAGCACGGGACGAGGACCACCGTCGGAACCTATCCATGAACAGTGGTCACCATCGCGCTGGGCAATCTCTAAGAGCCGTTCCCAGCGGGCGTTTTCGGCACGTTCCTGGTCAGAACCCTCTGGGATACCGGGGTTCAGGTACTCCTGCATGACACGCGGATAGAAGCGTGAGATGACATCTACCGTCGATGGGTCCGGGTCGCCCTGAGCACCTTCGTAGTGAACGGGACGTGTGGGGTCAAACTCATGTAACCAGGCAGACATGGCAGCGTGGTTGGGACCATAGCCACTCTCGTTGCCGAGACTCCAGAAGATAATGCAGGGGTGATTCTTGTCACGCTCAGCCATGCGCACGGCACGATCCATGAAGGCATCGGCCCAGTCGGGTGTCGAGGCTAAGGTGCCGCGCAGTCCGTGTGTCTCGCAGTCGGCCTCGTCCATGACGTACATGCCCATCGAGTCGCACAGCTCATACCAACGGGGACAGTTGGGATAGTGAGCCAGGCGTACGGCATTGATGTTGGCCTCTTTCATCAGCCGCAGGTCCTTGAGCATGAGTTCCTCGGTCATCACGCGAGCCTTGTAGGGGTCGTGCTCATGACGGTTGACACCACGTATCTTGATGGGCTGGCCGTTGATGAGTAACTGCCCGTTCCTGATGGCAATGTTGCGGAACCCCACCTTTTGTGTCACCTGTTCGATGGTGTGGCCATTGGCATCCTGCAGCTGTAAGAGGAGCGTATAGAGATGAGGTGAATCAACACTCCACAAATGGGGATTATCGATGTGTATCTCCATGCGGTTAAACTTGCGGTGGCCGCGCTGAGGATACCACTCATTCATACGGGCGGCCTTGTGTTGCAGGTCGAGAACCTCATCTGCTGCGACAGAGTCGCAGCCTACAGGACACGCGCCATCGAAGAGGGTGGCGATGAGGCGACAACCTTCGCCGTTCTCGCCGTTATAGACGGAAAACTGGGGATTCATCTGTAATGTCCAACTCCCCTCGCTTTCGGAGGGTGTATGGGGAATGGTGCGTACAGCTACATCGCGCAAGCGGATATCTGGGGTATGGTATAGTAGCACGTCACGATGGATGCCGCCAAAGCGCCAAAAGTCCTGATCTTCCAAATAGGAGCCGTCGCTGTACTTATAGACCTCGATGGCGATTTGGTTTTCACCATGTTTGAGATATGGCGTGACGTTGAACTCAGAGGGTTCCATCGACCCTTGGCTGTAGCCTACACGCTGCCCATTGATCCATACATAAAAAGCACTCATCACGCCCTCAAAGCGCAAGAAAGTCTGGCCGCCATAACTCACCCAACTTTCAGGCATCACGAAGGTACGGCGGTATTGCCCCGTGGGGTTACGCTCTTCGTAGGTAGTCCAGTCTTTCTTCGGCTCTCGCGTAACGTAGGGCGGATCTATCTTGAACGGATAGCCGGCAGAGATATAGATAGGGGTGCCGTAGCCGTTCACCTCCCAATTGGCTGGCACGGCCAACGTCTTCCATGCCGCATCGTTGAAGTCGGTAAGGTAGAAGTCTACAATCCTTTCATCGGGTGTCTTTGTCCAACGGAACTTCCAGTCGCCATTGAGTGACAGCATGCGGTCGCCAGCCTGCTCACCATAGGGGATGAAGTAGGCTCGTGCAGGTTCACGATTGATTTGCAAGACATGGTTGTTCTCCCAGTCGTGGGCAAATGACGGTAAAGAGTTCATAAGAAAGAAAAGCAATAAGCCACCAACCTTTATGTCAATGTGTCTTTTTTGTATTGTTCTCATAGAGCTATTGGACTTCAAGTTCTTTAAATTCTATCTCGTCGGTGTCAATGCAAAGCGTATACGTACCAGCGTTGATTTGTGTACCTGTCGTAGTGCTCAGCATCTTGAATTTGTTGGGCGTTGGCGGAAACGACACATCGCTGTCGACCAGCACGGTGTTTTTAGCGTCGGTGATGGTCATGCGGGCTGTGACTGGCTCGCCCGTCGTGTTCTTATAGCGGAAGCGCAAGGCATACTCCTGACCGAGGCCTGGGGTAATGATGAAGGTAGTGCCTTTCTTGAGCGGTGGGAGTTTGGATGCCTTGACAGGTTCATAGACAGAAGCAGGACGCGCCTCGGTGTCAAGAGGCAGTTCTTCTTTCGGCAGTTTGGCAATGGTATCAGTATCAAGGGCGTGCCATGTTCCACTTTCTGCTGCCGAAGGGGGTATAGGTAGTGAAGTGCCTTCCGTGGCGGCTGCGGAAGATGACAGGACGGCTATCGCGATGCCGCAGATGATAGCTTGACCAGCTTTCACTTCAGGGAAGGAAATGCGCAGGCGGCCGTTTTCGGCTTTGGCATAGACAACACGCTTCAAGGCGCCGCAATAGCCAGCTTCGGCCCACGGGTCTAAGTCATCGACAACGGTTTGGCCGTTGACAGCAACATCAAATATGCGCAGACCTTCATAGTCGGCGGTTTCAGCGGCATCACGGCCATGCCAGGGTTCGGCAAAGTAAAGTTCGATGCGGTAGGTGGGCTGGGACTGTTGCTGTGACACGGCATCAGTCGAGACGGGCAAATCGTACCAAAGGCGATGGCGGCCAAACCGGAAGAACTGGAACAGTTCATCGCTGTTGGTACCTCGGATATTTTCAGTGATATGGCGCTGTGAAGCTTGGAAGGGATGGATGCCGGGGAAGTCCTGACCCCAAGAGTGACTGAAAAGCGTATCGTCGGCCAGCCACGGTTGACCGAACTCGTCAGTGAAGGCATCGCCACCACAGTTGATGCGGTAGAGGTAGTGATAGCCGTCAGCGCCTTTGACGAGGTCGCGGTTGCGGTCAGCGGCGGTGGGGAAGGTCGAGGCATAACCTCGACTTACAGCACCGTAGTGGCGGCGGTACATATAGTAAGCGACGGTGGGTTCTTCCCAGATGGTCGTGAGACCTTTGTAGTTGATGGGGCCGATTTTGTCGATGCGGCGGTAAGCACCGTCGGGCTGGACACGACCGGGGTTGTCGTGGGAATTGAAAATCCATTGGAAATGACCGCAGACACTATCGGCTGTTTCAGCCAGCAGCGCCTTCTTTTCGAGGAGTGCCGTAAACGACTCCTCGCTGTATTTGGCATCGCCATGCAGGTCGATGGTGCGCCAGGCGCCGTATTCGCCATTCAGGAGCTGGTCAGGACGACGGAGTTCGTCGGCATAGTTGTCTGCAGAACCACCGTATGTGCCGCTCCAGTTCTGTATGACATTCCAGTCAGTGCCTTCGCCACCGTTGCAGGTGGTGATGGCCCGTTGGTCAAGGCAGGTGGGGTCAAGGCTGCGGATGATGTCGCTGCACTCCTCAGCAAACTTACGGGGCAGGACGCTCTCGTTCTGCAAGCCCCAGAGGATGATGCTGGGAGAGTTGCGGCGTTCCTTTATCCAACGCACGAGCAAGTGTTTAAAGTTGCGGCGGAACTTAGATGTGTCGTACCAGATATGAGCGGAGAATTGGCTCCAGAAGAGGATGCCTTGTTCGTCGCACAACTGCTGGTAGAGCAGGTGGTGGGGCTGATGCGCCTCGCGCAAGGCATTGAAGCCCGCATTGGTTATCTGTTTGATGCGGGAGCGGATCTGTTCAGGCGTGAAGGCATGACTTTGGCCGAGGATATGTTCATACTCACAAGTACCATTGATAAAGACGGGACTGCCGTTGAGGTAGAAACGATTGTCTTTTGCCAAGGTGGAATCTTGACCTACAGAACGGTTGCGGAGGACGGGCCATGATATGCTGCGGATGCCGAATGGTGTGCGCACCTCGTCAGTGGTCTGGCCGTCGCGTTTGATCATCGTGGTGAGGTTGTAGAGGTAAGGGTCGTCGAGGTTCCAGCGGTGAACGTCGGCAATAGCCTCGGCATGATGGAGCGTTCGGGTTTCACCGGCTTTGAGCGTGACAGGCTCAGCATGTCGGAATACCTGTTTGCCAGAGGCGAGCGTAAATTTGTTGACCAACTCAATGGTCTGGGCTTGGTGGGTATAGTTCTTGACCTCGGTTTCGATGAAGACGGAGTCGCAAGCAGCATTGTTCCAGATGTGGACACCAAAAGGCTCGATACGGATGACATCAGTCTCGATGAGCGAAACAGGGCGGAAGATGCCGAAAGGTTGGCTTCCCTCACTGAAGCCCCATTCCGACGAGCAGCCGCCACAGACCCATGGTGAGGCAGTCTGCATAGCGGGATGATCGACGAGGACTTCCATCTGGTTCTGTCCGTCGTGCAGGTGATTAGTGACATCGAGTGTCCAGACGGTACGTCCAACCAATTCCTCCGGGTAGCGATGACCATTGAGGGTGACAGTGGCAAAGGTGCCGACGCCCTCGAACTGGAGGAAGTAGCGTTTGCCGTCGTGTTTCTCGACTGTGAAGGTCTTGCTGTAGGCGGCTTTGCCGTGCAGGTTGCCGTGGCGCAGTTGGCGGTAGCCGTAGTAGTCATCGAAGTTGTGGGGGAGGTTGACGTTTGTCACGACAGAGTCGCGATCTACTGAACAATGTGCAGTCCAGCCATCGTTGAGGCTGGTGACGGTGCGGCGTCCCTTGTGTTCGGGTTCCGGGAAACGGACGGACGAGCGGCCCATGGGTACGCTGGTGGCTACGGCGATGCCGCGCTGCTGGTCGTTGTTGACAGCACAGTAGAAGTGGTAGACTACGCCGTCGTGTTTAACAACATAGCTTTTGTGGGCAAACATCTCGTCGTAGGGTTTGCTGGGGATGATGAGGTCGTCACCAGTCCAGTCCTGCCAGTGGATGAGGTCGCGTGAAACAGCGAAGGTGTTGTAGGCATTGTACTTGCGGGCAGGATTGTAGGCCGAGAAGTAGAACATCACGTAGAGTGTTTCTCCCCGTTTCCCGCCAACGGCAGCCGCATCCATGCGAACAATCTGCGCATCGCCTGTGATGATGCCGGGAGCCTCATGAAAGTAGACGGGATTGCCTTTATAGCGTTTCCACTGTTTGAGGTCGTTGGAGAGCGCAATGCCGATGCGCTCAGCTTTCAGGTCGTTCTGGGGGTTGATACCGCCAGCATTGTAGAACATGATGTAACGATACTTGCGCAAAGCCGCCGGTAGGAAGTTTTTCGTCTTTGTTCTTTCCTTTTTAATTTCATAGATGGTGCTTTTGTATTGTACCAGCTTTTCCCACCATTGTACGTCCTTGTCGTCGATGCTGAGCAAAGGCTTGTCGCCGGATTGCCACTCGTGAGCCTGGGTGATGTCACCGCCTGTCCAGGCTATACCGATATTCAGCGGTTCGCGGATAGCCTCATAACCCGTGCCGTGACCACCGATGTAGGTCATCCAGTACTTATTCTTGTATTTACCGATGCCGTAGCTACCACCCCATGTCCAGTCGATGAGGGCGGGGAAGCCGCCGCGCTGGTTCATGTCCCAGCCATCGTCCTTGTAGGAAAGAATACGTCCCTTTGTCGTCCAGTGCAGCAGGTCGTCGCTCTCAGCCATCCACGTCTCGTAGCCACGACCGTCGAGTCCATCCTTGCCGTTATAGACGACGTATGTCATCAGCCACTTGTTGCCAACACGGAACACCGTCGGACAGTCCATTTTGTGGTAGTTGTCATCAGGCGCCACCACCATACCATATTTATACGGTGTACGCACCTCCTGATAGATACGCTGCATGACGTCTTTGCTGATGTCAGCGGCAAAACCGCTGACCACAAGGAAAAACGTCCATAGGACGGTCAGAATCTTTTTCATATCTTGTTTACCTTTGAAACAGCCAGTCAACTTCCGAAGATGGGCCGCTCAGACCGCAGTCTCGGGCTTTGATGTCACTACAGGTGAAACCGGCAACCATTAGGATGCCCTTAGGCAGGCGCAGCGTGTGGTGTCCGGCAGGCAGACAATACTGGTGTATATTGACCTTGGGCATTTGTACGATGCTGATGGCATTGGTCAGGATAGGCTCTGCCTGTCCGTACTCGTTACCTGTGGCATCAATCTCCAGCTTCGGCGCTTTGGCCCACTTGGAGTCATCGTCCTTGAAAAGGCCGACAAGCACCTTGACGGGCTCTTCGCTCTCAAACTCGATGGTTGTACCGACAATGCGTGTGGTGTCCCGATTCAGCACAAGGGCCTGAAGCCCGGCGAGTTCCGGAGCAATGGAGTCGACAGGCGTGTCTGGGCGGTTCTCGAAGAGGATAGCGCCTTTTTTAAGCGGTGTGAGGTGAGTGCTGAGGGATGAGAGTATAGTGACCTTGGCGGGTTTGGCGGGTTGTATCCTGACATCTGTCTTTGCCACGGGGTGCTTCAGTTTCTCGATGTTCTCCTTGAAGGCATCGAGCTCTGCCTGATAGACCGTGGCCAGTTCACTCCACGTTTTCATCTTGCCGTTGTCGCCACCCACGGGAATGCGCCGTTGGGCCGTCTGCATCGAGTTGGCATATAGGTAGTTCCGGTCTGCCAGCGCTGTCAGCGCATGCCAGTGTTTCAAGCTGTTCTCCATGAGAGGGACGGCAGCGTCAAGATACTTCATGTCCTGCGTCCATTTGTAGTTGAGTACTTGCTGGGCGGCAAGCACTTTATCTCTAAAGGCACTGGCAAAACGCAAGTAGCACTCCATGTCGTCTCTGACCCTGCGTAACTCATCGGCATGTCGTGTGGCCTTGCCAACGACATAAGTCATGGCTTCAGCAGCCTTCATACCGTGGTTAACGCACGCGTTGACGATGTCTAAGGGCAGTTCGCCCTTGTGAGGTAGTCCCTTGTAATCTTTCTCGACATACTCAATCAGCTTCTCGCCATCAGGACCACAGCTCTCGTAGAAGCCAGGGTAGATGGTGTATTTGTAGGGGTTTACCAACTGTCCCATCGTCATGCCGAGGAGAAGCGTCTGGCGGTTGCCCTCGGTAATGCCGAAACGGCGGAGCAGTTTGGGCGCTATCTCTCCAGCCTCGTCGTAGGCAGTTAGCAGATGGCTGGCAGCAATCGTGTCGATGCCATAAAACTCGGCCAACTGCCGTTTCCAGTAAGCCTTGTCATCGCCACGCTGGTCGTCCCACGCATAACGTCCCCATGCCTGATACCACATCCAGTCGCGGTCGAGTTGTTTGAGACGCTGACCGTCGGGCAGTTTGTCGGCTGTGTAAGGCCAGTCCCAGTAGGAAGCCTGCGGATAGAGGTGCAGTCCCTTTGAGTGATGCACGCGATGCATAGCCTGAACCGTCTTCTCGATAAAAGCTGGCGACGACCAGCGCCACGGTTCCAGATTGGCCAGGATGTGGACGTTGTCGATGTGTACTGGGGCTGCATCTGCCAACTGGCGATGTGTCTCACCCCACGGGCCGCCCGGCTCGTAGGTGGTTAGGCTCTCACCCGTATATTTCGACATGGTGTAGATATTGGGATAGAGCGGCAGACTCTCGCGAAGCACCAACGGGCCGTCGGTGTCGTGGGAGCGCAGGACGATGGGGGGAAGCGCCGACGGAGAACCGTCAGGCACGGTGGTTAGTCGGCCTGTGGCTGTCAGTCCGTCCTTGATGCCAGGGATAATCGTCTCTTTCATCCACGTCACGTCATCTTCAATCGTTGCCATCGCTTCACCCAGACATACCAAGAGGCCAACGTTAGGATATTTCTCGATGAAGGCAGCAATGCTCTTGCGCGTATAGTCTGAAATCAGCGGTGTAATGGGGCGGTTGCGGTCTTGTGTCTTCAGTCCGTAGTGGTCGGCGAAGGGTTTGCTGAGAATGATATTATAGAACATCTGGATAACCCAGATACCGCGCCGGTCTGCCTCGTGCGTCAGGAAAGAAAATATCTCTTCGTTTTTCTTAAATGTTTCCTCGTCCACTTCCAAAGCAAAGGGATAGTCTTTCAGCTTCACTAATGAGGCAAAGGGATGGCCGTTCCACAGGTATAGCGAATTGTACTTATTCTCAACCATCATATCGAGATACTTCACCCACTCCTTTTTGTCATAGAACCAAGGGAAGTTCTCGGGTGTATAGGGATATTCATAGACGGCATGACCGGGCAGATATACTGTCTTCTGCAGTCCGATGCATGTGCCGCGCATCACCATACCCGGCTCTTCCACCGTCAGCTGAACATCTAACGAACCAGAATATTTGATGCGCTCTGCCAATTCCACGCAGCCATAGATGACACCCGTAGCATCGTTGCCCATTACCGTCAGGCCTTTCTTGTCTTTCGCAATGGCGTAGCCCTCTGGCGTTCCGCTATTCGCATTGGTCAGCGTGATGCGCATTCCCTTTTTAGGAGTGACCTCAAAGCCCATGGCCGTTAGCTTCTTCTGCAGATATTCCGCAGCATAGCGTTCTCGGTTTGTTGCTCCCTTGCTTGTCACGATGCTTACACGCTGTGCCATCATGGTTAGTGCCAACCCTATAACGATACTGAAAACGATGCTTCTTTTCATATTCTCTTGATTTGCTTCTATTATATCAAAATGACTGACATCCAGCCGTTTTGTCATCATGGGCCAGGTCTCAGACAGACGCTAACATCTTACAGATTTCCTCCAGATACTGGCGGTCGATATCATCGAAAGTGCCAAGTTCCTTGCTGTCGATATCGAGGACAGCTACGACCTTACCATCCTTCGTCATAACAGGTACGACAATTTCTGAGCGTGAGAGGCTGCTGCATGCGATATGTCCAGGGAATAGTTCGACATCTGGTACAACTATTGTTTGGCGCTGCTCCCATGCCGTGCCACAAACACCCCGTCCGAATTGGATGTGCATACAAGCAACCGGTCCTTGAAAAGGTCCCAAAAGCAGTTCCCCATCAACAACCCGGTAGAATCCCGTCCAAAAGAATCCCATGGCTTCGTGTATGGCAGCACAAACGTTCGCCATCAACGCTATATGATCCGTTTCGCCCTCTATCAGCGCATGAATCTGTTTTGTGAGTATACGGTATTTCTTTATTTTTGAGAGGAAAAAACGTTGGAATTCGTGCTCGAAATTAGGCGTCAGCGAATGCTTCCCCGTTGCCTCGGATATCTCCTGCATTGTCCAGAAACGGCCACCGTCAAGCTCGTCCTGTGAGGGTTTAATCTCACCGTTGTAGGTAGTGCGATGTACATACACCAACTCGCGTTCACGCTGACTTTCGAACACATATTTTCCAATGAATTGAGGCTCGAAATCCGTAATTCCCAGTTCTTCGCGTACTTCACGCCGCAAGGCTTCCTCGGGCGTCTCGCCATAGTCCAGATGACCACCCACGGCCGTGTCCCATTTGCCAGGCTGAATGTCCTTCCATTCTGGTCGTTTTTGCAGATACACGTCGCCCTGTGCATTGAATACGTGCAAATGCACCACGGGATGAAGCAATCGTGAACCGCTATGGCACTCGCCACGCGTTGCCTTGCCGACTATCATCCCTTCTTCGTCTACTACAGGGAATATTTCTTGCTGATTATCTTTCATTGTTGCTTATGTTCAATCATCAAACTACTTCTTTAATTTTCCAAGGTCAATCTGTTTGTATGCGATACGCTGACGGCGCCAAGTATAGACACAATGCAGCGTACCATCGTGCCCCTGGATGATAGCAGGATAGGAATACTGGTCGATAGGACTATCCTCTAATGTCAGGGTATGGTGCCATGCTTGTCCGTCGTCACTTAACGCAATACTGAGAGGTGTTCGCACGCCTTTCTTAGTTAGCGGCAATGTCTCGAAATTATTGTAGATAAGGGCATGACGACCATCCTTCAGCGTCACAGCATCGGTACCGCTCTGGTTATTCTCCACTTCTGAGAGTGTGACAGGTGTCCAAGTGTCACCATTATCTGACGAGTATGAAGTAGCCAGACGGGCATTGTGAGTGCGCATGAGTACCTGCAAACGACCGTCCTTCAGTTTCAGAATGCTTGGTTGGATGCAGTCGATAGGGTGTAGTTGGTTGTCGTCAGTCTTCATGGCCTCAGTAGACTCTACCGGTACATATTTCCATTCACCAGTTTTCAAATTGAGTATCTCCATGTGGAAACGCCAACCGTTGCCCTCGGTAGACGAACCACAAAGCAGACGACCGTCGATGAGTTCGGGCTTGTTCTTGATGGGGCCGAGGAAGGCACGGCCTTCAGCATCTTTAGGCAGGGGCTCCTTGTCGCTCCAGGTACGACCCCCATCCTTCGACTTACAGAGCCAGCCTGTCCAATCGCCTACGGTGGTGCCAATCTTGAAGAAGAGCCATAGTTCACCATGAGGCATCTCAATAAGGACGGGATTCCAACAGGATTTGCGCTTCAGATTGGCAGGAACGTTGTTGAGGCGGGTGGTCTTGGTAAGATAGTCATAGCTTTGCTCGTCGGGAATTCCCTTGGTCGAAGTCATGCCTCGGCTTATAGAACGGATAGGACCTGCGGTGGCAGGAGTCGTCTCGGAGGTGAGGCCGGAGAGCCCCATCATCGAGGCTAGTGGGTCGTCTAAGCTTAATACGCCATCGGCAGCGAGGATGGGTTTGCTCCATTCCTTAGCTCCTTTTTTCTTAATGCTAACCCAGATGCAGACATCTGGGTCACGCTCATGGGTGCCGCCGAAATAGCCTGCTACGAGGTCGCCGTTCTTCAGTTCTACGATGGTTGAAGCGTGGGCTTCCGGGAAGTAGGTGTGGTCGTAAAGAAATTCATCCTTCACGATGGCGGGGTGGGAGGTCGGTATGTCACAACGGAAATCATAGGCGCCTGAGCCGACGGTTTTGATAGTGCCGTCAGGCAGACAGATGTCGGCAGTAGTGTTGCAGGGGACCTCTACGTGCCAGTCAACGTGGGTCAGCGTCTTTTTCCAGTTGCTGACCACCTTGCCGTAAGGCGTTATATAGCTCACGTTAGCCCATTCGCAGTTCTGGATGTCGAAGGTAGGCTTGAGGACTATGTGCTTGTAGGCGGTGGCAGTTGTATTTACCGAGGCTGAGGCTCGGTTTACTGAGCCTTGACGGATGCCGCCGAGGTATTGGTAACACCAAGTCAGCAGGTCGCCTAAAAGCATGACGTGGTTACCGCTGTTCATCTTGGGTGAAGCCTTGTCGCCGTTCCACAGCTCCCAAGTGGTGGTGGCACCGTTCTCAGCCATATAGCCCCACGAAGGATATGTTTTCTGCGTCGCCAAAAGATAGGCGACATCGCTATAACCATTGTCGCTGAGTGCACGCAACAGCCATGAGATGCCAATGACGCCGCATGAAACGTGTCCTTTGTTCTTGACGCAGATGTTCTCCACAATCTGCTTGATGACGTCATCCCTACAATCGTCGGGTATGATACCGATGGCTAAGGGCAGGAGGTTGGCTGTAGCGGTATTGTTGCCATAGTAGATGCTGTCGGGATAGAGCACATGGCCAGGGCGTGGTGATGTGCCGCGCTTGATGGTCAGAAAATGTTTGTTGAAAGCCTCCGTCAGTTGTTTGCGAACGGGTTGCCAGTAGTCGGCTTCACAGCCCCACTGCTCCAGCAATTGCATAGTCCGGATGACGTAGGCCGTTGAGATGAGGGCACCGTCTGTCTTGCGGTCGGGGTCTTGTGAATGTATCAGCTCCAGCTTCTCGGGTGGTACGCACCAGTCGCCATAGGTATCCTTGGTGATAACACCGTCGACAAGGTATTCGTCCAACAAGTGTTGAAGCCAACGCTTGATGTAAGGATACGACTTGTCGATGGCTTCACGATTGCCGTACTGATGCCACAGCATATCACAGGTGAATGGCAAGGCGGCAGGCCACGTCACGTCATCGTTATAGTAGTTCCAAAAGGCAGGTGCCACATCTGAGAAGACACCATCTTCACGCTGTGACTCGCAGATGTCGCGCATCCATTTGGTGTAGAGACGTTCGTTGTCAAACAGGAAACTCTCACCCAAGCTGCCCATCGTGCGGTCACCCAGCCATGGTTGACGTTCGTTGCGTTGCGGACAGTCGACGGGCATGCCCTTATAGTTGGCATAGACACCCCACCAGGCATTGTGCATGACCTTATTTAATATGGTATCTGAGCACTCAAAGGTACCAGTGGCCACCATGTCATCGCTGACGGTATAAGCATGGACATCCTTGACAGGACCCGTAATCTGTGCATAGCGGAAACCATGATAGGTGAAGGTGGGGTGCCACTCTTGACCGTCTGTCGTTGAACCACAGATGTAGATGTCTTCCGACTGGGCATCGCGGAAGTTCTCTAAATAGAGGGTACCGTCAGGATTCAGTTTTTCAGCATATTTGACGCGGATGGTGTCACCCGCCTTGCCTTGCGGGGTAAAGGCTATCCAACCCGCCATATTCTGGTGAAAATCGTAGATGTTACCCTTTTGTCTCGGCATTGTTGTGAATGGTTCCATCGTCATACCCCGTGCCATCTGGGCACGCAGCGTACCCAACGGTATTTCTGTACGCTCTGCTTGAAGCCATGTGTTGTCATCATAGCCAGGCATGTCCCAGCCGGTCATTTCCTGACGGGCATCGTATTCCTCACCATCATATTCATTGTTCGAACGGATGGGACCATCGGCTGTCACCTTCCATTTCTCATCCGTCGAGATGCGCTTGGTTGTTCCATCCTCGAATTCGATGAGTATGTTGATGCGACATTTGGGCAATCCGAATACTGGAGCCTTGTAGGGCTTGTTCTGACGCATGGGAAATACACGGCCATTGCCTAAGACGAGCCCAAGGGCATTCTTTTCTTTCAGCGCCTCTGTGATGTCGTAAGTGTTGTACAGCACCGTTTTGCGATAGTCGGTAGGCATAGGGAGAAGCACCTCGCGGTTGTAGGTGATGCCGTTAACGTGCAGTTCGTGCAGTCCGATGCCTGCCACATAGGCTATGGCCCGTCGGACGGGTTTGTTCAGTTCAAACTCCTTGCGCACATAGCGGGCAGCGAGGCGGGTATGCAGTCCGCGCTCTTCACCGGGCATCAGGCGTTCCAGTCCTATCCAGCGTCCAGACCATTGGCTCTCTTTCAGTAGTCCGATGCCGAAACGCTCCTCATTACTCCACTGGCTCTCGCCTGCGGTGGTCCACACTTTCACTTTCCATGTGCATTGTGTGGCACTCTTCAATCGCTCACCACCATAGGGAACCCAGAGCTGTACGTCGCTCATGACCTTGCCGGAGTTCCACAACTCACCCTTGTCGCCATTGACGATAATCTGATAAGCCGTCTGTCTGACATTCTTCTTGTCTGAGAGAATGATCCACGAGAAACGCGGCGTGTCGGTATCAATGCCTAACGGTTTTTCAAGGTTCTCCACACGCAGGTAGGAGACTTCAACGCACCAGGCACACAGCGTCATGCATAATAAAGCGGCGGTCACTAAAGATCTTCTCATAGCAAAACGAAGCTTATTCATTCAAGTCACGTTCTTTTGTCTTGTAACCGTCAGGCGATAGTTCCGTCTGGTCTTTTGCCAGATAGTCCTTAGCTGCATCAATGGCAATCAGCACGCCATCCTCAATGCGGGCCGACTGTGGGTGATAGCGGAACGTTAGAACCTTGTTGTCGAACAGGCCGAGGTACTTCAGCTTACCCGTAGCGGCAGTCATCCACCAGACGTTCTTTTTCTCGCCGCTGATTTTTGTCAGGTCGAGCTTCATGGTGTTGCCATTGTAATTGTAGACCAACAGATAGTCGTTGCCACGGGTGGCAATGAGGCGGTTGTATTGTGTGCCGTTCTCCACGATGATGCTCTGGTCGGCTACGCGCTCAAAATAGGGGAACGACAGGATGAGGCGCTTCAGGTACTGCATCTGCTTATAGCCTGGGTCTTTCAGTCCCTGATACCAGGTTTTGACGTCACCGGCATCACCATAGCTCGTGGGATAGCCGGGCTTCAGCATCTGCATGATGGCGTTATGGCCGTAGGTGTGTCCGCAACTGCCGGCAAAGACGCTCCAGTAGGCATAGCGGCGCACGTCATAGTCCTGCCAGCGGGCCTCGTTGGGGTCGTGTAGTCCCACGGGAATATCCTCGTAGCTGGGCTCTGCATCCAACACGGGTTTGATAGGGTTATACTTCCACGTAGAGTCTACATACATCCAGTTGTCCTCCTCCGTATTGTCAGGGATGGGGTAGTCTTTGTTGCCCATACGCTGGCCGTAGCGGCGGTGGCCGCTCTGGAAGGTATGGAAGTCAAGCCACTTGGCCTTGCTCCACCACTTTGCTGACGTATAGCGTCCACGGGGGTGATAGGTCATGAGATGGTTCTTGTCGATGCTTTTGATGGTGGTGGCAAGTGCCTCCCATACCTCTGGTTTGATGTCGCCTTGGATGTCGCCACCCATAAACCAGATGATGTTGGGCTTGTCCTTATAACGGTTGGCCAAAAAGGCACCATACTTCTTGGCGTCGTCAACACTCAATTTACCGTCTTTGACCAGTCCGCCCCAGATACACACCATACCGATGTAGATGCCATGCTGGGCAGCCATATCGACGATGTAATCCATGTGGTCCCAGTAACCATAAACGCCCTTACGGTTGATGTCCTTGAAGTTCCAGCCGTCAATGTTCGACATCTGACCATAGATGTTATAGGCAGGTACACCATCAATGGTCTGTACCTGTACGACGTTGTAGCCAGCCTTAGCGCATGACTGCAAGTACCACTCCGCTTCGGCACGGTCGAGCCGCTCAGGCAACAACCAACCTGTATCGCCTAACCAGAAGAAAGGTTGCCCATTTTCAAACTGCAGATAACGCTGGTTATCCGATACACAAAGCTTACCGTTGTCCCACGGTTTATTCTCTGCTTGTGCCGTCATCGTCAGCACAACCAGCCCCAATATCATTAATAGCTTTCTCATAGTTATATCATATATATATAAATAAGACTGACGAACACGTAAAATGTCGTCAGTCTTATGAGGGTAGCTATGTCGGAATAATGCTTATAGCTGATATTCCAGCATCACCATAGAATAGGGTTCAAGGTCGATGTCAAACTTCTTCTTGGCTTTGATGGTTTCCTTCTTGGGGGCGATGGGCTGTGCTTCGTAATTGTTCTCATCGTCAGCTTTGCCCTTGAGCACGGTCTTGACGGCATTCTTCTTCAATGAGAATCGGCTGAGATTGACCTTGGCCTCCTTCTCCTTGTCCGAAGCGTTCACCAGCTTTACATAGAGCTTGCGTGTCTTCACGTTCAGCACCACACTCTGGCCTTGCAGGTATCCGCTTGCTTCTCCTTCAGGCAGACCCTGCCAACGAGGAGCTTCGTCGGGATTCTCTATCTTCACGCAGTCACCATAATAATACTGGCCGCTGGACTGTCCGAACATCTGCTGCACATAGTAGCTGCAGGTAAGATAAGGACGCTCGTTGTCGAAGTAGATAAGGTCGGGATTCCAGTTCGTATTGGTCTTCTTGGCGAAGAGAGGTGCATAGCTGGTCATGCAAACGATGTCGCCGTTTTGCTCGACATGCAACAGGTAGAGACCCTCGGCCAATGCGTCAATGAGCTTCTTGTCCTTAGCAGCATATTCGCCGAGATAGACCTTTGTCTTGCGGTCGCGTGGATAGTAGTTGTACTGGCGACTACTGAGGAAATAGGCGTTAGGCTCATAGTAGTGCTCGTCGATGATGGGCATACCGATTTCGTCAGCCAGTTTCCAGCCATTCTCTAAATCGGGATTGCCGGGATGAGAACCTGGGCCTGCTGTGCCTACGATGACGATTTCGGGATGTGCCTTCGTCACGCGCTCGTAGATGTATTTGAAACGCTCGTTGAACTCGGGCGTAATCTTCTCCTCATTGCCCAGTCCGAGATACTTCAGGTTGAAAGGCTTCGGATGACCGGCGTCGGCACGCATCTTGGCCCATTTCGACTTGGCGGGGTCGCCATTGGCCCACTCAATCAGGTCAAGCGCTTCGCTGACCCATTCGTCCATCTCCGACATCGGAACGACATCCTGTGCCTGGGTCTTCATGCCCCAGCCGCCGTTGGTGCCCTGACAGCTGACACCACAAGGCAAAATGGGAACTGGCTGCATGCCAAGGTCTTCACAGAACTGGAAGTACTCATAATAGCCCAATCCCATAGACTGGTGGTAGCCCCACGTGTTCTTCAGACCGCGGCGTGTCTCCTTCGGGCCGATGGTAGTCTTCCAACGGTAGGTGTCCCAGAAACCGTCACCGCCGCCATGTACCACGCAACCGCCAGGGAATCGCATAAACTTCGGCTGCAGGTCAGCCAATGCCTGGGCGAGATCTTTGCGCAGACCATGACCCTTATAGGTATCCTGCGGCATCAGCGAGACCATGTCAACATCCATGATACCCGTGTTCAGTACCAGAATCTGCAGCACGGCATTCTGACAATCCTCTGTCGGCGTCAGCACGGCCTTGTACTCCTTCCATGCCTGGTCCTTGACATCGATAATGGCCTCGGCCAGCAGCTTCGGGTCTTTGCCCCAACCCTGAGGAATGCCCAGCACTACGCGGACTTGCTTGGCGTTGTTGTCCAGGTTGCGGAGGAATACGGAAAAGTCGTAGTTTTGTCCGGCTTTCACGGAGAGGCCGTCATAACCGTCGTTCTGAAGTCCGAAACCTTTCCATCCGGCATAATCGTAATACTCTTTGGCACGCTCCACATGCAGTCGCATGTAGGTGGGGTTGTTCGGATGGATTCCATCTGTCTTACGCACTTCCAGCATACCCAGCGAGTGACCCGGGCGAATCTGCTTCCATGCCGTACCTGCTCCCCAGCCGTCGCGCTCCGTCGGGCTGTATTCGAAAGAACCGTTTTGAACCAGCTCGGCATAGAGTCCGCCATCGGCGCTGGAACTGATATCTTCAAAGAAGATGCCAATCAATTCGTCACTAATAGCCTTGCCGCCTTTGGGGGCATTCATCTTTTTTTGGGCATTGATTCCCAGTGTTGCTGCCATCAGGAGGACAGCTAATACAATACATTTCTTCATATCTTGGATTTTACATATTTATAGTCTTACGTTTAATTTCAATTGCAAAGATAGCTATAATTTTGAAAAAAACATCACATGACGGAAGCAGATGCTACAAATTAATAAAAATTAGCTACTTTCTCTAAAGTGAAGATATGGTAAGCCGTATGTGCAATTATCGTAAACAATCGCATTCGTAATTGTTAAGAAATTAAAAATTCTAATATATATATAAGGTGTAACCAAAACTTTTCTCTACTTTTGCAGCCCAAACAATAAACGATAACAAGAATATGCAGAAGAATTTGGTGATAGTAGAGTCGCCTGCGAAGGCTAAAACGATAGAAAAATTCCTTGGCAACGACTTTAAGGTCATGTCGAGTTATGGTCATATCCGCGACCTGAAGAAGAAGGAGATGAGCATCAACACTACGACGCTTGAACCTGAATACGAGATCCCTGAGGAGAAAGAGAAATTAGTCAAGGAATTGAAGTCGAACGCACAGAAGGCCGAAAAGGTTTGGCTCGCATCCGATGAAGACCGCGAGGGAGAGGCTATCTCATGGCATTTGTGTGAAGTGTTGGGACTGGATGAAAAGAAGACCAACCGTATCGTGTTCCACGAAATCACCAAACCAGCTATTCTGAAGGCTATCGACACGCCGCGCCATCTTGACATGAATCTGGTGAATGCCCAACAGGCCCGTCGTGTTCTTGACCGCTTGGTAGGTTTTAAACTGTCGCCCATTCTTTGGCGTAAGGTGAAGCCGGCTTTGAGTGCCGGTAGAGTGCAAAGCGTGGCCGTGCGTTTGATTGTTGAGCGTGAACGTGAGATTCAGGGTTTCAAGAGCGAGCCATATTATAGTGTCAGCGGTGTCTTTGCCCTGACCAATCCTGATGGTTCTCAGACGGAGGTAAAGGCTTTGTTGGCTCAGCGACTCAAGACCCATGAAGAGGTCGCACAATTGCTGGAGGCTTGCAAGGATGCAGTCTACGTGGTTGAATCTGTGGCCAAGAAACCGATGAAGCGCACACCTGCTCCTCCTTTTACTACATCAACACTACAGCAGGAAGCTGCCCGCAAGCTGGGCTTTACGGTAAGTCAGACGATGATGGTTGCCCAGCACTTGTATGAACACGGACAGATAACCTATATGCGTACAGACTCTGTCAACCTGTCGGCTTTGTGTATCAATGCCAGCAAGGAGGAGATCACGAAGTTGTATGGTGCTGAATACAGTAAAGTGCGCCAGTATCATACCAGTTCGAAGGGTGCCCAGGAGGCTCACGAGGCTATCCGTCCTACCTATATGGAAAAGACTGAGATTGAGGGTACTCAGCAGGAACGTAAGCTCTATGAACTGATATGGAAACGCACGGCAGCCAGTCAGATGGCAGATGCAGAGATTGAGAAGACCACCGTTACCATCTCCATAGAACATCCTGAGGATCAAAAGATGAATGCCATTGTCAATGGCCAGACCTTTATAGCTCAAGGTGAAGTAGTTCGGTTCAACGGTTTCCTGAAGGTCTATCGCGAGTCCGTGGATGATGAGGATTTGAAGGACGACGAGAACCATACACTTCCCCCGTTACAGGAAGGCATGGTGCTGACCCGTCGCGAGATTCAGGCTACGGAGCGTTACAGCCAGGGACCTCAGCGCTACACGGAGGCTTCGCTGGTTCACAAACTGGAGGAACTGGGTATTGGCCGTCCTTCTACTTACGCGCCAACGATTTCCACTATCCAGCAGCGCGAATATGTACACAAGGGTGACCAGAAAGGCGAAGAGCGCTATTACACCATTGACACGCTGAAAGGAAAGATTGTGACTCAGAAGAAGCGCAAAGAGATGGCTGGTTCTGATAAAGGCAAGCTGTTGCCAACCGATATTGGTATTGTTGTCAACGACTTCCTGATGCAATACTTCCCTAACATCATGGACTATAACTTTACTGCCAAGGTGGAGCAGGACTTCGATAAGATTGCCGAAGGAGAAGAGAAGTGGAAAGACATGATGAAGAGCTTCTATCAGGATTTTGAGCCTACCGTGGAGAAGACCATGAATGCCCGCCAGGAACACAAGGCTGGAGAGCGCCGGCTGGGTAACGACCCGAAGTCTGGTAAACCCGTATTCGTGAAGATTGGCCGCTTTGGTCCCGTTGTTCAGATAGGAACGGCTGAGGATGCCGAAAAGCCCCGTTTTGCCCAGCTTCCTGCGGAGAAGAGTATGGAAACATTGTCGCTGGAAGAGGCTTTGGAGTTGTTTAAGTTGCCGCGAACCATCGGCGACTATGAGGGCGACCCTGTTGTCATCGGTGCCGGCCGCTTCGGTCCCTATGTCCTGCACCAGAAGAAGTACACTTCGTTACCCAAGGATGCAGACCCGATGACGATTACGCTCGACGAGGCTATCCTGCTCATCAATGAGAAGCGACAGCAGGAATCGCAGAAACATCTCAAGTCCTTTGATGCTGACGGGAAACTGCAGATTCTGAATGGCCGTTATGGTCCTTATATTGCTTTTGACGGCAAAAACTACCGTATTCCGAAGGCAATGCACCCCCGTGCTACTGAGATGACATTCGATGAATGCATGGCGCTGGTCAATAAGAATTCAAAATGATTAAATTAAAAAATTAAATAATTAAATACTGCATACTGATGAGAAGAGTTATCCTCGTCGGCTATATGGGCTCTGGAAAGACTACCGTGGGCAAGGCGCTGTCAAAAGCGACTGGTATGATGTTTTACGACCTCGATTGGTATATAGAGAGCCGGATGCATAAGACCATCTCGCAAATCTTTGCAGAAAGGGGTGAGGAGGCTTTTCGCCAGATAGAATACAATATGCTGCATGAGGTGGCAGAGTTCGAGGATGTCATCATCAGCTGTGGCGGTGGCACGCCCTGTTTTTTCGACAATATGGACTACCTGAACCAGCAGGGTGACGTGGTTTACTTAAAGGCCAGCCCTGAGACGCTCTATAAGCATCTGCTCATGGCCAAGGTTGAACGTCCACTCCTGAAGAACAAGACTGCCGACGAACTGATCAGTTATATTTCCGGACATCTCCAAGAACGCTTACCTTACTACCAGAAAGCGCGCTACACCCTTGATGTCGACGTGCTTGACGCTTACGACAAAATCAAGACAAGCGTAGACCGACTATGCAATTTGTTAAACTTAAATAGCCTACAATAACCTGTAAGAACATGAAGAAATGGACCATTGACGACTCGAAAGAACTGTACAACATTAACGGATGGGGTACTTCGTATTTTGGCATCAACGACAAAGGCAATGTCTTTGTCACGCCCTGCAAGGATGGTACACAGATAGATATCCGCGAGGTGATGGACGAACTGTCGCTGCGTGATGTCCAGTCACCGGTTCTGCTTCGTTTCCCGGATATTCTCGACAATCGCATCGAGAAGACGTGGAGCTGTTTCAAGAAAGCGTCGAAGGAGTATGACTACAAGGGTGAGAATTATGTGGTGTACCCCATTAAGGTGAACCAGATGCAGCCCGTAGTAGAGGAGATTATCTCCCATGGCCGCAAGTTCAACCTGGGTGTTGAGGCTGGCTCAAAGCCTGAGCTGCACGCTGTCATAGCTGTACAATGCCAGAGCGACAGCATCATTGTCTGTAACGGCTACAAGGATCAGTCGTACATCGAGCTGGCCCTGCTGGCACAGAAGATGGGCAAGAAGATCTTTATCGTCGTCGAGAAACCTAACGAGTTGGAACTCATAGCCCGCGAAGCCAAAAAGCTGGGTGTACGTCCCAACATCGGCATCCGCATTAAGCTGGCCTCGTCAGGCAGTGGCAAGTGGGAAGAGAGTGGTGGCGACGCCTCGAAGTTCGGACTGACCAGCGCTGAACTCCTGGAAGCCCTGGAACTCCTTGACAAAAAGGACATGCGCGACTGCCTGCGCCTGATCCACTTCCATATCGGTTCGCAGATAACCAAGATTCGCCGCATACAGACCGCGCTTCGCGAAGCCTCACAGTTCTATATCCAGTTGCACAAAATGGGCTACAATGTCGATTTCGTCGACTGTGGTGGCGGACTCGGCGTCGACTATGACGGAACGCGTTCGCCCAGTAGCGAGAGCTCTGTCAACTACTCCATACAGGAGTATGTCAACGACTGTATCTACACCTTCGTGGACGCAGCCAACAAAAACGGACTCCCTCATCCTAACATCATTACAGAGAGTGGCCGCTCATTGGCAGCTCACCATTCCGTACTTGTTATCGACGTCTTGGAGACAGCATCGCTGCCCGAGATGCCTGAGGAGTTTGAACCTGACGAGAACTCACACCAGCTGGTGAAGGACCTCTATGAGATATGGGACAATCTCAGTCCCCGCAATGTCCTGGAAGACTGGCATGATGCCGAACAGATTCGCGAGGAAGTGCTCGACCTCTTTGCCCACGGCATTGTAGACCTCAAAACGCGTGCCGAGATAGAGTCCATGTACTGGAGTGTCTGTCATGAGATTCATGCTCTGGCTAAGGGACTGAAACATATCCCTGAAGAACTGATGAACATCGACAAACTGTTGGCTGACAAATACTTCTGCAACTTCTCGCTGTTCCAGTCGCTACCCGACTCATGGGCTATCGACCAGCTGTTCCCCATCATGCCGATACAGCGCCTGAACGAGCGCCCGACACGCAATGCCACCCTGCAGGACATCACCTGCGACTCTGACGGCAAGATAGCCTCGTTCGTCACCAACCGTCACAACTCGCATGCCCTGCCCGTACATCCGCTGAAGAAGAACGAGTCGTACTATTTAGGCGTCTTCCTCGTGGGAGCCTATCAGGAGATACTCGGCGACATGCACAACCTCTTCGGCGACACGACGGCAGTCCACATTTCCGTGAAGGATGGTCAATACCACATCGACCAGATTATCGACGGCGAGACCGTTGCCGAGGTGCTTGACTACGTGCAGTATGACTCCAAGAAACTGGTGCGCCAGTTAGAGGTCTGGGTCACCAAGAGCGTCAAGCAGGGTAAGATTACCCTTGAGGAGGGCAAGGAGTTCCTCAGCAACTACCGCTCAGGCCTTTACGGCTACACCTATTTGGAATAAAGAATAGTGCCTTTACTACCATACGATTTTACTTGAAGCAAACCTGGAGTTTACTTCAAGTAAACTTGTACTTTGCTTGAAGTAAAATCAGCACCCCAACTCTTACAGATGACAAATGACAGATGACAGTTAATTAATAACGCCCTATCCATCCCATATCCGCACACTCATATCCTCTTTATTCTTCATTGATTCATATACATATCTATATTTATATCTATATTTATATATATATATATTTATATAATAATGTATATATATACATATATAATAATATATATATCATAATAAATAAATAATAATATAATAATTATACAAATATACAACTATACAGCATATCCATCGCCTCTAACGGGGGTAGGGAGTAGGCATAGTTAAACAACTGTCATCTGTCATCTGTCATCGCATCAAAATTCCCAAAATCAATGTCGCCTCAAAAGTTTGTGAAGCAATTATTTTGTGTTTTGCTTGCTTTTTCGTACCTTCGCACAGCGTATGAAAGAAAAAGTAACAATCGTAAAGGTAGGAGGAGCTGTGGTTGAGGATGACCAACAGCTTGAACAGTTGTTATGCGACTTCTCGGCTATTGAGGGTCGCAAGGTGCTGGTACATGGCGGTGGTCGCAAGGCCACGAAGACGGCTGAGCGCTTAGGGTTGGAAACGCAGATGGTGAACGGACGCCGCATCACGGACACAGCCATGCTGGAAGTGGTGACGATGGTGTATGGCGGTTTGGTGAACAAGACGCTGGTGGCCCGCCTGCAGGCTCAGGGCGTGAATGCGCTGGGACTGACCGGTGCCGATGCCAATGTCGTCAAGAGCCACAAACGTCCATTGAAAGATGGTATCGACTATGGATGGGTTGGTGACGTTGACCATGCTGACGGCCAGATGCTGTCGAACCTGATAGAAGCAGGCATCATGCCCGTCATGGCGCCGCTGACACATGACGGCGAGGGGCACATTCTGAATACGAATGCCGACACGATTGCGTCAGAAACCGCGAAGGCTTTGGCACCATATTATGATGTCACACTTGTCTTTACGTTTGAAAAGAAGGGTGTGTTGCGTAACGCTGACGACGACGATAGTGTTATCCCGACCATTACGCATGCTGATTTTGAGCGTTACAAGGCTGACGGCACCATCAGCGGTGGTATGTTGCCTAAAATCGAAAATGCGCTGAGTGCCGTCGATGCTGGGGTATCACGCGTCATCATCACTCATGCAACAGCTATCGGTAAAACGGGAACGGTGATAATGCGCTAAGTAGTTTCGCCTTGAAGCTTAAGTCATGGTTAGTTTCCAAAACGACATATTGCCGCTGAAGAATGAACTCTACCGGTTGGCACTCCGCATCACGCTCAATGCCGCTGATGCAGAGGATGTCGTTCAGGACACTATGCTGAAAGTATGGAAACGGCGTAATGACTGGGAACAGATAGAGTCCATCGAAGCCTTCTGCCTGACCATTTGCCGCAACTTGGCCCTCGACCGTTTGCGCCATAAGGATTACCAGTCTCAAACGTTGGATATGGCAGCAGATCCAGTGGATGCCAGCCATACTGCCAATCCAGAGCAGATGGCGGTACAGCGCGATCGCGTCCAGCTGGTGCGCCAGCTAATCAATCGCTTGCCGGAACGACAGCGTAGCTGTATGCAATTGCGCGACATTGAGGGTAAAAGCTACCGTGACATAGCTACCATCTTAGGTATTACGGAGCAGCAAGTCAAGGTAACCATCTTTCGAGCCCGTCAGGCGGTAAAAACCGCCTTTCAAGAACAGGAAGAATTTGGGGTTAAAATGTAAAAATTATAAAATTAAAAAATGTAACAATTAAAAAAATACATGTTTCTGTAACTTTTCGTTTTTCTAATCGTCTTATTAATAAAAGCATCATTAAAAGCGTTATGGACTATAAGTACATCGAACAACTGCTGGAGCGTTATTTCAACGCTGAGACCTCCTTGGAGGAGGAACGTATACTTCGTACGTTCTTCAGCCAGACGGAGCTTCCTGCGAATATGCAACAGTGGAAGCCACTCTTCACGAATATTGAGGAGCAGGAGTTGGGCGATGACTTTGATGCCCGTATGCTGGAGATGATTCAAGAGGAGTCACCTGTCGTCAAGGCGCGCACCATCAGTATCACCCAAAAGTTAGTTCCGCTTTTCAAGGCGGCTGCTATGATAGCTATTATTTTAACATTGGGTAATGCCGCACAGGCACCATGGGACAAAAGCTGGCAGACATCTGAAGAATACGCTGCCATACAGCAGGCTGATACAGTCGTAGCCGTTAGTCCTGTTCAAGCTGAAAACATTAGCGATGTTACAGCTGACAGTTCAAAAGTGATGATGACAGAACACCCCACCGATTAGAATATTTTCTATGCTTTCTCTATAAAACTGTTTTGTTAAAACACAATCATTGACGAAGCTGTGAAGCTTCACCCACATGGGGATTATCCCCGGTTTGACCGGAAGGTCAATAAATTCTCTCAAAATTTTCGTAACATACTAACTGTGAACGGGCTGCTTTTCTGATGAGTCAGAAAGCAGCCCGTTTGATGTTGCTGTCCAGTCGCCAATGGCTCGGAGCGTTGCTACTGCCAGCTGGCTTTCAGCTGGTGGAGCATGGTGGTGCTTTCACCGCCTGACGAACCTGTGTGCTGGATATGTATGCCGCCAAAGACATTAGGATTAACAGTAGCGCTTAGATCTACGCTATGTGGAAGTGTAGAATCAGCAGGCTGAGGAGTTGTTGTCTCGACATGAGCTGTAAGCGTGTTCCCGATGAAATCGAGAGAAATGGTGCAACCTGTCCGATAACAAGTAGCGGTAACGGCTTCAGTCAATGGAGTTATCTGGCCATGGTCATAACTGACAAGCAGGAAATCGACAGCCTTGGAGTGCTTGGTGGTACGAATGATGCGTAATCCATATCCCGTTAAGGTATTGGTGTCGAACTTCAGACAAACGTCCATGTATTGGCCTGTGGCAGAACCGAAACCCTGACCTGCTGTCTTTGTCGGGTCAACTTTCAGGGTCAGATGCATGTCACCGTATTCGTTTTCAATAGGCGTGTACATGAGGCGTGCGCCGCGTTGCTCTTGCAGCAACCCTTTGCCAACGGCTCCATTGTAACCTTCCTTGTATGCCCACATGGGTTTGTTATTGTCGAAAGTCCAAGGATATTCTTTGGTATCAGCTGGTTTATAACCGTCGACCGTCCAGTAACCAGGCAATACCTGTGACTGCCATTGGCATGGGAAGTCGTGGAAATCGGTTGACAGCGTAGCCTTTTTGCCCTTACCAACAGTAGTTACTCCACCGACGTCTAAAAGTGCTTTGAAAGTGTTTCCGTAATCACTACGCTGGTGTTTTGGCCTGATTTTAACGCTAAGTGTATGGCCTTGGTCAGCTTGCGACAGAGTATAGGTGCGTTGTGGATAGTCATGGCTGACGCTGACAGGGATAGCATCACGGCTCCAAATAATGTCGGATTCATCGCGACGTCCCTGTAAGTCAAGCTCATATTTTAGAGTGAGAATGCCTCCTTGTTGGATGAGTTCAGGCGTTTCTGTAAATTCAGGAGGAGGTAATTGACTTGGATTGATATGCACTTGACAGGCAGCCTCACGACCATCGTTAGTTTCTGCAACAATACAAAAAGAGACGGTTTCATCGGTGTTATTGACGGGAGTAACCGTTACGCTGGAACCGTTTGAACGGAGGGTGGCATATCGCTCGTAGCCTTGTTCTGTGCGCCATTTGACATCCGACAAAGAACTTGTGGGCTCGGAAACCTTCAACAAGAGCGTATCGCGCGTTGCCTGAAGCGTGGCTTCATGCTTGTTGATAGACAAGTATGGCGGTTCATTCAGATTAGCAGAAAGGCATGCTGGTGACAGGGAGTTCTGTGGTTGGCGATAGCCGATGGTGTAGGGTTTCCCGTTGAGTGTGAAATCCTTCTGATAACAACGTAGCCATGGTTGGGGATATGCTGTCCATCCAATATAGATGTCATCAATAGGTGCGTGGTAGCGACAGTCGATAAGTGTCAAAGCCCCGCCTTGCTTACAGAAATAGGTTTCTGCCTCTTTGTTTTGAACGTTTTTCTCTCCCAGAAAACTGCTTTTGGCATAAAAGTCGCAATCGATGAGAAGTGCCCCCTTGCCGTAAGTGCTCCAAAAAGGTTTGGTGCCGTAGAAATCGAAATCACAATGGCGGTAGGTGGCATTGCCGTTAAGGGCGTCATCCGTGCACTCGAAATGACAGTCTTCATAATAGGAATGTGTGGCGCCTGTCAGGGGATTGAGGTTCAGGCGGCTGATAAAGCGTACACGCTTAGCGATAAGTGAATCACCATGCATATATCCCACATGTGCCTGCGTGATAGCGTCGCTTCTTTTTGCCCGATTCCATCGGGGATTTTTTTGGTAAACGAGGTCAACGTTACAGTAGTTTCCCATGGTGAGGTTTTCTACTTCCAGTTTGTCACACAAGAAATTGAACATGGTGAAGTTGCCGACGGCACCCTGTGTTTGTCCGCGCTGTGATGCCAGCACGACGTCCTGAGCCTCTTTTCCCAATCCTTCTAATCGCAGATGCGGGCAGCGGACAACCAGACCGAATGGCTCCCGTCCGTTTTCACCCACTTTAATGGTCGCATCATCAGGGTCGTCAATCCAATATACGCCAGGTTGAATATATATAGTGATTCCATCGACTAAATGGTTGCATGCTTCTTGGAAAGTAGTATAAGTGTATGGCGTGTTGCCCTTAGCTCCTGCATCTACCATGATATGGCGGGAATCAAGTGTTTGTGCAGATGCAATTAGAGACCATAATGTTCCTAACAATAGCAGGTTTCGCTTCATAATGCTAGATTAATTGAGTTTATGAGTCTTATTTTTTGTCTTTGTAGACTAGCTTATTGGCTCCCGAAGTGATTTCCAGCTCGCTACGGTGCGCCTTGATGAATGAATCAATGTGGCGCTTGCGCTTTTCTTCCAAGATTTCATCGACAGCAATGAGAATACCGGTTTCTTCTACGTCGCCGAAGCCATAGTTAATGGCTGTTCCAAACAGTTTCATCGTAGGTGACAACCCCATGTAGGCGTTGACCAAAGGCGGAATGTTGTAGCCCATTTTACGGATTTCGCGGTTTAGAATAAGATAATCTTCTTTGAGGTTGTTACCACAGAATAATTCCTCCAGTTCTTTTTTGTCTGTTTCTA
>JAEEGK010003524.1_pt1 | contig 38909 bp, 34 predicted proteins | sample 8958771 | NCBI WGS metagenome assembly JAEEGK01 (sample SAMN16246547, study PRJNA631951) | gut metagenome | biome: gut microbiome; feature: rumen; material: SC-attached | host: Bos | place: Iran: Karaj | collected 2018-10
CAGATTGCTTCTTCTCCGGCAAACTTTTCACCACCAACATACGTGTCATGATATATATATGGTCCACTGCTATATGAAAAGTCGTGAGAATCTATCCTTGTAGAGTCTGTTTCATTCATATAGGCAGCATAAGTATTTACATTAGCTTCAAGCCTGAACTCGATCAGCTTACTGAGATCATTATCCTCAGTATTCTCGTAACTAACCATACACTCCTGATCTCGGACCAGATAATCTACAGTAACATTGAAAAGATTGCTTATCTGGATAAGATTACTAATGTCAGGATAAACCTGGCCTGATTCCCATTTTGCAACCGCCTGTCTTGATACAGCAAGCTTTTCTGCAAGGTCTTCCTGTGTCATCCCCTTACTCTTGCGGATCAATTGTAGTTTCTCTGAAAAAATCATACTCATCACCTCCAAGACCAATATACAATTTCTCATTGCTGAGATACATCAGCCTTTGGTTGCTTTTTTGCTACTTTTGTTATACATCGTATCAAAGTTCCGACCTTTTCATCATTCTTTCTCAGAATCGCCACCCGGCAGTTGTTTTATACCATCCATACTGACCATGGACAGAGTCTCCATCTGCCTAACAGCGAGTTCTCTAAGCAACACTATCCTTTCAGACATAGTTTTGCCCTGTCCGATCTGGATTGCATTATAGCTTTCCATGTTTGCCAGCACGAGAAGCTGATTGAGGTTGGCATCATCTCTGATGTTTCCTTTCTTACCCGGATTAGCATCTCTCCACTGTTTTGCAGTCATACCAAACAATACCACATTAAGCATATCCGCCTCATTTGCATATTTGAAAAAGATCTGATCCTGTGTAAGTTCTGGCGGTATCAAGTGATCCCTTATTGCATCGGTATGAATACGATAATTAAGTTTGGCTATCTCGCGGTTCAGGTTCCAATTAAGAGACAGGCGGCTGTTCTCATCCTTCTTTAGGCGCTGATAATCCTTAACAATCAGCAACTTGAATGAAGCTGAAATCCATGACGCAAACTCAAGCGCGATATCCGAATGAGCATATGTTCCACCATATCTTCCTGCTTTTGAGACGATTCCAATTGCATTTACTCCCTCAATCCACTTGGACGGTGACATTGTAAATGCATGTAATCCAGCCTCACCTCTAAACCCCTCGAATTCGAGGGGTTTAAAATCCTGATTATGCAAACTTTCCCATAACCCAAGAAATTCTATAGTTTCCCTATTTCTCATCCAATTGCATATCGTCGCATTTGCATCATCACTTTTGTATTTTGCAATATCAGTTAATGATAAAAAATCATTTTCAAAGTCCGATGTATAAACTGCTATACTGATGCCGCCAACATGTATTGTTTCTTTCTTTATCGTCTTCGGCATATTATTTCACCTCCCCGATCAGGTAATCATATAGCTTTTCAGCAGAACTGAAGTCGATATCATGGCCATTCTCGTCTGTAATCATTCCGGGCTCATATTTTCGTCCATAATCCAACTCATAAATATAATAGTCGATGTTTTCAACTGCATCCTTCAGCAGTTTCCGAAGCAAAAACACCACCGTACTTTCATGAGAAATCTGAAGTGAAGCTCCGTTACAAAAGTCGCATTCCACATTCTCCCTACTGTTTCGGAATAATTCATCAACTTTACTAACAAGATCTGAAGAATCCCTTAACCGATTCAGTATTTCAATAAATTCTTCTTTACTGATATTTCCCCTGAATTCTTTGGCATTTTCATGCAATACCCTGTGAATCATCTTCTCAACTTGCTGAAATCGTACTATCGCCAATGTTCTCATATCTAAGAAAGATGTGCCGTTTTGACCTTTTATGATCCATTCACAATCGGAATTATTGATGATGTACAGGTAATCCGTCCAATTCTCCGTAATGTCAATTACCCTCTCCTCCTTGCAGGCAAGCGGATGGATCAGTTCTTCCTCGTAACCGTAATGAGACTTATTAAACCGGATCACAAAACTCTCATAGTTACTGTAGTTCGAAAACAATCCCGCTTCGAACATTTCCAGAATTCTATCAGCATTCCCATCCGGATACATATCTCCATTAAATTCTACTGACGAGAAAATCTTCCCATCCCGATCAATGTAAATAATCTTTCCTCTTGTCATCACGCACCTCCGATGTTTTTCTTTTATCGTATGATATGCGTGATTTTTTTGTCATTGGACGGATAGTCCAAAATCCCGGCTATCCAACAAGTAGCGAATAATAAGCCTGCATTCGTTTTACAAATTGGTTTGAATTAGCCTTTGTAACCAAACAACAATCATACGAATACTTTGTGTATTGCTTCACTAAAAGATCCTCCATATGAAGATGGAACAATTCACTAAGTCGAAGAAGATTATCAACTGAAGGCAGAATTATTCCCTTAAACCATCTGTATACCGGTTGCGGACATGACAATCCAAGATACTGTTGAATATCCTTTACGCTATATCCATTCTCATATGCATATTTTCGGAGGTTGTTTCCGGTCTTCTCCATATCGATTATAGTTTTACTTTCAATCATTCGTCCTGTCCCCTTTTATTCTGTAATAATCCTCCATCTCAACATCCAGAGTAATGGCTTTCAGACGGGTGTTGCTCACCCTCTGCAAAAGCACGCAGCTTTCAACATGCACCGTCTGAGGGAACATATCGACAGGCATCACCTTTTTAAGGGCGTATCCGCCCTCGCGGAGGATTTTTATGTCTCGTGCCAGGGTTGCGGGATCACATGAAACGTAGATAATGCTGTGGGGGGACATCCTTTTTAGGCACTCCAGGAGTTTCGCATCGCAGCCCTTTCTCGGCGGGTCGACAACAACGATATCCGCTCCGTAAGAAGCATCTTTCGCGTACATCTCGGGAACGACATCTTCCGCAGGACCGCAGAAGAATTCCACATTCTTTATCCCATTCATGGTAGCGTTTTCACGCGCATCACGAACCGCTGCCTCGATTATCTCGACTCCGTAGACCTTCCGGGCGACCTTGCATAACGCAAGACTTATGGACCCGGTTCCGCAGTACATGTCCCATATCACGGGTTTACGATCCCGACCCTCATCCGTTTCGCTTCCGCTTTTTTCGGCATCTTTTTCGCATCCGCTTTCTTCGATGTCCGCTTTGCTCTCGCCTTCTGCTGTTTCCCGTTTGTCCGCTTTGCTCTCGCCTTCTGCTGTTTCCCGTTCCACGCCCCGGCTGTTTTGATCGGCACTGACACCTATGCTTTCCTTCACCAGCTCTTCCACCTTCGAGTAAAGCACGCGCGTCTGAAGCGGGTTGACCTGGAAGAACGAAAGCGGTGAGATGCGGTAATCGATCTCTCCGATCCGGTCAACGATGCAGTCACTGCCCCAGATGTGTTTTATCCTGTCCGTCATGATGACGTTTGTTTTCTCAACGTTTATGCAGCACGATACGGACTCGAGCTTCATCCCGTGCTTTTCGCATGCGTCTGAAATGAGCCCCACAAGCATTTCCTTTTCGGGGATGTCCTCGGCGCAGATCACAAGGCAGACCATGACCTGTTTTGTGGCGTGACCTGTACGTATCAGGACATGTCGTACTACTCCTCGCTCACTCTCACTAATAATATATTTATTTGCCGTACCGGCCAACTTGTCTTTTCTTTTTTTCTGTTTTTCGGTTGTCGACTTTATTTCGCAAGCTTCAAAACACACATGATCCGTTTCTTCATCATCATAGGCTTCGCAATATGCGGTCACTCCCGCTTTGTCCATATAAGCGAGTACCGCGTCCATGATGCTTCCAGCAACGGGATGTGCCAAGGCACACTCCGTACAGGGGATGATATCATGGGAATGATTGCGGTAGAAGCCCGCCACCGTCTTGCCTGTTTTATCTTTTCCAACGGGGTACTGCGACTTGTTTCTGTAACCGAAGGGCTCTGAGGCTCCCACCGTTTCAAACATGACAGCCTCTTCCCCGTTTTCAGGATCTCTCAGGATGATCTTATTTGATTCATCCCTAACAAGTCCCCCTATCCTTGTGAGACAGTTAAGGACTTTGTCCGTCTTGAACTTAAGCTGCGCCTCATAGCTTTCGTGCTGAAGCTGGCAGCCTCCGCAGAGAGCGGCGACTTTACATCTCGGCTTGACACGGTTCGGTGACGGTTTGAGGATCTCGATAAGGCGCGCGTAGCCGTAGGTCTTTTTAAGCTTCATGACCCCGGCCCTTACGGTGTCTCCGGGAATCGCGCCCACGACGAAGAAGGCCATCCCGTCCGCGCGGCCGATGCCCTCTCCTTCACTCCCTGTGTCGGTGATCTCTATTTCTATGATGTCGTTCTTTTTCAACATGTGCTTACTTCCCGTGTCATGACGATCAGTCGCTCCGTACATTCTCCGGTCATTTTCAATAAATTAATCAACCGGTTTTTCATCCATGACGCATTATTCATTTTGTCCTTCTATAATACCACAAAGACCCGCGCTTTCGCACGGGTCATGCTACGTTTATCTTGTTATTCTTGCCTTTTTAAATTGTTTATCTCTCGAAGTTTCACACTCCGGTGCAACGTTCAATCGTCAGCTCAGCCATGCCTTGATCTCATCGAGGCGTTCGAGGGCGACCTTGCGACCGATCTCATAGACGCGGTCAAGTTCGTCGGGGTTATGCTCCACGCTCCCGATGTTTAAGGCCTCGGGCGGCCGGATCACAAAAAGCTCGCCCGAAAGCTCACGCTCCCTGATGTAAGCAGTCGTCCTATTGTACCTTAAGTGTCTTGTCGCCATGGACTTGATGAGATTCGGGAATTTCCTGTAAACCACTCTGATAAGTCCGAGGTATTTATTCTTCTTTTTCTCAAAATCAAGCGGCTGTGTGAGGATGGCGATGTTGCGGTCGTACCCGCGTCTCTCGAGGAACTTCACGGGGATCGAATCGGCCATACCGCCGTCAAGGAGCTTCCTGTCTCCGATCTCCACGATCTTCGAGGCGAGAGGCATCGACGCCGATGCTCTCATCCACAGCAGATCCTCCTCGCCGCCGTCCTTGCACTTGTGATAAACCGGTCTGCCCGTTTCGATGTCGGTTGCGACGATGTAGAACTCCATGGGATTTGACGCAAATGTCTCCCTGTCGAAGACATCCAGCCTGTCGGGGATCTCGTGGTAGCAGAAATCTGCACCGTAAACGTCACCCGTCTTGATGAAGTTTCTCATGCTCGCGTATCTTTTATCCTTGCAGAACATCTTGTTGTACCGAAGAGCTCTGCCTTTTTGCTTGGATTTGAGGTTGCAGCCGAAAACCGCGCCTGCGGACACTCCGACCGCACCGTCGAAAGTGATCCCGTTTTCAAGGAACACATCGATGATACCGCACGAGAACATGCCGCGCATCGATCCGCCCTCAAGGATCAATCCTTTTTTTGTTGTTGCTGCGGTTGAATTATTGATCATATGTCAGTTGTCCTTCTGATATTGGATTCAAAACTTCTGTTGAAGCCGAGCCACATCGACTTGCCGTCCGATGCGTCAATGGCTTCCTTGAAGGTCTCGAGCTTCGCGTCAAGGTTATCCGCGAAATGAAGCGCCATCGCCTCCATGATAGCGGGGATCTTGGGCGAGCCGTACTCGTACTTGCCGTGGTGAGCCACGATGCAGTGTTTGAGCTCGGCAGCGAGTGCGGGCGGGAAGCCTTCGATCTTGGCGATCCTCTCCGAAACAATCTGTGTACCGATGATTATATGACCGAGGAGATTTCCCTCGTCAGTGTACTCGTTCATGGGGAAGTCCGTGAGCTCATCGATCTTTCCGATGTCATGGCAGAGTGCCGCCGTGATCAGCAGATCTCTCTTGAGCATCGGGTAGCACTTGCAGAAACAGTGGCATACTCTCGTAACGGAAAGCGTGTGCTCGAGCAGTCCTCCCACAAATCCGTGATGCATCGATTTTGCAGCCGAATGAGTGCAAAAAGCATTCGCGAACTCTTTGTCGTTTATGAAAAGGTCCTCAAGAAGTGCCCTGCAATGCGGTTCCTTGACCGATTCGATGAACTTGCGGAGCTCCTGCTTCATCTCCTCCGGATCGTACTTGCTGCAGGGAACGTAGTCGACGGGATCATACTCTCCCTCGCTTGCCCTGCGGACTCTGGTGATATTGAGCTGAGGCTTGTCCTGGAAGATCACGACCTTTGCCTCAACGCTTATGAACTGCATGGCTTCGAATTCCTCGATAGCGGCGTTTATGTCCCAGACCTTGCCGTCCGCCGTACCTGTCTTGTCCTGAAGCGTGAGAGCGAGGTAGCTCTTTCCGACCTTGCTCTGCAGCGTGCGGACCTCCTTGCAAAGGTAGATCTCGCGAATATTGTCGCCTTCACGTATATCTGATAAAAACTTCATAACTTTCCTCTGTTTCTTATTTCATATGTGTTTACTATATCCTATTCATACTAAATCGTCAAATCATCTTCTTTCGATGCCCCGGTTGGTCCGTGAACATGTATCAGCTGCCGATACCGAGCTCGATAACGACTGTGTTCTCAGGTTCGTCCCTTAAACTGCTCCTGAAATATGTGGTCGAAATGAGCGCCCGGTCCGTGCCGCCGATCAGGTATTCCATCATGTCCTTTACGCTCGTGATGGGAGTTCCGTCCATGCTGGTGATGACGTCGCCCTTGCGGAGTCCCGCAACAGCAGCAGGCGAAGATGCAACCACCTCGTTGATGTAGATACCGTTCTCGAGACCCATAGACTTGAGAACATCCGCCGGCATATCCTCAGCCCTGATGCCGGGATGCACCGCACTCTTGCCGTTGAGGAGCGCGATGAGGATGTCGCGTATGCTGTTAATGGCTATACACGTTGTAATCCTGTCTTCCTCGTTCTGTTCCGTCATGTGTGAGATGATGCCGATCATCTCGCCGTTCATGTTGACGATGACAGCGTCCGAACCGGTGTGGTAAGGAAGTCCGGTCGCGAACACATCAAGCACACCGTCCTGAACATAACACTTCCTGCCCGTCGCCGAGACAAAGCCGTACGACATCGAACCCGCATAGCCATCGGGCATACCGGCAGCCATGATCGAATCACCGACAGTGACCTTTGAGGAGTCTCCGATGCATATGCAGCGAAGAGTGGCTTTTTCCTTCCCGGTGATCTTCTCAAGATCCACCGCAACGATGGCAAGATCGAGCACGGGGTCCGAAAGGAACACCTTACCTTCGACGGTAAAACCGTCGGCAAGGATGATCTCGATCCTGTCTGCGTTCTCGGTCTTGGCGCATGATGTCATTATCAGAAGCTCAACCCCGTTTTCTCCGAGGATCACTCCCGTAGCGTCCGTGTATGTTTCAATGTTCTCATCAAGCCAGTTTACACCGCTGTTGCATGCTCTCACCGTGACAACGCTCTCGGAAACCGAAGCGTAAAGATCCTTGAGACTTCCTACGATCCCGCTGAAGTCGTCCATCGGATCGGGCTCGGACTCTTCGCCGCCGGTCGCAACGTCCTCTTCAAGAGGCGGCACAAGAGTCACCGTCATACCTTCTTCATTACCGGTATCGGGAGTATTGCTTTCGGTTTCTTCGGCCTCCGGAGTCGTCTGCCGGTCGGTTTCATCCTTCACTTCTTCTTTCTCGGGTGACGGAGACGGCGATGGCGAGGGCTCCTTCATAGGCGTTACCTCGGGATCCGGTGAAGGGGTCACGGGTCCGGGGACCGCAGGACTGATCCGTCCTTCTCCGGTTCCTGTCGTGAGCTTGACTTCGCCGCGCACGGGGCTGTTCGAAACGGGTGTCTCAGCCGGCTTTTCCTCCACGCCGAACATCTTGTTGACCATCCCCTCGGACGCCACATAGATGATGCGTGACACAAAACCGATGATCACGGCTGCAAGCAGGGCAAGTCCGCACACCTCAAGCACCTTCTTGATCTTCCTTCTGGTCTTGGGTTTGATCTTTTCAGTGATAAAACTCTTTTCCTGATCCTGAGTCTTGTCAATGTTGTTGTTATCCATGTCTGTTTTCCCTCAAACTGTGTGCATGCCGCGTCAACTCGATATCGGCAGCGTAAACGTGAATTCGGTACCTACTCCCTCAGTGCTGATAACATTTATATTTTCTTCGTGGGCTGTGATTATCTCTTTGACGATGGACAACCCCAGTCCGGTTCCTTTTTTATCTTTACCTCTCGACGAATCCTGCTTGTAAAAGCGTTCCCAGATACGCTTTATGTTTTCTCTGCTGATGCCTTCGCCATGGTCCTTGACCCTGATAAGCGCTTTCGTTCCTTTCTCTTCCGTCTCGATCTCGATCACCGACTGCGGCTTCGAGAACTTGATCGCATTGTCTATCAGGTTGTAGAGGACCTGCTGGATCCTGCCGAGGTCCGCATCGACGAACGTGCTCTTCGATGCGAAGGAAAGCTCAATGCTTATCTTTTTCTTGAGACATGTGACCTCAAAAGAGGCCGCCGTCTTCTTGATCGATTCGTTTATGTCGAAGCTCGTGATCTCAAGCATAAGCCCGCGTGCATCGATCCTGTTGAGATCGAGCAGGTCGGAGGTCAGCTTCGAGAGTCTGTCGGTCTCGAAAAGGATGACATCGAGGTACTTGTTCCTAGCCTCCTCAGGTACCGTTCCGTCCTTGATCGCTTCGGCGTAGCCCTTGATCGAGGTGAGCGGTGATCTGAAATCGTGCGAAACGTTTGCTATGAACTTTTTCTGGTAATCGTCAACCTGCTTGATCTGGCCGACCATGTAGTTGATCGCGTTGGTAAGATCGTTGTACTCGTCGCGTGTCCTGCACCTCAATGTGTACGAGTAGTTCCCGCCAGCGTACTCGAGCGCCGCCTTCCTGATCTTTCGTGTCGGATAAGCCGCTATGATGTAGATCACGAAGAAGGCGATCGCCACAAAGAGGCATACTATCAGGAGCAGCAGGTTTATGCTGTTCATCCGGCTTGTCACGGACTCCCTGATCTCGTTTTCGGGGTAGAGGACACATACGTATGCCTTGACCTCAAACTTGTACATTACGGGAGCTGTCACCGCAAGCATCTTCTCCTCGACGAGATCTTCTATCATGACGTCGTCGTGATAGGTATTGTAGACAAATTCGGGATCGATCTCTCCGAGGTCGAACACCTTCGAGCTCTCGGAATCGACGACCACCTTGTTCTTACTGTTTATGATCCAGATCCTCTGACCCAGTATGTCACTGAGCATCATGACCTGGTCGCGCATCTGTCTCAAGGTGTACTTGGAATCGTAAAACCGGACTATATACCTGTCCGCAAGACCGACCGCGCGATCCGACATCTCATTTCTGATCTGCTGTTCCGTCATTTCCCTGACTTTTCCCTCTAACACTGTGTTGGCCAGAAAGAAGAGAACCACGACGGTGATCAAATAACATATGATGACCTTTACCGGAATCTTCATCGATAATCCCGCTCCTCGCTTAGGATCCTCCGCTTAAATCAGGAAGGGTTTCCTGTTCCTAAAAATCACACTTCGAACTTGTATCCCACGCCCCACACCGTCGAGATCCTCCACTCACCGGTATCGGGTAATTTCTCCCTGAGTCTCTTGATATGGACATCCACGGTCCTCGTGTCTCCGATGTACTCGTAGCCCCAGATCCGTTCAAGCAGCTGCTCGCGCGTGAACACGCGGTTGGGCGATGTCGCAAGGAAGTAGAGAAGCTCAAGCTCCTTGGGCGGCATCTCGACCGCTGTTCCCTTATAGCGGCATGTGTAATCGGAAAGACTGACGGTGAGGTCCTTATAAGAAACCTTATCCTTGTCGCTCTCGTTCTTCTCAGGAAGCCCGAATCCCACGGGATTGCGCCTTAAAACGGCTTTCACCCTGGCCACGAGTTCCTTGGAATCGAACGGCTTGACCATATAGTCGTCGGAACCGAGCTCAAGCCCGAGCACCCTGTCAAATGTCTCGCCTTTGGCCGAGAGCATGATTATGGGCACTGCCGAAGTCTGCCTGATCCTCCGGCAGACCTCGTAGCCGTCGATTCCCGGCAGCATGATGTCCAGTATGATAAGGTCGGGGCCGAATTCCCCGAACATCGTGATCGCCTCTTCGCCGTCCGAAGCGATCGCCGTTTCGTAGCGTTCCTTCGTGAGGTAAAGGGAGATCAGCTCGGCGATGTTGTTGTCATCGTCGACTATCAGAATCTTCTTTGCATTATCCATAACTGCTGTCCCATCCTGTCAATTACCCTGTTTAAACTCTACTATCGTAACGCCCCTGTCACCTTCGTGAAATGTTCCGAAGCGGTAAGAGGAGACATATTTGAGCCTCTTGAGGAGCCCGCGGATCGCGTCACAGAGTGCGCCCGTACCTCTGCCGTGGATGACCGAAACGTTCTGGAGTCCGGCGAGATAGGCATCGTCGAGATACTTCTCCACAACAGGGAGTGCCTCGTCGACCCTCATGCCGATCACGTTGACGGACATTCCGACATCGTAGGCCTTCTGTATCTTGATCGCTCCGACGCCCGTCTTTTCTTTCTTTTCGGGAGCCGGTGCGGGTGCCGCAGAGCGAAGGTCGCTCACATTGACGGTGGTGCGCATCGCGCCCATCGAAACCGTGACGTCACTCTTCCTGTCGGGAAGCGAAACGATCCTGCCGTCCACACCCATTGATACGATATGAACGCTGTCGCCGATCTTAAGCTGCGAGGGATCGGTGATGGGAGCTCCCGGTTTTTTCTCGACCGCGGTCTTCTTTCTGCCTGCGCCAGAGAGCTTCTCGCGAAGCGCTCCGCGCTCCTCCTCGAGCTCTCTCATCGGTGCACCCGATCCGGCAAGCTTGTTGATCTTCCTGATCGTGGCGTCAGCAAATTCTTTGGCATCACGGAGGATCTTCTCGGCTTCCTCGCGTGCGTTTTCTATGATCTTTTCTCTGGTGGCGTCGAGCTTTTCGTTCTTCTGCTCGAGCCTCTCCTTGAGCCTTTCGGCCTCGCCGAGTGCTTCGGAGGCTCTTTCGTTCTTCTGTTCGTACTCGAGACGGCTCGCCGAAAGTCCTTCGATAACGTCGTCGAGACTCTTCTCTTTCTGGGTCATATAGCCGCGTGCGCGGTCTATCAGTTGTTCGGGAAGGCCAAGCTTGCCTGAGATCGCAAAAGCGTTGCTTCGTCCGGGTACTCCGATCAGGAGCCTGTAGGTGGGCGAAAGCGTTGCCACATCGAACTCACAGCAGGCGTTGCAGACACCGGGTGTGGTGAGAGCGTAGGCCTTGAGCTCAGCGTAGTGAGTGGTTGCCATAACGTGCACCCCTCGTTCATGCAGATCAGAGAGGATCGCCCTCGCGAGAGCCGCGCCCTCCGTGGGATCCGTTCCGGCTCCGAGCTCGTCGAAGAGTACGAGTGAACCCTCGTCAGCTTCCCTAAGGATAGAGACGATGTTCTTCATGTGTGACGAGAAGGTCGAGAGACTCTGCTCTATGCTCTGCTCGTCTCCGATATCGGCAAAAACATTGTCAAACACGGCCAGCCGTGATCCGTCAAATGCGGGGATGTGCAGACCGGCCTGGCCCATAAGCGTAAAGAGCCCTACTGTCTTAAGTGAGACGGTCTTGCCGCCTGTGTTGGGTCCCGTGATCACGAGCATCGTGAAGTCGTCGCCGAGGCGGATGTCGATCGGGACCACCTTTGAACGGTCTATGAGCGGGTGGCGCCCTTTTTTGATGTCTATGATACCTTCGGTGTTGAAGGCCGGCCTCGTCGCGTTCATGCTCTTGGCAAGCATCGCGCGCGCAAAGATCACATCAAAGGCGGTGATCGTCTCCATGTCGAACTCAAGTGCGGGGATGTGCGGAACGAGCATCTCCGAAAGGTTTTTGAGGATCTTCTTGATCTCTTCCTGCTCCTTGCCGGCGAGCTCCCTGAGCTCATTATTGAGCGTGACGACCGCGAGCGGCTCTATGAACGTTGTCGAGCCCTTCGAGCTCTGGTCGTGGACCATGCCCGGGAAGCGGTTCTTGTACTCGCTCTTGACGGGGATGCAGTACCTGCCGTCCCTCATCGTGATGATATTGTCCTGCAGATAGGACTTGTTGTCTGTGGAGCTGACGATGCTTGCAAGCTGGTCGCGGATCCTGTCGTTCGTGAGGCGGATCTGACGTCTTACATTCTTAAGGCCCGCCGAAGCGTCGTCGGCGATCTCCTCCTCCGAGATGATGCATCTGTCGATCTCGTTTGCTATGGATGTGAGCGGTTCGAGCATACGGAAGCGCTCCGAAAGCGAATCTTCCCTCTCGTCGCCCGCTCCGAAGTCGCGGATCCTTTTGACCGCCACCAAAAGAGAGCCCATATGCAAAAGCTCGCCTGCGGAGAGTCCCGCTTCCATATCAAGTCGCTTGATCGATGCCCTGATGTCGTGGACTCCCGAAAAAGAAAGGCTCCCGTGGGCATAGACACGAGAGAGCGCGTCCTGCGTCTCTTCCTGCAGACGCTCAATCTCACCGAGATCGGTGAGCGGTACGATCTCTCTGCATCTTTCCTTGCCGCACGCGGAACCCGCACATTCGGATAATCTTTCGATCATCTTGTGATATTCAAGTGTTCTGAGTGTTCTGTCTTTCATAATTATAGATCATTCGGCCAGCACAGGTGATGAAGGTGCCCGATGGGCTCAAGCCCCGTAAAGTTGTTCTGACGAAGCGCCTCGTAGAGCACGATCGCCACGGAATTCCCGAGATTGAGCGACCTGATCCGGTCGAGCATGGGGATCCTGATACAGCTTTCGGGGTGTTCGAGAAGGATCTCCTCGGGGATACCCTTACTCTCCTTACCGAACATGATATAGTCATCGGGACCGAAGGCAGCTTCTGTGTACATCCGCTGCCCCTTGGTCGTTGCAAAGTGCATCACCGCACCGCCGTTCTTGTTGCAAAAATCTTCGTAGTTCTCGTAAATATGCAGGTCGATCTGTTTCCAGTAGTCCATGCCTGCTCTTCTTAAATGTTTCTCATCAAGCTCGAAGCCGAGCGGTTTGATGAGGTGCAGCGAACTCCCCGTCGCCACACAGGTCCTCCCGATGTTGCCGGTATTGGCCGGTATCTCGGGTTCAAGTAATACTATGTTCATCGCCCCGTCAGTTCCTCATCAGTCATCGCCCTTGATGGCAATGTTTATATCAAAGAGTCTCGCTCCGTCCTTAAGGATGGGGATCTTGATGTTGGCGGCATAGTTCGCATTAAATACCACGTTACCGGTACAGATAGTGGGAGGTGTGATATCGATCGCTCTGCCCGCAACGGAGTAAAGCGTCGCGGAGTTGCCGAGTATCATGTTGCAGAGCTCGCAGATCGCGCTCTGGGCAAGCTCGTCGAGCGACTCAAGCGGCATCATGCACATTGCGGAAGCGATCTCCTTGCCGCCCTCAAGGGGGAAGTCGATGATCGCCTGTCCCTTCATCTCGCCGGTGATACCCATGAGGATCAGGAATTCGTCGTCCGTGAAGCTCGCCGTCGCAAGCGAAGGCTTTCCTATCGTAACATCAAGCCTGCATGCATCTCTGACTACCGTAACGGTTGCCTTAAGTATGGGGTTTATGTACTCAACATTGATATTAGCAGCCACGATGACCCTCCTCTGAATGTCCGTATAAAACCGGTTTAATGTTTATGTGCTCTCACGAACCTTTCGATCCTCTCGAGAGCCTTCTTTAAGTTCTCAATCGAATATGCATACGAGATACGCAGGAAGCCTTCTCCGCAGTCGCCGAATGCTGTTCCGGGTACAACTGCGACCTTTTCTTCCATGAGGAGCTTCGTTGCGAACTCCTCGCTCGTCATCCCGAGGCTCTTGATGCAGGGGAACACGTAGAATGCTCCTCTTGCCTCAAAGCACGAAAGACCCATACGTCTGAACTCATGGAGCAGGAAACGACGTCTTCCGTCATACGCCTCACACATCATCTCGACATCGGGATCGCCGTTACGGAGTGCCTCAACGGCAGCGTACTGCGAAGTTGAGGGCGCGCACATTATGGCGAACTGGTGAAGCTTTAAGATCTGCTTGATGATCACTTCGGGGCCGACGGCATAGCCGAGTCTCCATCCCGTCATGGCATATGCTTTGGAAAAACCGTTTATGACAACTGTCCTCTCCTTCATGCCCGGGAACGAAGCGATTGAAACATGCTTCTCGCCGTATGTGAGTTCCGCATATATCTCATCCGAAATAACAAAGATGTCTTTCTCGATGATAATATCGACAAGCTCGGCAAGCTCTTCCTTCGCCATGACCGAACCCGTAGGGTTGTTGGGGAAGGGAAGGATGAGGATCTTGGTCTTGTCGGTGATGGCGTCAAGAAGCTCCTGCTTTGTGAACTTAAACTCATCCTCTTCCTTAAGCTCCACGATCACGGGCTTACCGCCTGCCATGATCACACAGGGCTCGTAGGAAACGTAGCTGGGCTGGGGAAGGATAACCTCGTCACCTTCCTCGAGCATTACACGGAGCGCCATGTCGATGGCTTCGCTTCCGCCGATCGTGACGAGTGTCTCCGTAAGCGGATCGTATTCAAGATCGAATCTTCTCTTTAAGTACTTGCAGATCTCGACTCTGAGTTCCTTAATACCTGCATTGGAACTGTAGTGTGTTTTTCCTTTTTCAAGCGAATAGATGCCTTCTTCCCTGATGTGCCAGGGAGTTTCAAAATCGGGTTCGCCCACGCCGAGGGAGATGGCATCCTTCATCTCGCTTACGACGTCAAAGAATTTTCTGATCCCGGAGGGCTTGATCCCTACGATCTTATTATTTAATGGGTTTCTCATGGTGAAACTAACATCCTCTCATCCTGCTCGTCATTCTGCATGACGATACCGTTCTCTTTGTACTTCTTGAGCACGAAATGGGTTGCGGTGCTAAGGATCGCTTCCATCGGTGCAAGCTTTTCGGAAACGAATCCCGCGACTTCGCGCATACTCTTCCCGCGGATGATGACTGTGAGGTCGAAGCCTCCGGACATGAGATAAACTGTCTCTACCTCATCAAATTTAAAGATCCTCTCGGCGATCCTGTCAAAGCCCTGCCCACGCTGGGGAGTAACCTTGACCTCTATAAGCGCTGTGAGCTTCTCGCCCGAAAGCTTGTCCCAGTCGATCAGAGTGGGGTATCCGCAGATGATCTTGTCGATCTCCATCTCCGCGATCGCGGCTTCCACTTCCGCTCGTGAGCAGTCAAGCATGATCGCCAGCTCGTCAGGAGTTAACTTTGAGTTCTTCTCTATGATCCTTAAAATCTTTTCTTTCATTGTGTCCCCTTCTTTCATTACTTTCTTTCTATTATTTCGGGTTGATCAGTCGGAGTCCCGTCCCGTGAGGAACGACTTCACTTCGCCGTTCACCAGGCATCTGTCGTTGTCATCGGTCAGATAGCCGATCACCGCGCAGGTGACACCTTTCTCGCGAAGGTCATCGCAGAGCTGCATGCCACGGTCGGTGACGCAGATCACGCAACCCGTGCTGTCGCTTTTGACAGGGTCGCGTCCGTCCGCCTCCGCCATCTCGACGGCGAACTGAGCTGTCGGCAAAGCGTCCCTTTTGACTCTCAGGCCCTTCCCGAGTTCCTCTCCCGTCCTCCAGAGCGCATCGGCAAGCGAGCAGTCCGAGAGAACGTTCATGTAGACACATGACCCGAGGGCTTCCGTCAGGATGTCATCGTCCGCGAACACTGCCTCGAGGGCCGAGATCCCGTTTACAAGATAAGATGAAGGATAAGCTCCCGCGAGCTCCTCCTTCTTCTCCTGCACAGTCTTGAGAGCGGCACTCTCCGCAATCCTTCCGATAAGGACTATGTCCATAAAGTCTTCCTTTACTTGATGTTTCGATCCCAATCAAATATACTTAATCACAGATTGGTTATCGCAATAACGAGCGGTGCCACAAGTGCAAGCACGAGGATAACACACACTACGATCGCAAACGTCTTTCTTGTTTTTTTGTTATAAAGGCCCATTTTGTATCCTTTCGTATGATGAAATGCAGCCCGCAAACCGCCCGAGCACTTGACCCACCACTTCCACGGAGGTACCCGACATGTTTTTGGGTTTGTTTTTAATATTCTTACTGTGGTTCACCTATGAGAGGATCAAGGCGGATCGCCACAGCTCATATTCAAACGAAGAATTCTGGGAGCGCGAGCGTCGCGCGTCCTTCACTCCTTCCGCAAGGATAGACAACCTTCCTTACATCACGTTAGATGAGTCCGTCATACCGTCCGCATCACCGGCCGACACCGATGAACTCAAAAGTGTCCTCGAAGAGATCAGATCTCTCAAAGACACTCAAATGATCGACCTTAGCGAAATGACGAACACAGAGCTCAAGCTCAAGTACGGGACCGCGAATTTCACGGCTCTTTCGGAAGCCGATCAGAGATTCGCACTCCTGATCACGGACTTTGAAAAGGCAGGCGAGCTGCTCGCAGCCGCCGGACGCACCGACGAAGCCTACGCTCTCGTCCGCTACGCTGCCGACCTTTCGGGTTACGGAAGGCTCCGCGCGAAGGCCGAGGAAATCCTTACGTGTCCTGCGATCACAACCGACGCCGAAGCCGATCTCGTTATTGAGCCGGATACTGATACCGATTCCGATCTTGTTATTGAGCCGGATACTGATACCGATCCCGGTTCTGAAGCTCAGTAAAGATCCTGTCCGTAATTGGTATAATTGTATGACAGAACTCGCGGGATGACAAGTTTTTTCTATGAGTGACCCCCCAGACCACAATGTTCCGCCAGGAAGCACTCCCCGCATTTCGGGTTTCTTGCTTTGCAGATCTCGCGGCCGAGGGACATAAACTCAATGTTTATCCTGCTCCAGTGATCGCGTGGCAATACTTTCATTAATTCAAACTCGGCTTTGACCGGATCGTCCGTATCGGTGAGGCCGAGTCTTTTTGACACTCTTTTTACGTGTGTATCGACAACGACCGAAGGCTCACGGAATACATGGGTCCGAACGACGTTGGCCGTTTTTCTTCCGACACCCGGAAGTGAGGTAAGGTCTTCGACAGTCTTCGGGACCTCGCCGCCGAAGCGCTCGCAAAGTCCCCGCGCGCATCCCGTGATCGATGCCGCCTTGGCCCTATAAAGCCCGACAGGCTTTATGATCCGTTCAACCTCAGAAGCTTCCGCGTCAGCCAGCTCCCGCGGTGATGTAAATCTCGCAAAAAGCACTTTTGTGACTTCATTGACACGGTTATCGGTGCACTGAGCCGAAAGGATCGTGGCGATCAGGAGCTGCCAGGGCTCGCCGTATTCGAGGAAACTCTCTGTGCGAGGATAATGCTCGTCGAGCAGACGCAGTATCTCCGTTATATCTTTTTTACTTTTTCTTCGGGTCGATACCGCTTTATTCTTGTTGACCGTTCTCATATATCACCCGACACTGTCCTTTCGCACGATGGGTTTGATCCAAAGATCAACCGAAATCGCTTCCGTTAAATCGTCACCGGTATCCCGGCAGGAACGATGACGGAAGATTCTTAAAGACGACTGCGCTGAACCTGTCCATGTGGAGTCCGAGCTGTCCGTTCTCCTGCCTGTACATTTCGGCCGAGTAGGAATAACCGCAGTCGTATGTGATGACCATCCTGACAAAGACCGTTTCGTCCGTCGCTCCCGTCTCCCATACAGGGATGCTGACGTTTATGTCATATTCGTTGTTGTTTACCGCTACGATGAAGACTTCCTCTTCATTGAATCTTGCGAACGAGATCACGCCCTTCGTGCCCGTGAGGTACTTGAACGAACCCGTCTTCAGCACTTTGTATGCCTTGTGCATGCCGAGGAGCTGCTTGTAGAAATCCATCAGACTCCTGTCCTCGCGTCCCCAGGGGAATGTCCTGCGGTTATCGGGGTCGGTCCAGCCGCACAGACCCGCTTCGTCACCGTAGTAGACGCAGGGAGCGCCGGGCCACGTGGCCTGTATGACTATCGCTTCACGCATGCAGCAAGGCATGATGCCTTCGGATGCCGCAGCGCTTCCGAGACTCTGAAGTCTCCCGACACGTCTGTTGGTCCTGGTCATGAAACGTGCATGGTCGTGGTTGGAGAGCTGGTTCATGGCCGTCTGCAGCGAAGGTGTGTCCATCTTCGCCATGTTGTGACGCATCGTCGCCCAGAAGGCGTTGTTGTTATCGAGTAGCTCGCCACGGTACGAATCACTGTGCTTGTCCACACCCGTGAGGAACCATCCGACAGGCTCCATAAACGCCTCGTAGTTCATAATGGTGTCCCACTCGTCTCCGAGCAGCCAGTTCTCCGAGTTCTCGTAGTTCTCGGCAATGATTATGGCCTCGGGGTTGGCGGCCTTGACTCTCTTTCTGAACTCTTTCCAGAAGAAATGGTTGAACGCGGGGGACATACCGAGGTCCGCCGCAACATCGAGTCTCCAGCCGTCGCAGTTGTAAGGAGGTGAAACCCACTTTTCGGCGATCTTCATTATGTACTCGAAAAGTGCCGGCGACTTTTCGTAGTTGAGCTTCGGGAGAGTCGGGTGACCCCACCAGCCGTCATATGAATCGTTGTTGGGCCAGCTGTCCTTTCTGAAATTGAAGAACGTCCTGTAGGGACTGTCGGCACTGACGTAGGCTCCTTTTTCGTAGCCGGGAGTACCGTCGTAGATGAGCTGCCTGTCAAGCCACTTGTTGAATGATCCGCAGTGGTTGAAAACTCCGTCCAGGATGACGCGGATCCCGTGCTCGTGGGCTTCCTTAACAAAACCGGCAAAGAACTCGTTGCTTGCCTTAAGGTTGTCAAGATCGGCAACTCTGGTGATATAGCGCTCGGCGTGGGAATTGTCATTGTCTCCTTCGGCAAGCACTGCGCCCTCGTCCCGCGGGATGATCGTGAAATGAGGGTCTATATGATCGTAGTCCTGTGTGTCGTACTTATGATTTGAAGGTGATACAAAGAGAGGGTTGAAGTAGATCGCCTCGACGCCCATATACATTAAATGATCGAATTTCTTACGGACTCCGGTAAGATCGCCTCCGTAGAAGTTACGGATGTCTTCGGCCTCAGGGAGCTTGTTCCAGTCGATGACCCTCTTAACATGCTTGCCGAGGTACGAGTACTCGTCGTCCATTACGGAGTTCACGGGGTCGCTGTTGCAGAACCTGTCTGTGAAGATCTGGTACATGACGGCGCCCTTTGCCCAGTCGGGAGTGGAGAAGCCGGGCATTATGCGGAACCTGTACTCGGGGCGGGCTCCCTCCTCGGCACCCGCCGATGTGTAGAAGAAAGCGTCGCTTCCGTCATTAATAAGGAAATAATAAGTGAAGAGCTCCTCGGGGCATGTCATCACGTACTCAAAGAAGACGAACTTGTCACGAACCTCTACCGGTTCAAGGCGTTCGCCCTCCGAGTCATTGATGAAAATGTAGGCTTCGAGCCCCTCCGTTGCAGCAGTTCTAAGCCGCAGTCTGAGGGTCTCCCCCGGCTTCGGCTGCGACGGTATCCTGTAGCTGTCTGTCCCGTCACAAAATGCTGCGTGTCTGGTATAATCACTCACGGTTTTCTAGCCTCGTCTCTTATTATCGATATATCGATCTATGATGTTGACCACTTCTCCGTTATCGTCCGCGACATACTCCTGCGTCCTTCCGAAGAAGAGCTGCCTGTGAGCAAGGTGAAGAATATGGTTCGAATACTTTTGCGCCGCCTTCAGGTCATGCGTTACCATGATGACCGCGATCTTTTCTTCCTTATTGATTTTGGCAATGAGCTCATAGAGCTCCGCGGTCGCCACGGGATCGAGCCCCGACACCGGTTCGTCGAGAAGCAGCAGGCTCTTCGTCGCACACAGTGCACGCGCCAACAGCACACGCTGCTGCTGTCCGCCCGAAAGCTCCTGATAGCTCTTTTTTCTCAGATGGTAGATCCCCATCTCGTTCATCTTCTCGAGTGCCAGCTCCTTCTCGGCCGCTCCGTAGAACGGTCGTGCTCCGAGCCTGTTGCCGCACCCCGACAGCACGACCTCCCTGACGCTCGCCGGGAAATCCCTCTGGATATCGGTCTGCTGCGGCAGGTATCCGATCTCGTTCATCTTAAAGCCCTCACCCGGAACGAACTTTCCCTTCATGGGCTTTATAAGTCCGAGGAGACCTTTGATCAGGGTACTCTTGCCGGCTCCGTTCTCGCCGATCACGCACAGATAGCTGTCACGACCGACCGCGAAATCAACATCGGTCAGGATCTCTTTGCCGTCATATCCGAGCGTAACATGATTGCATGACAGGATCGACATGGATACCCTCCTTCTTAAATAAATAATTCCTATGCCCAATCATAAGAAATGAGAGCCTTTATGTCAATATCGGGCTTGTGTATTTGCGGAGTTTACGGCTCAATGTTAGTAAATTTTTCGCTTTTTGTGAATTTTTATGTCACAGCTTTTTGTTCACGCTCATACCATGATAGAAAAGTTAGATTTTAAGCGGTTTTTTCTTGACAAAAGAAATCAAAAAGATTATAAATAGACATGTGGTGCAGAAAGCACCCCTAAAATCCGGTGGGATTGATATCAAGTCATATTAGGAGGATGTATCATGAACAAGGCTGAATTAGTAGCAGCAATCGCTGACAAGGCAGAGTTATCCAAGAAGGATTCCGAGAAGGCATTAAAGGCTTTCATCGACGTTGTAACCGCACAGCTCAAGAAGGGCGACAAGGTTCAGTTAGTTGGTTTCGGAACATTTGAAGTTTCCAAGAGAGCAGCTAGAAAGGGAAGAAACCCTCAGACCAAGAAGGCTATCAACATCCCTGCTTCCAAGGCACCTAAGTTCAAGGCCGGCAAGGCACTTAAGGACACTGTTAATGCCTAACTTATGATTGCTTAGCCACTGTGCCGCCGGTACAGTGGCTTTTTTCATGTATATTATGCGTTTAGACAAATATCTTAAAGTATCGCGTCTCATAAAGAGACGTACCATTGCAAACGAGGCTTGCGACGCGGGTCGCGTCACCGTAAACGACAAGGTCGCACGTGCCTCACTCGAGGTCAAAGTCGGTGACGTCATCGCGATGACACTCGGTGCAAAGACCGTCAAGGTCGAAGTTCTGAAGATCGTCGAGACTCAGAACAAAGAAGAAGCGGGCCTGATGTACAAGTACCTTTAAAGACCCCGCGGCCGACCGTGAGACCGGCCGGATTCCGTAACTCACTTAGCAGAGAGGAGTCGACATGTCCGAAACGACCTCAGCAAAGAAAAAGTCGCCGCTGTGGCTGTGGATCATCGCAGCCGTCGTACTCATGCTCTGCCTTTTTCTGATATACAAAACGGCTCAAGCCAACGAAGAGCTCGACTCCAAGAACCGCGAGCTCATGGAGTACATAGACGCCATCAACGCCGCAAACAACAAGACACATGAGATGGAGGAAGAGATCCGCTACCGCGCGACCGACGAGTACATAGAGGAAGCTGCACGCGACATCGGACTCATCGATCCTGACGAAACGATCATTTCACCCGAGGAATAAGGTTACTTAATGAACAAGGACATTGCTTCATATATCATCGAAAATGACATGCTCAGAACCGGCGACTGCGTTGTCGCAGCTGTTTCAGGCGGCGCCGATTCAATGTGCATGCTTTTTTGTCTTTCGGAGCTTTCCGCCGAAATGTCCCTGTCACTTCATGCAGTCCACGTCAACCACGGCATCCGCGGCGCAGAGGCCGACGGCGACGAGGCTTTTGTAAAAGACTACTGCGCGGCGCACTCCATCCCCTTTACCTCGGTTCACGAAGACGTGCCCGCCATCGCCCAAAGAGATGGCAAAACTCTCGAAGAAGCAGCACGTGAGGTGCGTTACAATGCACTCTTTAAGGTTGCCCGCGAGCTGAACGCTTCAGCAGTCGCCCTCGCACACAACCAAAGCGACCGCGCCGAGACGGTCCTTCTTAATCTCCTTCGCGGGAGCGGGATCACGGGCGGTGCCGGGATCAGACCGGTCACCTACCGTAACGGCATCAAACTCATCCGTCCTCTTCTTGAGGTTTCCCGCACAACGATCGAGGAGATCCTCGCCGGTGCCGGCATCTCATTCCGGACGGACTCCACAAACTTTTCCGGAGAGCACACACGCAACAGACTCAGGTCGATGGTCTTCCCTCTTTTGACCCGTGAGGTCAACGCACGCTCCGTTGAACACCTCTGTGACTTCGCACAGGATATGGCCGAGGTTTCGGATCTTTTGGAGAGCTACGCGCAGGACATCCTCGAAAAGGCTGTCGCAGACGGCAGCGCAAGCCTTCGCACCACGGAAGTGAGCATTGGCGTTAAGCTCATGAAAAGCCTCCCCGCTGCTCTCAGGACCGGTGTGATCAGGCTTCTTATCCCGAAACTCACATCTTCGCTTAAAGACATCTCCCGCACGCACATCTCGTCGATCGTCGCACTACTCAGTGCCGGAACGTCCAAAACAGTCTCGCTCCCCTACGGACTGCGCGCCACACGGACCCGCGACGACATCATGATCTGCAAGGCGGACGCGGCAGAAGCCGCAGAGCCGGCAGAAAGCTTTTTTGAGAGCAAAAAGGTCACAGGCGATGCGCGCGAAGCGCTTTTAACGCTTATAACCACGGACGCAGCCGATCCTTTTTCAAATAAAAACTGTACCAAATGGTTTGATTATGATAATATATGTGAGAATCTTGAATTCCGTTATCCAAAGCCCGGCGACACGATCCCCGTAAAGATCGGCGGCCGGATCTGCCGCAAGGAGGTCATGAAAGTCTTCCGTGAGGCGGGGATAACAGCAAAGCAGGCGGAGAAGATCCCGGTCGTCGCGTGTGGCGACAGTGTTATATGGATCCCCGGGATCAGACGGTGCGACACGCACTTCGTCACGCCTGAAACCAAGACAATTATGGAGATCACAAGGAAAAGAACATGATTAATAACAGAAGTAAAGGATTGATAATCTACATCATCGCTATAATCGGTCTCTTTGCGGCCCTCTACATTTCGAGCCGCATCGGGCAGAACGACACAGCAAGCTATGGCTTCACTTCTTTTAAGAGCGAAGTCGATGCCGGCAATGTGCTCGGTATTACGATCTATCCCAACGAGGAAGTGCCCACCGGCACGATCGAGTTCACCGTCACGGGCGGAAAGTCGTACTCTTTCTACAGTTCGGACGTACGTGAGATCGAGCAGATCGCCAGGGAAAAGAACATCTCTTATTACATGGACTCCATCGATAAGCCGAGCGTCTTCCTGACGACAGTCCTTCCTTATATCATTATCGCGCTCCTCTTCGTTTTTATGATGGTTATCCTCTCGAGGCCTGCGGGCGGCTCGAATTCGAAGCTCATGGATTTCGGCAAGAGCAGAGCCCAGATGGTCAAGGATATTTCGGATCGCTTCAACTTCAAGTCCGTTGCCGGACTTATTGAGGAAAAGGAAGAACTTGCGCAGGTCGTTGACTTCCTTAAAGAGCCCCGCAAGTACGCACTCCTCGGAGCCAGGATCCCCAAAGGAATCCTCCTTGAGGGCCCTCCCGGAACAGGTAAGACACTCCTTGCCAAGGCAGTTGCCGGCGAGGCCAAGGTTCCCTTCTTCTCTATCTCGGGTTCCGATTTCGTCGAGATGTTTGTCGGCGTCGGTGCTTCCCGAGTAAGAGATCTGTTTATGAAGGCAAAGCAGAACAGCCCCTGTATCATCTTCATCGACGAGATCGATGCCGTTGCCAGAAGGCGTGGTGCCGGAATGGGCGGCGGTCACGACGAGCGTGAGCAGACACTCAACCAGATGCTCGTCGAGATGGACGGTTTCGAGTCCAATCAGGGTATCATAGTTATGGCTGCGACCAACCGTGTGGACATCCTCGATCCCGCCATCCTTCGTCCCGGACGTTTCGACCGAAAGATCATCGTTTCACGTCCCGATGTGCGCGGACGTGAGGAAATCCTTAAGGTTCATGTCCGCAACAAGCCTCTCGGCGAGGATATCGACCTTCCCGAGATCGCACGTACAACAGCAGGCTTCACGGGCGCTGACCTTGAGAACCTCATGAACGAGGCAGCCATCAACGCCGCAACACATAACCGTGCGTTCATCACAGACGAAGACGTTAAGAAGTCGCTCATCAGAGTCGGCATCGGTTCCGAAAAGAAGAGCCGTATCATCTCCCCTCATGACAGGAAGATCACTGCCTACCACGAAGCGGGACATGCGATCCTCTTCCACCTTCTTCCGGACGAGGGGCCCGTTTACACAGTTTCGGTCATCCCGACCGGTCAGGGTGCGGCAGGCTACACAATGCCTCTTCCCGACAAGGACAATATGCATTATACAAAGGGCAAGCTCCGTCAGGATATCATCGTGAACCTCGGCGGACGTGCCGCAGAGTCGCTCATCTTTGACGACATCACGACAGGCGCTTCGCAGGATATCAAGAACGCCACATCTCTCGCAAGAGACATGGTCACACGCTTCGGTTTCTCCGACAGTCTCGGTCTTGTCTGCTACGCGAGTGATGACGAGGAAGTGTTCATCGGCCGCGACTACGGTCACACCAAGCGTTACAGCGAGGACACAGCCGGTCGTATCGATGCCGAAGTCAGAACGATCATCGACGAGTGCTTCAGTGAGGCAAGGCGCATCATCACCGAGAATCTCGACGTTCTCCACAGGTGTGCGGCACTGCTTGTTGACAAGGAGCGTATTACAGGAAGCGAGTTCGAGGCGCTCTTTAATGAGCCCGCTCTCGAATCCGATCCCGAGTGACCCGTATTGTACAGTTTTCACAAAAAGATTTTCAAAACTCGAATATCTTTGTGCACACTTCATTTCGGTACGGGATATAATAATACATGTAAACCCCAATACATTATATAGTTTTTGCTACACCCCATAAGTAACAAAAATACCTTCTCCAAAAAGAGGATGATCCCGCAAGGTCATCCTTTTTTACTTTATCCGGGTGCTTTCCCTAAAGTCCGGCTGCAAAGGACGGTCTTTGATAATTCGCAGTTTGTTCACATTTGCAGGGGGCTGCAATACTTGAAAATAAACGTCTTATACAATATAATGACATTCATGCAAGCCGATGCCGACATGACGTTCGGCAATCTTCAGAGCAAAGGCAATAAGCATTATTCACATACATAAAGGAGTACAGACTGTGGAAGAAAACAAAGAAGAGATCGTTGTTTCCGATACCGAAACAAAAGAGAGCACATCGGATCAGAAGAAGCTCACCAAACAGAAGGTGATCTCTGAGATCGCGAACTGGGCCATCATCATCGGTGTGGCTCTCATACTCGCAACTCTCATCAACAAGTTCATCATCATCAAGGCCGAGGTCATCTCCGGTTCGATGGAAGACACCATGCAGATCGACGACGTCTATCTGGGCAACAGGCTTTCCTACGTCTTCGGAGATCCCGAAAGAGGCGAGATCGTCTTCTTCAAGTTCCCCGACAAAGAGGAAGAGACATTTGTAAAGAGGATCATCGGCCTCCCCGGCGAGAAGATTGAGATCAAAGACGGCAAGGTTTATATCGACGACTCAACCGAGCCCCTCTATGAGCCCTACCTGAAAGAAACTCCGCGAAAAGAGGACTTCGGACCCGTTGTTATCCCCGAGGACTCCTACTTCATGATGGGCGACAACCGTAATCACTCGAACGATTCGCGTGCATGGAACACTTTCTATGTCACCAGGGACCATCTGCTCGCCAAGGCATGGCTCAGGATCTGGCCGCCGTTCCATCTGGCAGATCACTATGATTATGAGGAAGGAAAATAAACAAAGTGGACGAGAACAAGAATTTATTTGAAGCAGAAAACCTGACAGAGCAGGGCGTTTCAGGCGAAACGATCAACGAAGAATCTGTTTCGGAAGATGAGACAAATAACAAAATTCCGCAATTCGAGACGGATAACGAGAGCGAATCGAATGATACGGAATCAGTTTCGGATGGGCAGGACGCGCAGAACGAGCGTGAAGCTTCAGAAGATGGTTTCTATAATGTAGAACTTTCGGAGGATGAGCTTGAAGAGGAAGCAGGGATCGCAGCCGGGGAAAAGAAGACTTCGGCAGTGATCGTGGCCTCGTTTGCGGTTCTGGCAGTGGTCGCAATTGTGATCATCCTCATCGTGGTGATCAAGTCGGGCAAGGGCAAGGACGGATCGACCGACATGTCCTCAAGCGGCACGACTGCAGATACATACTTACCGACCGAGAAAGTTGACGAAGTTTCGGGCACCGATGCCGTCGCAACAGATGCCGACACTGCGGATGACACCCCTTCGCAGCCCATCGACTACACCGACTACGGTGTCACCGTTACACTCGGAGATTACAAGAATCTTTCTTTCAATGTTCCCGCACAGTCGGTAACGGACGAAGAGCTTGACGAGGAGGTCGCTTCGTTCCTGAATACTCTTACCGAGATACGTGATGTGACCGACAGGCCCGCACAGGACGGCGACACAGTCAAGATCGACTTTGACGGTATCGTGGACGGCGAGCATCACGACAGCACTACCGGAACAGACTTCGAAGTTACGATCGGATCAAAGAGGACGATCACAGGCTTTGAGGACGGTATCATCGGCATGAGCATCGGCGAGACAAAGGTTCTCAACCTCACCTTCCCCGATCCGTACACAAACCCTGACTTTGCCGGAAAGCCCGTTGATTTCTCGATCACATTAAAGAGCATCCGCGCCCCCTTCATTCCCGAACTCACCGACGAGCTTGTTGCTGAGAACACAGACTACGAAACGGTTGAGGCGTTCCTCGAGAACACAAAGGCAGATCTTCTTGTCCGTAAGACCGAGGACGCTACAGAAAGCGCATTTGAGGCGGCTATCGACGAACTCGTAAACAAATGTACTTTCAGCAGCGAAGTGGAAAAAGAGATTGCAGACAGGATTGAGTACTACAGAAGGTACTACGACAACTACTTCATGCAGTACTTCGGAGTCGATGCACTCACTTACTCTTCCATGACTCAGGAACAGTACGACGAGATGCTGCGCAATATTTCTGAACCCGAGGTCAAGTACCCTTACATCTACAAGGAGATTGCAAGAGCCGAGGGCTACACACCGAGCGAAGAAGAAAAAGCAGCCCAGTTTAAGAGCATGTTCTACGACATGTACGGATTTGAAAGCGAAGAAGATATCTACAAGACCTTCACAAAGAGGATGTGCGACGTGACAGTCGAGTACGAGCTCCTCTCAAGGTACGGATACAACTTCCTAAGAAAGAGCCTGGGGCTGTCTACTCTTGAGTAATGACGTATAAAATAACGTTTAAAAACGAGCAGGACGATTCCTGCCCGATTCAACCGAAAGCCAGAATAAAAAGGCGGGTTTTGACCCCGCCTTTTTAAGTGTCTATTACGGATTTCCTGATACACAGTTTAACGCCTTGACCTGAACCCGCAGATACCTCCGATAACGCCGCCGATGATGTGTGTCAGCTGGGAAACGTTGTCGGTATCAAATATGCCCTGATAAACCTGCTGTCCGAGGTACACGGCAGCCACTATGATGAACGTTATCGGGATCTCCCGCTGCCTGAATCCGCACACCGAAGCAAGTACTATGTACGCAAAGACGACTCCGCTCGCTCCGAAGAGCATCACGCCGGGGAAGAAGATGAAATGGATCACTCCCGAAAGAAGCGCCGTGAGTCCGATCACCAGAAGCAAGAGTCCCGTACTGTACCTTTCTTCAAGCATGGGTCCGAGGATCAGTATCAGGAGCATGTTGTTGATGAGATGGTTCACATCAGCGTGCCCGAAGATGTGGCAGAAGAACCTGACATAGGTAAGCGGGTCGGTAAGCGGTGCCCGGTACACTCCGAACACGAGCGTGTCGCTCTTCCCTCCCGTTACCGACGAAAGCACGAGTGCAAGAACGCAGATCGCGACAAATGTCAGTGTGAAGGGTGCATTAAGCACCAGTTTGTATCTGTGAGTACCTGCCATGTTAAACTCCTTATTTACGAATACTCTTTTCGTATCTGTTTTTCGATTTTATTTTTCTCAGAACTGTCCCGTTCCGGTTCTCTCTTGTTCCCTCAAAACTGTCCCGTTCCGGTTCTCTCTTGTTTTCTCAGGACTGTCCCGTTCCGGTTCTCTCTTGTTTTCTCAGAGCAGCTCCGAGATACGCGCGAACTGCTCGAGCGAAAGTACCTCTCCTCTGGCGAGCGGTGACAGCCCCATACTCTCAAGGGCGTTTGCCACGTCTTCCTTTGTACACGAGATACCCTGCGCGTTCATAAGGGCATTCTGAAGCGTTTTACGGCGCTGGCCGAACGCTGCCTTTACGATGGCAAACATCTTCCCCCGGTCCTTCACCGTAACGGGCGCCTGCGGAAGTACCGTGAGCCTCACGACCGCACTCATGACATCGGGGCGGGGCATAAAGCAGTTCATGGGAACATTGGCCGCGAGATAGCACTCCGAGTAGTATGAAACCGCAACGGTGAGTGCTCCGTAGTCCTTTGTGCCGGGCTTTGCGCACATACGCTGTGCCACTTCTTTCTGGACCATAAGCGTCATGGATTCCATGGGCACATGCTTCTCAAAAAGCCCCATGATGATGGGAGTCGTTATGTAATACGGCAGGTTCGCCACTACTTTTACAGGGCGGCCGCCGTTTTCCGTCCTGACGAGCTCCTCGATGTCGACTTTGAGTACGTCCTCGTTTATGATCGTGAGGTTCGTGCAGTCCTTGAGGATGTCTTCTTTCAGGATCTTCACAAGGTCTCTGTCGATCTCGATCGCGATGACCTTACGCGCGCGTGCGCAGAGGTGCCTCGTCATAGTCCCGATGCCGGGGCCGATCTCGAGCACACAGTCGTCCTCCGTCACGCCCGCCGCGTCAATGATCTTCTCGATGACATGCCCGTCGATAAGGAAGTTCTGTCCGAACTTCTTGCGGGGCATCAGGTCGTATTTTTTCAGTATTCCTATCGTTCTTGCCGGTTCGTCATTTAGTATCATTATTATATCCCGTAAAATCTCTGAGCGTTTGCAAATGTAATGTCTTCCGCCTCGCTGACGCTTATACCGCGGAGTGCGGCAAGCTCGGCTGCAACAAGTTTTATGTACGAAGAGTCGTTCCTCTTTCCCCTGAATGGCTCGGGCGCAAGGTAGGGGCAGTCCGTCTCGAGGAGTATCCTGTCCATGGGCACCTCCTGCACGGCTTCTCTGAGCTTCCTGCCGTTCTTGAAGGTGAGCACCCCTCCGACTCCGATATAAAGGCCCATCTTCGTGTACAAAAGCGCCTGCTCTTTCTCGTAGGAGTAGCAGTGCATGACGGCATTCAGAGGTTCCCTTTTCCTGTCAAACCGTTCTTTTATGATATCAAACGTCACCTGTGCAGCATCCCTGCTATGGATGATGACGGGGAGTCCGAACTCGTCGGCCAGATCCCACTGCCTGATAAACGCAGTCTTTTGAGCCTCAAGCGAATCCTTGTCGTAATGAAGGTCGATCCCGATCTCGCCGACCGCTTTAACCCGGTCACTGCTCTTGATAAGGTTTCTGAGCGTCTCGATCCCGCTGTCGTCGACCTCAGTGACACTTTCGGGATGGATCCCGACCGCGGCGTAGATGCGTTCATCACTCCCGGCCAGTCTGACGGATGACGCGGAGCTTTTGAGGTCCGCTCCGATGTTCACCACACAGCCGACTCCGTTCTCAAATATCTTCGCAAGGACCTCTTCCCTGTCCTCATCAAAGGCACTGTCATCGTAGTGCGCATGTGTATCGAAAATCATAATCTTCTCTTTCTTACAATAATGATAGTGACGGCTCCGATGAAAAGTATGACAGCCGCGATGAGCGCGCCGTACATGAGAGGCCTGAGCTCCATGGGCTTCTCCTTACGTGCGCTCCGGAGCTCCTCGGGCCAGATCCTTGTCCTCGACGAAAGATCGGTAAAGGCCTCCTCGGGAGGGATCAGGAATCTGGGCCATTCCTTGTTGTACTTTTCCTGTGTCATGGGGTCGTCCTCGAGGTAGTAGACGATGTCGGCCGATCCGACTACTCTCTCTCCGTATGTGTAGGTGACGTGCCCGATCACGTTGTCACCGTGGCCGATCTCGGTCCCGGGTTCAAGGATAACCTCACGCCTGGTGTCCGACGGAAGCGCGTACGAAGGCAGAATGATGATGCCCTCGGTACCAGTCGAAAGAAGCTCTCTCCTGTCCTCGTCGAACTTGTTCTCGGAATCGAACATGGAGGGAAGCGACTCCTCAACGCCGCCTGCTGTCGTGCTGTCGCCGGCCTGGGTCATCTTGTAGACATTGAAATTATCGAAACCGAATTCAAGGAGCTTCCTCGAGTCGGCATAAACATCGTTCCATGTGGGCGCGTGCATTACAACGCTTATGAGGGTCTTGCCGTCCTTTCGCGCATATGTGACAAGCGCGTAACCCGCCTGGTTGGTCGCTCCCGTTTTTCCACCGATGCAGTAGTCATACTTCTGGGTGCCGTTGAGGAACCAGTGGTGGTTCGTGAGGAGCTTCTCGGGGTTCTTGTTGGTCGTGGGCATGGCAAATGTCGCTGTGCCCGTGATCTTCATGAAGTCCTCATTGCCGTAGGCCGCACGCGAGATGAGTGCGAGGTCGTATGGACAGGTGTAGTGGTCGTCGTCATGGAGACCGTGGGAGTTGGCGAAGTGAGATCTCGTGCACCCGAGGCTCTGCGCCTTCCAGTTCATCATCTTGATGAACCTCGCGATGGAACCTCCGACATGCTCGCCGACAGCGTAAGTCGCCTCGTTACCGGACTCAAGCATGATACCGTAGAGCGCCTGCTCGAGGGTGACCTGCTCTCCTTCGACAAGACCCATACGGCTGCTCGTCTTGGAAACGTAGTTGTCCGCAGCATAGGAGACCGTAACGATCTCGCTCAGATCCGCATTTTCAAGTGCGACCAGAGTCGTGAGGATCTTGGTCGTGCTGGCGGGATAGAACCTGTCATAAATGTTCTTCTCATACAGGATACTTCCGGTGTCCGCATCCATAAGGATCGCACCGTCGCCCGTGAGTGCCGGTCCCGCAGGCCACACGAGGACTTCCTCGTCCGCCGAGACCGGAAATGCGTCAGACAGGAACAAACTTCCCACGCCAAACAAAGACACAGTTATAACAGTGACAAGAAGTAATATGAAGTTGTTATGTTTCTTTCTCCCGAGCACTGTCGTCACTTCCGATCCCTTCCTGTGTTTCTTCTTTACCAAGCGATTCCCCTGATCCTTTTTCTTTTCTCTTCTTTTTCCATCTCCTGAATCTTTCCACAACATGATCCAGCCAGATATCTGCAAAGAACTCGATGATCGCACCGATTATTTCCGCAAAAAAATCCATATGATGCTCTCTTGATATCCCCACATTCCCAAATGCCGCCAAAACACCGCTTCAACCCTGAGGCATGACTCGTTTTTCGATATTCACGGAGACAGTATAAGCTTACGCGATTGAATTACCCGTATAGAGCTTGTAATATCTGCCCTTCTGCTCGATGAGCTCGTCATGAGTGCCGCGTTCAACGATCCTGCCCTGCTCGAGAACCATGATGCAATCACTGTTCTGAACTGTCGAAAGTCTGTGGGCGATGACGAATGTCGTCCTGCCCTTCATAAGGCTGTCCATACCTCTCTGGACGATCTTCTCGGTTCTGGTATCGATCGAAGATGTTGCCTCGTCGAGGATGAGAACGGGCGGGTCTGCGATAGCTGCTCTCGCGATTGAGAGTAGCTGGCGCTGGCCCTGTGAAAGGTTGGCTCCGTCGCCTGTGAGCTGCGTGTCGTAACCCTTCGGGAGCTTCTTGATGAAGCTGTGGGCGTTAGCGAGCCGTGCTGCCGCAACAACCTCTTCGTCAGTGGCATCGAGCTTGCCGTAACGGATGTTGTCCGCAACCGTGCCTGTAAAGAGGTGCGTGTCCTGAAGAACGATACCGAGCGAGTGACGCAGGTCGTCCTTCTTGATCTTATTGATGTTTATACCGTCATAACGGATCTTTCCGTCCTGGATATCGTAGAACCTGTTGATAAGGTTCGTGATGGTCGTCTTTCCGGCACCCGTCGAACCGACGAATGCGATCTTCTGTCCGGGCTTGGCAAAGAGCTTGACATCAAAGAGGATCTGCTTCTCGGGAACGTAGCTGAAGTCCACGCCGTCAAACACGACGTCTCCCTTGAGTTCGATATAATCCGTCTCACCCGTGGCCTTGTGGAAGTGCTTCCATGCCCAGCGACCCGTACGCTCCTCGCTCTCTTCGAGTCCGTTCGCGCCTTCCCGGGCGTTGACGAGGGTCACATAACCGTCATCGGTCTCGGGCTGCTCATCAAGGAGCTTGAAGATCCTGTCCGCGCCGGCGAGAGACATGATGATCGAAGCGAACTGCATGCTGACCTGATTGATAGGCATGCTGAAGCTCTTGTTGAGTGTCAGGAAGCTCGCAAGTCCTCCGAGCGTGAATCCGCCGACTCCGCCCATCGCAAGTGCGGCTCCAACAACCGCAACCACCACGTAGTTGACGTTACCCATCTGCATGTTTATGGGGCCGATGAGGTTCGCATAGCGGTTGGCATTATATGCGCTGTCGCAAAGGCCGTCGTTTAAAGCCTTAAAGCCTTTTATCGATTCTTCTTCGTGGCAGAAGACCTTAACGACCTTCTGGCCTGTCATCATCTCCTCGATGTAGCCGTTCACGGCTCCGAGGTCCTTCTGCTGCTTAACAAAGTACTTGCCCGAAAGCCCCGAAACCTTCTTGGTCATCAGGATCATGATCCCGATAAGGAATATCGAAAGAAGTGTAAGCCATCCGTTAAGGAGGATCATGCTCACGAGCACACTCACGATCGTTATAAGGCTGTTAACGAGCTGAGGGATGCTCATGCTGACCATCTGCCTGAAGGTGTCGACATCGTTCGTGTACATGGACATGATGTCACCGTGCGAATGCGTGTCGAAGTACCTGATAGGCAGGCTCTCCATGTGCTCGAACATCTTGTCACGGATGCGCTGCATGGTTCCCTGTGTCAGGAATACCTGAACGAGCTGCTGGAGATATGCGGCAAGGAAGCCGCCCGCAAGTATTAGCGCCACGCGGAGGATATCGGCCGGCAGTGTCTCGGCTATCGATCCGCTCCCTTCAAGTGCGGGAGTGATGTGTTTGTCTATAAGCGTTTGGGTGAAAAGCATTCCCTGAACGGTGGCCTGTACCGACAGGAAGATGCACACTGCGATAAAGATCCACTTGAGTACGTTGCCTTTGATAACGAGCTTCATGAGTCTCAGGAAGATCTTCCCGGGGTTCTCAACAGTAGGTTTGACGCCTCTGGGGGCGCGATTCATAGGTCCCGGCATCAGTTACTCCCCCTTTCATCGAAGTCGGCATCCGCACCGGTCTGCGACTCGTAGATGTCTTTGTAGATCTCGTTGTCCCTCAGGAGTTCTTCGTGCGTTCCGACGCCGCTTATCCTGCCGTCATCCATGACGATGATCCTGTCCGCATTGCATACACTCAATATTCTCTGTGAAATGATGATCTTTGTGGTGTCGGGGATCTCATTCGCAAATGCGTCCCTGATCGAAGCGTCCGTCGCCGTATCAACGGCGCTCGTGCTGTCATCGAGTACAAGGATCTTGGGCTTCTTGATGAGCGCTCTCGCGATACAGAGCCTCTGCTTCTGACCGCCGGAAACGTTCGTTCCGCCCTGCTCTATACGGGTGTTGTAGCCTTCGGGAAGGCTCTCGATAAAGTCGTCTATGCAAGCAAGCTTGCAGGCGCGCCTGCACTCCTCAAGGATCTGCTCGTCCGTGAGCGTCTCGCGATCCGGTCTGCTGCGCCTGATGCCCCACGCGAGGTTCTCGGCGATGGTACCCGAGAAGAGAACGTTCTTCTGAAGCACCACGCTGACCTCATCACGGAGCGTCTCAATGTCGTACTCCCTGACGTCCCTGCCTCCGACGAGCACATGTCCGTCTGTGGTATCGTAGAGGCGGCTGATGAGGCTCACAAGTGTGGACTTACCGCTGCCCGTACCGCCGATGATGCCGATCGTTTCACCGGCATTGATCCTGACGTTTATGTTATCGAGGATGTTCTCCTCCGCCTGTTTGTCATACTTGAACGCAACGCCTTCAAAGCTTATGGAACCGTCCTTAATCTCCTTGACGGGATTCTCGGGATTGGTGATGTCGGGCTCCTCAGAAAGAACCTCGTTAATACGCTTGATGCTGGCAAAGCTCATCGTCAGCATAACGAAGACCATGGAAACCATCATCAGACTGAACAGGATACTCATACAGTACGAAAGAAGGCTGATGAGATCACCTGTCGTAAGCTCAGTCCCTCCCGAGTTCACGATCATGTTCGCACCCACCCAGCTCACAAGCAGAATGCAGGTGTAACTCGTGATGTTCATAACGGGGTTGTTGAACGAGATAAGGATCTCTGCCTTCGTAAAGATCTTTCTGATGGCAGCACTGGCCTTCTTGAACTTCTTAACCTCATGATCCTCACGGACAAACGCCTTGACCACTCTGATGCCCGAAACGTTCTCCTGAACGCTGGCATTGAGCTCATCGTACTTGGGAAATGCCTGCGAAAAGACTTTGGTCGTCCTTGAGATAAGGATTGAGAGAACGATCGCGAGGAATACGGCTGCCGCGAGGTATATTAGCGCTATCCTCGGATTGATGATGAACGACATGACGAGCGCAATGATCAGTGATGCGGGTGCTCTCATGCACATCCGCAGAGCCATCTGGTACGCATTCTGTACATTGGTAACGTCGGTCGTAAGACGTGTTACAAGTCCTGCTGTACTGAAACGGTCGATGTTCGAGAAAGAGAATGTCTGGATCTTTTCAAACATTCCCTGCCTGAGGTTCTTCGCAAGACCTGTCGCCGCCTTAGCTCCGTACTTTCCGCCCATGATGCCGGCGAAGAGTCCCACAAGTGCCGCTACGATCATCAGGCCTCCGACGAGGAGTATGACTCCGAGATTGCCTCCTCCCTCAGCATTGATACCGTCATCAACGAGAGTCGCCATGAGATACGGAACTATCATCTCCATGATAACTTCCAGTATCATAAAGCAGGGCGTCGCTATGGACGCCGCTTTATACTCTTTAACATATGCAAGTATTTTCCTGATCATTTGTTTTCCTCTTGCTTTATTCTCTTAATCCTTCGGGACGGGATGACCCTGTCCGGAGGAAATCATTTCTAGAGTTTGTGTCCGGTCAGGCCTCCGGGAAATGTGTACCGTCACTGTAGAAGTCTTTTTCGGTCTTTAAAAGGTACTTGTCATCGGCTCCGCCGTCATCCCATGTGACATCCACATAAAGCCACTCATTACCGATCATGACCCTGTTCCACATGTGAGCCTCTCGTGCCGCTCCCCAAGGAGTGGACGTAGACTCGCCGACAACCGCTTCGTCTCTGATACCCAACTTGAGCATCATTACATGGAACAGCGACGCATATGCCTGACATACACCGGTTCCGTCATCAAGCATCGCATGGAAGGTGTGATCGCTCTTGGGACCGTCCTCTATGATGGGCTTTGCGTACTCGTAGTTCTCGCACATATAGTCATGGACCGCGATAACCTTTTCCTCGTCGGTCATCTTTTTCTTTATGATCGAATCAAGGATCGCATCGATCTGATCGCTGTAGGCCTGAACATCCTTGTCCGCAACAGCGTAAACCGATTTGTCCGCCGCAACACTGTTTATCTGGTGTTCCTTACCGAAATTCCACTCGATCGTGATCGTCTTGTAGGGATCACCGACAATACCGTAAGCCCCGATCTTAAACTTGGAGGTTTCGTAGTAACCTTCGTACTTTCTTCTCCACTCTCCCGCGTACTTCACGATCACGTCATAGTATTCGGAAGGGGCGTAGATCTCGAGCGGAGTGATGAGCTGCTCACACGACAGACAGAAAATCGAGTAGAGCGTACTGATATCGCTGACCTTCATGCCCTTCGTGTACTGAACATCAATCCTTCTGTAGCCGTTCGGATCGGAGTCGGAATTCTTCTCTCCGCCCTTACGCTGGTCGAGGACCTTCTTAAAGGAACTCTTGTCGTACTTGAGCTTGCCGTCGTAACCCGAGTTGATGATAAGACCGTATCCGGTCGCTTTGTATGTTCCGCCTTCGATCGTGACGTTCGGTTTTCCGATAATGACCAGACAGTTTCCGCCGGTGAAAGTTCCGCCCTTAACAGTGAACTTCTGACCGTCTTTATCTGTATTGACCGAGCAGACCGTCTCCGCGCATGTGATCTTGCCGCCACTAATGGTGAGGGAACAGTTCTTTGCAGAGATCCCGACCGGTCCGGTCGATTCGATCGTTCCGCCGTTGATGACAGCCGATCCGTTCCGTACGTCCTCAAGGTACACTCCGGCATACCCTGCTTTGATCGTACCTCCGTTTACGGTGACCTGTGCAACGTCGGCTTCATCCGTGTCCCTGATGTATATACCGTATGATTCACCTTCAAGGCTCGGGGTGAAAGATCCGCCGTTAACAAACGCCTGACCTTTTGCGATTATGACACCCACAGAATTGTAGGTAAACTCTCCGCCGTTTACCAGAACGGTTCCGCCGACAACGGTAACCGGGAATGCAGCGTTCTGGGTAACACTGTACTTACCGCCGGTGACTACCATGGTTCCGCTGTCACAGTAAAGGCAGTTCGCAGACGACTCAACGACTGCATCGATTATGACCGCTTCACCGCCATACAGCTTTACACCGTTTTTCGAACCCATGATCTCACCGCCGATGATCTTCGCGGTTCCGTCCTTAATGTAGATTCCTGCGTTGTTTCCGCCCGAGAGGCTTGCTCCGTCCACGATGAGATTACCGGAATTGTAGATAACACGCTCGCCGTCGGACATAAGCGTTCCGCTCTTAAGTATCAGGGTTCCGTCTATACAATCGGCAACGCCTCCCTTGCCCGTATTGAGCACAAAGGCAGCCTTTTTCTCGGATGAATCAAGAAGTGTAAGACTTCCGCCTTCCACAACATTGAACATTCCGTAGTCGGTTGATCCTCTTACCATCTCGCCGGAGAGGTCGAGTGTGACATCGCCGCGTACCGAAATGCCTTCCTTGATGCCGATAACACCCATGGCAAGCTTAAAAGCTCCGCCCTTGCCAGAAGACAGTGCCTCGATGAGTTCGTCTTTGTTGTTGATATCTTTATACTTAACAGACTTTTTGCCTGCTTTTGAAACAGTAACCTTACATTTCAGGCTGTCGGACTTGCCGCTCAGGTGTGAAACAGTCGCAGTGATGACCGCCGTCCCCTTCTTTTTGGCCGTAACAAGACCTGTCGCACTGACCGGTGCAACCTTTTTATTTGATGTTTTGAACGAAACCTTGTCTCCGCTTTCAAGCTCTTTGACAAAAAGCACAGTCTTTTCGCCGACCGTGAGCGAGACCTTGCTCTCACTCATCTCCGCCTTAGGCGCTTTCGGAGCCGCCTGAGCCGCAACGGTGTCCACCACGAACCCGTCTGCTGCCGGTGTGAGCACTAAAACCAGAGTCGCCAAAAGTATAACGGCGACACTCAACGAAAACCTGTACGCTTTTGCTCTCTTTCTGCCCATGAGTACCTTCCTTTCGATTCAAACACGTAACCAATTTATTATACCATGAAAGAGGAGTTTTTTACAGAATTATTTTTGGAAGCGGGGTGCTCTGAGGACGTGTTGTCCGGTGATGGAATATAGGCGTTAAAAGGAAAGAAACCCCTTTCGGAGTTTCTTTCCCGCCGGCCTTACGGCCGATCATATACCGCGCAATTCAAGAAATAAGCTTACTGTTCACTGCCCTCGCTGTCAGTAGGCTTCTCAGCCGTCTCAGCTTTATGAGCTTCCATGGACTCCTCAAAGCCCTTAGCTACCATCTTGGCGAAAGCTGTTGCTTCCTGTACGACGCCGTCAGCCTTATCGGCAACTGTTCCGGCTCCTCTGTAAACTGCAGCACCGATGCTTCCGAGGGTCTTTGCGAACTTCTCGGCATACTTATCGAAATCGATCGAAGAGAAGTCAAATGTCTTCTTCTTGTTACCGATCTCCTTAAGCTCACTGATGAGCTCCTCTACGCTTCCGAGCTCCTTGCAGATCTCGTCCTCGCTCTTTCCGAGTGCGATCCCCTCATCAAAATGCTCCTCATAATCACTGATGATCTCGTCACGGATCTCTTTGTCGAATCCGCAAAGTCCGCTTCTGAGCTGTGCCATATACTCTACTTTTGTCATGTTCTTTTCCTTCCTTTCTGTCGAAGGTTCCTTCCGGCGGGTGATCTTTCCGTCCGAACGGCCCTTCCTGTCGATCATTGTCTTACCCGTGTGAAGAATCACCGAAATCGTCACGTTTCAGATCCCTATGATATTGTTTACCGCGCTGACGAAGTTCTTCCATTCTTCCTTGAGTCCCTCCTGGTATTGTCTGCCGGTGTCTGTCAGGTGATAGTATTTCCTGGCGGGTCCGTTCTCGGACTCCTGCAGGTATGTGCTCACATATTCCTCATCTTTCAGACGCTTGAGAACGAGGTAAAGCGTTCCTGTGGCAATCGTCATGTCCGACGAGATCTCCTCTGTGAGGTCGTAGCCGTATCTGTCCGAATCTGCCAGCTTCGAGAGAACGCAGAGCTCGAGCGCGCCTTTTTTAAACTGTATGTTCATGATGCACCTCCTCTTTGGATGCTTGTTTTTGTTCCGGTTTTGTCCGGCCTGATAGATGCATCATATCACACACTATTCTATAATGCAAGATACTATTTATAAAAAATTTCTAAACTATGAAAGTGTGGACTGGGTGGACCGGGGGGACGGGGGTTGTGGGTCATGCACCCCAATGACCCACAACCCCCGTCCCCCCGGTCCACCCAGT